>Ga0209337_1004132_pt1 | contig 10098 bp, 18 predicted proteins | sample LinPmetageLP53_FD_184044 | JGI IMG/M metagenome (GOLD analysis project Ga0209337, IMG submission 184044) | Marine viral communities from the Pacific Ocean - LP-53 (SPAdes) (version 2) | ecosystem: Environmental > Aquatic > Marine > Oceanic | place: Pacific Ocean | collected 2010-02-08 | reverse complement strand
CGTTCCTTGAGCGACAAACTCTATATTATTCTGGGTTCCCCCAGATGGTATAAGCTCTGAAAGAGTAGACATTTACACACTCCAGCCAATCGTCCCATTGATGTAGGTCATCACGATTTCGGCAAAATTCTTATCGAAAGTAAGGTCAGTAGCTGAACTGGCTATGTTAGAGCCGTTACGAGCAACCAAAAAATTAGTTGTCGCTGCTGCACCTGTGCCGTCCTTAATGACTACATAATCTCCTGCTGATGGGCTAGAAGGTAACGTAATTGTTATTGATCCTGCCGTAGCAACTAAGAACGAAGCTGACGTAGCATTAGTGCTAGTGCTGGTCAACGTTGGAGCAGGGTAACCGGCAGCTTCTGCGGCTGATGTCCATGTAGTACCGTTTGATTTAAGCACATTGCCATTTGTTCCTGGCGCAACGGTTGTCACCGCATTGGTACCACTGCCTAGTATTACGTTGTTAGCCGCTATCGTAGCAACCCCTGTGCCGCCGTTAGCTACCGGAAGCGTGGCTGTTACCTGAGAGGTCAAGTTAACGTTAGCCAAAGCTCCACCAAGCGTTAAGTTGCCTGAATTTGTAACCGTACCCGATAAAGTAATTCCATTGACCGCGCCTGTACCACCAACAGAAGTGACCGTACCATCGCCAACATCTACCGTGGCAAGCGAATCATAGACGGCAGCCCCTGCACCGGCTCCGTCGGTATAAAGAATTTTGGTGTTGTTAGTGGGAATTGTAATTTGTGCGCCAGAGCCTTGTTTGATAATAATGCTTTGACCGCCACTAGTAGCGTTTTCTACCCACCACATTTTACTAACAGTGTTTGGAGCCAATGTAATCGTTCTAGCTGACGTTAAGTTTGTACCAGAAGTAATTTTAAGGTACATAGCACGTAGGGTGTCTGCGCCCCCGTCCGACATAGTAAACGTTTGGTTTGAGTCGGCAGACATTGCTTTCGCACCATAACCCATCGCATCCGTAATCAACTCTAAGTTGGTATTGGTGCTGGTTCCCCACGTACCACTTTCGTCGCCCGTGGCGATTTCTTTTAATCTCAAATTATTTACATAAGTCGCCATTTTTAACCTCGTTTATTACGCTGCTATCTCTGTCCAATTAGGATCTTGAGAAGGTTGTATTTCTATCCACATCTGGATACCCGAAACTTGTCCTACTGCTTGCACCCCTGTAAGAGTGGTACTAATGTTAATTTCTACGTTAACTTGGCCTACAGCACCAGTGGCACTTACCCCTGTTACTGTAAAGGCCGCAGGTATACTCGGTATAACCTGACCAACCCCTCCGGTAGCCGCTATCCCAACTAAGACAATATTAGCGTCACTGTTTACCGTAACGCCACCCACACTGCCTGTGGCTAATAAGCTTCCTGCGGTAACTGTGCCTGTAGTGACCGCTAAAGCCGTTCCTACGCTACCTGTGGCTTGACTTCCTGCGTTAGAGTTACCCCAACCAGAGTTACCCCACGCGCCAATTCCCCATCCTTCTAATTTAACCGTTACAGGGAATCCTACTTGACCTACCCCTGTTGTTCCAACCGAACTTCCCGCTACTATTGTTTCATTAAATACAATGTTTACACTAAGGCTACCTACTGCGGTTGTGGCGGCAACTCCCACCAGCGTAACAGACGCTTGTCCATTAATCGAAACCGCTCCGACCGAACCCGCAGCCTGTTGGCCCGAGCTAGTGTTGCCCCACGAGCTAGAACTCCATGTATCCGTCCCCCAACCATCGAGGCGTACAGTCTGATCGGTCACTACGCAATCCTAATCAACGCCGATGTTGCATTGTAAGTAGGCATAACTACCGAAAAATCACCCGCACTTGACGATTTGTCTGATCCAAAATCTAAAACAAGTAGGGTAGGATCACCTGCCGCAGTGTCGTTATAAATTAATGCACCACGCGCAGTAATAGTAGAGGTCGGCCAGTTACGATCTCCAAACTCTGCAAAAGCAGTAGTACCGCTCTTAGTCGGGGTTACATTAGTAAGCGCGTTACCACCCGCCACATAGCCTGTACCAGTTACTTCATTAGAAGTGGTATACGCAGTGGTAGCAGCGTTAAAAGACGCACTGTTTGTATACAGGGCCATTTTAAAACTGTTGCCCGAACCGTTAGTTAAGTTGTGAACGCCTTGCAATAGCTCTTGCTTAAAGCTAGTACACATAAAATTTCCGGAAAATGCCATGTCATAATCTCCTAATTAATTCAGCTAGTTTTGGTTGGCCCGCATCTAATAAAGTATTATAGACGGTGGTTCTATCACTGGAAATGGCTTGACGCATATAATCAGCAATAACCTCTTCCATGTTATCTTTAAAAGCGTGAGCTTGTTGTTGCAAAACCGGATTAGCTTGATTTGAAATGCTAATAATACGGTCTACACAACGACCTGCTATTTCTTCAGGAGTAAACCCCCTGTTTTGGGTTGTTGCAACTTCTACTTTAAAATCGTTAGATATACCTAATTCGGGAGTCATCATGTTCTTTCTCGCATAACCATACCTTCTCGATATTCATCAGTAACTTGTTTAGCTTCACCAAACTGCTTCAAAGATATAATAGCCTCTGCAAAACGTTTTTCATAATCCTGCATTAATTGTGGGTCACCTTTCATGTAAATATAAGCTTCAATCAAACTGCCGTAAAGCAGCGTAAGTTCAGCATTAATACTTAACCAGGTAGTCCCGTTTTCTGGACCAGTGGTTAAACTGGTCGGACGATAATAATAATGTAGCTCTACAACAGAATTAGCGTTTGGTGTAGGAGCTATAATAAAAGCATCAACATCAAAAATAGCGTAAAAACGAGGGTCGCCTTGGGTTGACCTATCCGGCGTAAACGATTGCAAGAAATTAACATCTTTAAACTCTAAAAATGTTTTTTCATTAGTAGTCCCATCTGTGTACGACAGCGAAAACGGCGCAAGAAAATCAGTAGGCATCGTTAGATATTCATCGCCTTGGGTGACGTTTCCAGCAGAATTTTTACGGAACAAACTTAGTTGCACGTTTTTTAAAATGCGTTCTTCGGCAGAGCGAATAAAAATGGGTAGATTAGTGACAAAAGACGTTTCTGAGTTTTGCGTATAATCCTGCAATGCCGTTTTAAGCTGTGCGTAAGTAAATGCCATTACCTAAATCTCTTTGTTTTCTTTGCCACCTTTTTAGGTTGCGACGAAAATTGTTTCCCTGCTTTAGTATCTTTCCTTTTTTTCCTAGTCGTTGCGGCATATTCTCCCGCAGATAGCGACTTTATCGCACTTTTAGGCAGATATCTTTCCCCTGTTTTTGCACTAGGCTTACCCGATTTGGTAGTCCATTTTTGCTTTGTCCACTTTTTTAAAGACTTTTGTGGAGCTTTTAGTGCCATTAAGTATAGCCTCCGCCATTGTCCTTATATCTTTTAGCAAGCATTTGCGCTTTTCTAGCGGACCATTGACCCGCTTTACCGCCTTTTGTGCCTGATTTTATAGAACTAAACATTCTTTTACGCATGGTAGGCTTAGTGTAGTTACCCGCTTCGTTTACACGAGACTTGTTTACACCGCCGCCTTTGTTCATTTTTATAGGGCTACCCGCCCCCAAATTAACTCTGCTTGTCATGTCGTAACCACGGTAACTGTGCCCACTTGTCCAAAAACATTCATTGGTCTAAAGTTGCCGCCATCTTCTACATTAGGGACCCCAACGTAGATTGACAGGACCATTGGCGTATTAGGTCTAGGATCTTTTAAAGCTTGTGGATCAGAAATATGTCTTCTAGGATCTAATTGTGGCTGTTTCTTTTCCCACTCGTCTGGGCCAACCAAAGAACCCGTCCATTCTTTTCGCATGTCGTTTAAACGATACACAAAGCCGGAACGGTCCGAGACGCCCAAAGCATATTTTCCTTGAGCAAATTTAGCCATTAGTTTGGCCTCGCATAAGAAATGCCAGGTTGAATAGTAAAAGACGCTCTGTCTCTATCTTCTGTAGCCGCAACAATAAACTCTTCTTCATACAATGTTTTTAACAAAGTGGTCCTGTCGGGCGCAAGCTTTAAAGATAGGTAATAAGCTAGACCCGCCGTCAAACATGGATAAAACCTAAACGGGACTTCCATCGTGTTGATGTAGGTATCTGCGTCTTGTATGCGCGTTAAACGATTAAACACAATAATATCTGTAGTATTATTAGGCGTAGGCCAAACTTCTAACTGAGGAGTGATTAATCTATTTAAAAAGAATTGATCGACTCTTCCACCAGTTGTTTTATTAGGAATTGTTAAATAGTCATCTCGACTGACTCTAGGAATAGAAAAGTCCGTATTATCTCTGCGAATAACTGCACTTAATATGTCTATTGTGCTTCTGACATCCAAAAAATCTACAGCCGTTGTTACAGTGGTGGTAGCCCCGCTTGCCGCTCCTGTAATTGTTTCTCCCGCTACAAACGTGCCCGTAGGCAATGTAATCGCTAAACTTGTTGCAGATGGTTTACTGGTTATTTGACACGTAGCACCACTGGTACCACCTGTAATAGTTTCAGAAATAGAAAAAGCCGCCGTTGCAGCAACGGCCATATTTAATATACCACCTGGATATATTCTAATTCCTGTTGCCAAAGGGATAAGGGTTTCCTTAATCGTCCATTGATTAAGACCCCTGTTGGCCCACTCAGCTAAAAGTATATTTAAAGAACGTTTGGCAGTTTTTAAATCATAGCCGGTACGAACAGTACGGCCACATCGCTCAAACGCTTCTTCAATATAATCAGCTACATCTAGCTCGAAGTTGGTAGAATTAGAAGTGGTCATTAGGCTCTGCCTCTAGGCCCCTTTCCGCTCTTCATCTTCTTAGAGGCTACCATGCCTCCACCACGCATACGAACAGGACCTGTGCCGCTCTTCATCTTTTTAGATGCGACCATGCCTCCACCACGCATACGAGCAGGGCCTGTGCCGCTCTTCATTTTTTTAGAGGCCACCATCCCTCCACCACGTAAACGGACAGGGCTAGTGCCCTGCGGAACACTCTTACCCATCGCCATTAGTTTGTGTTGAGGAATGTTTGAACTACTAGAAGACCCACTGGAGCGACCAACAGGCCCTCCTGCGCCCAAATTAACAGGGCTTCTAGAGCTAGGCTTCCTTTTACGCGAGCCTTTGTCCATTGTACCTACAGCAGCATAAGCGCGGTTACCCATTGCTTTTTCAGTGCCTTTACTTTCTTTACGGCGAGAAGCCATGCTTTGAGTCTTCTTTCCTTTGTTTCTTGCACCCAAAGATTCATCTAGCTTGTCGTTATATCCTTGTCTACTTTTCATCTTTAAGCCTCCGATAGTAAGTTTCACGTATTTTTAGCATATCTCTTAAACCATGTTGTTTCTCATATTCTTTGTAATAATCGGTCTTTTCTAACTTTTCCGAAGCTTCGTGCAATTTACTCAACCTTTGAATAAAAATCATTGCATAGGGCTCGTCTTCGTCTATTTCTTCGTTTACTTCTAAAACTTCTTTGCTGTAAAAAAGCTCGTTTGGTTCTTCTTCGGGGTGATACGCCATTAACCATATGTCTTTTTCTATAAAAACACCTTCGGCTATTGCCCCGTTCATTCCATCAATATGCTGATAAAACAACGTTTCATCTTTGATATAGTCTAGGTCCACTAAAACTACTACGTCGTATTTATCGTCCCACGTAGAAACTATAGTAGTGAGATCTTGAAAAGACGGACATCGTTTAAACGATATACCTACTTTTTTACTAGCCCATGCTTTCTCTGCATAAGGACATGGCGGCATATTACCAAAGCTAGGATTAACTTTTTCCAAAGCCTCTCTCGACCAAGAACGGATTTCTTCCGTAATTTGATCTTCAACTACCATGCCTTACACGACCAGTATCTTGCCGTAAACTTATCTTTTGCAGTGTCGCAACTATGCCTAGCTCTAAAGTTTTTGCGACGAGCCGGTTGATCTTTTTTTATGGTCATATTGGCGTCACCAAAACGAACCATTTTTATTTCCGTGCCTTTTTTAGCCAAGACCACACTTTTTTTAGCACCTTTTGTACTTCTTTTAGGTTTATTGTATCCCGCAAAAGTTTCATCCCTATACTTTATGCGGCCACTAGGCAATCTGGTCACATTTTTAGTTGTAGCCATTAGTTAAAAAACACCGTAATACCTGTCGTGGCTGTTGTCGGATACACTAAATACGCGCCATCTTTAAACAAAAGCCCTTCATCGGGTATATCTGGGTAGTCTGCCGATGTTGCTCCACCAGAAGTAATAAACTTTAAGATAGAGGCTCCATTACCTGTTACCCCATTGGTAAAGTTTAAAATCCCCGCAGTACCCGTATTAACAAAATAAATACCTCGAATGCGTGTACGACCTGCAAAAACAGGAGCTATAACCGTTGCTCCAGAGCCTACCGTAGCATTACCCGTAATCGCCGCATCAACTGCAACTTGTGTGACAGTAGCAAACAAAGAAGTAGTTGAGACAATGCCGCCTCCCGTATCAGGACCGGCTATAGTTTCTGTAAAAACAGTAAGTCCGTCTGCAAGAGTTCCTGTGACGGCAAAGTTAACACTAGCGTTAGCTGAAACCGTACTTATTACTACGTTTCTAGCAGGGGTTAACGTTGCTACTCCGGTTGATACTAAACTGCCGTTAAGGGTTAAATTGGCCCCACCACCCGTTGTTTGCGCCGTACATATCCCTGTCGCTACCGCCGCTGCGACCGTAGAAGGATCTATAAAGGTCGAAAAAGTATCTGAACCTGCCATGTGCTACTCCTTAATTTCGCCACGTATAATCATAGCTTTGTAAGCGGCACTTTGAGGATGAGGTAATCCTACTTTTGCTATTTTAGCCGCAGGGGCTTTTTTAGGGGCTGTCTTTTTTGCCGGAGCTTTAGTTGTTGCCACGGTTTCTTCCTCCCAAGCTTCGTTAATGTCAGGCGTAGAGGGGTCATCGCCCCTAAACGCCCCATCTTCTGTCCGCGCTCGTTTGCGCTTAACAGTAGCCATACTTAGTAGGTCACACGATCTTGCGCGGCAAGTATGTAGTCTATACTCATACTCTTTGTTCCTGTCGCGTCGCCACTCATAGAAACAGCAGCCGGTGTGATCAGATCAGTTGTAATAATGTCCGTTACAGTGTGAACTAATTCCCTATTTACAAAGAATTCAAGGACGTTAGTACCGCCAACGGCTTTACCTTTTGTTAAAGTAAAACCTACTGTCTGATACTTATTGTCAACAACATTGTACTTAGCAGGTAGGGAAAATTCGTTTATAAGAGGACCCGTAGTTCCACTTACTACTTTTAAAGTAGCCGCGCCGTCAGTCATCTGAAACCCGATACGATTTGCTCGATCCAAACCGTTTTCAGGGTTGGTGACAAAGTTTTCCGTCATACCAACAAAGGTATCCATTTGACCCGCGCCGTTATTGGCAGTGCTGTCAACAAGGTAACGCGCTTCAAACCAAACTTTTTGACCTTGCGTAGCTGGAAGTTGATAGATTTCATTGGCTTGTATAGATCCGCCGCTGTCGTCAGTAGTTGCCTGTGATGTAATTTTTAAAACACCAAACAAAGTATCCGCTGCAATAGAAACATCCGCAGCCGTGTCTTTTACTATAGTAAAAGAAGTGTCTAGTTCTTTGTTAAAATCGTCCCAAAGAATCTGTTGATCAGGGTTCATCCCTATGGATAGGTCACTAAGACCCGTGCGAGCGTTTGAGTAAAGAATCGGGCCTTTAAAATGAGTAGCCATGTAGTGTTCTCCTGTCGTGGCAAGTGTCTATTGCAGGATGCAATAGTCAGGTAACGTTATTAGTATAAACGAATAAAAAAAGGGCGACAACATTGCCGCCCTTCTTTTTTGTACAGCAACAAAGTTGCTTATGCGCCTGGGGTACCAAAGACACAACGCCAATCAGAAACGCCAAAAGCGTATCTTTCACGAGCCTTGAATCGCATGTTACCCGTATCAAAATCTCCTTCCATCGCTGTTTTAAGCGGAGTGCGGTTGAAGAGTTTGAAGCCGTTAGGACAGTCTGTCTTAACAAAATACGCATCGGCATCAGTAAAGAAGTGGTTTACTGCCGCTCCTTCTGGAAGCATTCCCATTGATTTCATTGCGTTAATGTTATTATCGGCTGTACCTGATTGCAGATTAGAGTTAATGATCCTTTCAGCAATAAACTGAAGTTCTTTAGGAATCATTAGCTTAGTTCCACGAACAGCTATTTTTAAGCCTCTCTCATCAGTGAAACCAGCGATTTGAATAAGAATATCTTCAAGAGATGTCTCATTAAGATCCGCTGGGACCGCCAACAAGTTAGTTTGATTACCAGACAAGCTTGGATGCGCTGCGCTACACAATGCGGCCCCATCACCTATTGGCGATGTTGCAAGGAAAGCATTGTTAAGAACCGTTGCACCTTTGACTTGCTTGGTTTGTGCCATAGATCGTGCCAAAGCACGAGTATATCTGGAAGCAAGACGATCATATAGATTGTCTTCTACGGCTTCTTCTGTAATTGAGAAAGCCAGAGCAATTGTTTCCATTGTGTAACGAGCAGTATAAGTTTCTTGCGCGTCATCAAAGTTAATTGCACTACCTTCACTTTTAACAGGAGCCGATCCAAAACCAGATAGCATCACTTCTTCCTCAAAAGCCCTGTCGGAACCTTCTGATTCAAAAATTTCTGCGGCTTCGTTCTCATACCTGTCGTACTCCAACCCAAATAAGGCATTCAGGCCAGGTTCTAGTTCTTTGGCTAATTGCGCTCTAGAAATAGTCATTGTCGGCCTCCTTAGTTAAGTCCGGTTGAGTCGGCAGTAGTTTGTGAATCAAAACTACGTGTACCGGCGTTAAAGTGAGCATTTAACCGCACTATAAACGGGATACCCGCCGCAGTGTAGTCGCTATTTGAAACATCATCTACAATCCCAACAATACGAAGTGGAAGCGTAGCAGTCGCTGCTGCATTTGCCACACTCATTTGTGAAATAGATGAACCCGTTGCGGTAGATCCTGTACGGGCAGAAGTACCTAGATCCGTGTTAGCAAAAACAAGACCTTGAGCAGTAGCTCGATTTGTTGTGCTTGCATCGGAAGCTATTTGGAATAGCTGGTTAGGGTTATCTGCAACATAAGCACGGACAGGATGATTTGTGTCTACGCTTACGCCGTTTGACCCAGGCCAGTAATTAATCCACACAGGCTTCTTTTGAACGGAATCGTGATATAAAACACCAGTTAAAACACCTAGTGCTTGAGTTGTGCCACCGTTAGTAGCACCTGCCTGATCTATAAATCCTGTAGTTAATGGCACAACAATTTCACCATTAAAAATAGCGTTAGTGTTGTTCGTAGCTATTTCATACTCAGTAATACCAGTAGAGTTAGCACCGCTTCCCACCAAACCAATAGGACGTAGACCATAGGCTGTTTCTTGATTTGCCATTAGTTCTTCTCCTTAAAAAGGTCACTCGTTACGAGGACCACCAAAGTTTACACGAGACTGACGATCAGGTTTGCTGATCGTCATGCTATTGTGGGCATTCTCTCGCTGTAATTCTTGGTCCACTGCTTCTTGTAGATCTTTGGCGCGGCCATTGTAATAGGCATTGCGCTCTGCAACAGTTTCTAAAGGAATTTTAGCAAGCATAAGCCCACCCACCCCTATTACACCTTCGTATTTACCTGAATCAATTACCGGAGCTTCAAAGTCAGGATACTGGTCAGCGCGAACTAACTCATAACCTTCCCTTAACCGTGCAGAAACATTTTTTGTGTCTTGAAAGCCACGAGCTTCTGAACGTATCCACCGATGTTTGTACCCTTCGGGTGCAGGTGGTGCATCTAAACTAGAGGAGGGGGCCCAAGGCTTTCGCCTTAAAGTCTTGTCTCTAGTCTCTGTAGCGCGAGGAGTTCTGGTGCCCTCAAACCCTTTTTTAGTCGATGACATCATGTTCTCCTAAGTTTTAACATACTTCGCGTATTCTTCTAGTGGCACCCCAAGTTTTTTCGCAATAGCGACTTGGCTTTGGGTGAGTTTTACTTGC
>Ga0209337_1004131_pt1 | contig 10099 bp, 19 predicted proteins | sample LinPmetageLP53_FD_184044 | JGI IMG/M metagenome (GOLD analysis project Ga0209337, IMG submission 184044) | Marine viral communities from the Pacific Ocean - LP-53 (SPAdes) (version 2) | ecosystem: Environmental > Aquatic > Marine > Oceanic | place: Pacific Ocean | collected 2010-02-08 | reverse complement strand
AGTTATTGCATCCCCTACTGTACTACCTATTAAAGTGTTTTGGAGTCCTGTGGTTACTGCGGAACCTGCACTATAACCAACTGCCGTATTATTATCACCCGTAGTAATCGCAGTACCTGCTTCATCACCAACAACTACGTTGTAGTTACCACCACTTGCAATGCTGTTACCTGCGTTGACACCTGCTCTGAAGTTGCTTGTTCCTGCTGAAGCCGTAATTATGTCTGCACCATCTGCTAAAGTCATATCTGCTGCAAAAGTAGTTAAACCTCCATCAGCTATAGTTATAGCATCATCCCCATCTGTGTATTCAATTAATGGTGTTTGTATTGCTGATGATGTTTCTATTATTCCACTTGTTTCTAATCTTAAAGAAGCAAAAGCGTCAATAACTGCTGCTCCACTACCAGCACCATCTAAATAAACTACTTTACTTTTACCAGTTGTAATAGTTACATTTGCACCACTACCTTGAGAAATTATTATAGACTGAGAACCGCTTGTTGCATTTTCTATAATATGAACTCTTTTTAAAGTATTAGGAGCAATAGTAATAGTACAAGTAGAATCTAATGTTCCTGTGTATTTAATATACATTGCTCTAGCTGGATCAGCTGCTCCATCTGCAACAGTAGAAGTATGTGTGTCAGCATTAGTGGTAATAGCTTCTGTTCCATATCCTAAAGCATTACCTATCAACTCTAAATTAGTATTCGTGGTTGTACCCCACGTACCACTACCATCACCGGTAGCCATTTCGTTCAACCTTAAATCATTTACGTATGTACTTGCCATTTAATTTTCCTCTGAATATATATTAAAACATTTATGCTGCTACGTCACTCCATGTATTACTTGTAGCTTCATTAACATCTGTCCAATCAACTCCTGTTGGAGTAATAGGTATTTCTCCCCATACAATTAACGATGTTACATTACCTGTTGCTACTAATGCAGTTGGATAAACATTAGCATCTGAAGTGGTAGATAAAGAATTTATTGCACTTGTTGCTGCTCCTAATGTAACTGCAATTATATTATTAGTTTCTAAACTTATACTGCCTAAAGATGTTGTTCCTACTACATTTGTAGGATAAACATTAGCATCTCCAGTAGCTGTTTCATCACCAAGTCCTACTGTAGATGCATTACCTGATACACCTTGTATTGCAAAACCAGCAGCAACTACAGTTCCAACTGCACCTGTTCCTGCTAAACCAGTTTCTGTTAAATTACAGTCACCAGTTACAGTTTCAGTGCCTAATGCTCCTGTTCCAGCTAATCCTGTGACAGCAATAGATACCGAAGTAGCACCCCAAAAGTCAGCACCCCATGTACTTCGACCCCAACCAGTTGCCACTTAAACTCCTATGCTATTCTTATAACAGCGTTTGATGCGTCAGCAGTTGGAAATGTAATAGTAAAAGAACCTGCTGTAGATGTTTTATCTGCACCAAAATCAAATACAGCTACTGCTGGATCACCTGAAGCGGTGTCATTAAAGATCATACATCCTCTAGCAGTTATAGTTGCTGTGCCAAAAGTTAAATCAGCAAAGTCTGTAAATGCAGTTGTTCCTGAAGTAGTAGGGTCTACACGTGTTAAAGAATTACCTTTAGCTGTATAGTTTGTTCCACTAGCTTCATTAGTAGTTGTATACGCAGTAGTAGATGCACTCATAGTTGCACTACTTGTATATAGTGCTAATCTAAATGTGTTACCACCTGAATTTTTAAAATTATGTACGCCTTCTAAAAGTTCTTTTTTAAAAGAAGTACACATTGCTTGTGTTATAGCCATTAAAGCCTCCTTATTATATTTGCTAGGTCTTTATGACCTTGCTGTTCTAATTGATTACACATAGTACAGATGTGATTTTTTATTGCCTCATCCATATAATGTATAATTACCTTGCGTGTAGCATCTTTAAATACATGTGCTTGCGCTTTTATTGTATCAGGTGCTGTTTCACTTATTGAAATCAATCTATCTGTTGCCATCTCAGCAACTTCATCTATTGTATGTCCTCTGTAATCAGTGGTTTTTACTCCAAGATTCCCTACTGATATTTTAAATTTATCTGTTTGCATTATGGTACATTGGGTTCTGGAACATTACTTCCGTTTAAACGCTCATCTATTACCCATTCTTTAGGATTTTCTCTTCCTATAATGCCATGCGGTATCATAGTTTCTTGTATTATTTCAGAATATTTACAAACATTCATTTTATCATTTTCAAAATAAGATACTGTTGGATCGTTTAAACGATGATATCCATATAATTTTTCTTTAATATCTACATTTGCATCTAAAAGATTACATCTTACTGCAACAGATACATCTATATTTTGTTCCATACATTTTGCTAACCAAAACTCACAACATGATCTTCCCATTTCTGCAAAGTGTGCATTGTTTTTATAAGTAAAGTCTGCACCAAACATACTAACAGCACCAACTTTATTCCAATAAGCAAAAGCTATTGCATAAGCTACTGTATTATTTATATATCCACATGACGTATCTTCTATTAAAGCTTTGATAGGATACTCTTCTACACTAGGAACTCTATCATCTAACTCACATGAATATATTGGATAATTTATATTAGGCAATGTATCTCTCATCATTTCTGTCATGCTTGCAGCTTCGTCTGTATCAAAGAAACGAGACATTGGATCCATTATAAATGCTCTGTCTGCTTGTTTAACTACTCCTATCATCGCATTAATAACCCAAACTTCATCAAACTTCTTGCTATGTACTAATGCTAAATGAAAATCTATCTGACTCATACCCATAGCTACAATGGCTATTTTTTTTCCTTCTAATTCTTTTATTCTTTTAGTTAACATTATTGTGCTTCTATTCTAAATTGACCACTACGATAGGCATCTTTTCTATTTCTACCATCGTTTTCTAATTGTAATTGACCTATGGCTTCTTTAAATCTTTGTTCATATAAAGTTATTATATCTGGTTCTCCTTTCATAAATGTATAAGCTTCTACCAAACAACCATATAATAATGCATCAGGTGCATTTGTTCCTAACCAACTTGTACCATCTGCTGATGAAGTAATAGAAGTTGGTAAATGAAAGTAATGCATTTCTAATGTATATTCAGCATCCGGTGTAGGTCCTAATATAAAATGTCCATCATCAAATTGTGCATAAAATTTTGGTATTCCAGTATTTGAAGCACTTGCAGGATATGCTTCTCTTATAAAGTTAACATCTTTATTAAGTAAATAAACATGTTCACTATCTGTATTTACTACAGCTAATGAATAAGGATATAAAAAATCTGATGGTATGCCAACATACTGATTGTTTTGTGCTGTTGAACTTGTAACATTTCTTTTGTATGTAGGTAATTGTACTGATGCATTAATCCTGCTCTCAGTTTGTTTAATTAAAATATTAAGATCGTTTACAAATGTAGTCTCTGTGTTTTCTGTATAATCTTGTATTGCTGTTTTTAAAGTTGTTAGAGTAAATGACATTAGCTTGTTGTTATTTTTATTGTTCCTATATTACCTTCCATATCTAAACCCATAGTACTTGAACCAAATTCAGTCACACCTCCACCTATAGGATTAAAAGCAAAATATCTTCTGCTTTCTGCTAAATCTGTTTGTGGTCTAGGATGTCTTAATGATTGTGATTCATTAGTTCTTATTCTTCCTAGTTGCAATTGTGGTTGATCTTTATCTAAAACATCTTTGCCAACTAACAAGCCTGTTCTTTTTTGATCTTTAACTTGATTCCTTAAATCTTTTAAAGGATATCTAAAACCTGTTCTATCACATATACCATAAGCATGTTTTCCTTTTGCATATGCCATATTAGTAACCTCCCGGCACAAATCTTATAGATGATTTTACTCTGTTCTCATCTGCTGCAAGCTTCCATTGTTCTTCATATTGTTGTTTTAAAAATGGAACTCTTTGTGTAGCTTCAGGATTTTTCATAGCTAAGTAATAAGCTAGACCTGCTACTAAACATGGCAAGAATAACTTTGGTATATCTAAAGTATTAGAAGCTGGGTTTCCTGCATCATAAGTTTGTCTTAATCTATACCAAACTACTTTATACGTTTGAGAACTATCAGGTATTGGATATACAGTAAATGTAGTGGTACCTGAATTTCTATTAACTAATATTTCATTAGGTCTACCTGTATCTAATTTATTAGGTATAGATGCATATTGTGAAAAAGATAAACGAGTTAATGATGTATCGCTTTGTGAAGATGAATTGCCATCATTAGTTCTTATATGGTGTTCTAATAGATCAATAGTGTCTGAGTCTAATGTGTAGTCTTTTTGACCTGATATTAAAGTAGTAGTACCTTCTTCTACTTGCCATAAATTTAAACCTCTATTTGCCCATTCAAGCATCATAAGGTTTATGCTACGTCTTGCTGTACGTAAGTCATAGCCAGTACGCATTTCTAAACCAGCTAGTTCAAATGCTTCTTCAGCTGCATCTGATATGTCTAAATCAAAGCTATTTGTTGTAGCTGTAGCCATGTTTCATTAAGAACATTTACGCTTTACTTGATCTTGATATGACTCCACCATACCCCCTTCATTATATTCGATAGTCATTTCTTTTCCAGTCTTCTTGGCTTCATCTCTTGCTTTAGCCATACCACCTGCATCATAAGAATATGATTTCTTTCCAACCTTAGGCATATTGTTTCTCCTGTTGTTTAAACATATTATACTTCTAATAACCCTGTATCAATTAAATATTGCCTATTTATTAAATGTTGTTCTGCAACATCTTCTTTACTTTGTCCGTAGTATTTTACAGCGTGGTGTTCTTCTATCATAGAAAGATTAATATCTACTCCATCTGCTATTACACTGCCTAATACTCTTCCAAATTTTCCACGTGAATCTTTAAGTTCAGTTCTTATAATTATTTTTTCACCTGAATTTATTGCATTTTCTAAGAAAGCCGAAGCCATTTTTCCTCTAATCTTTTCATCTTTGTTACGAGTACGTGACTCGGGAGTATCAATCCCATATAAACGAACACGGCACTTGTGAAGAATATTAAACCCAAGGTCCAATACAACATCCACAGTATCACCATCAACAACTCTTTCAATTTTACAAGCATATTCATACATTACCTATACCTCTTAGATATTTTTGCAGCAGATTTAGGCTGCTTAGAAAATTGTTTACCTTTTTTTGTATCTGCTCTTTTCTTTTTAGTAGATGCAGCATACTGTGAACTAGACATTGCTTTGATAGCTTTCTCAGGCAAATATCTTTCGCCTGTTTCTTTACTTGGTTTGCCACTTTTTGTTTTCCATTTTTGTTTAGTCCATTCCTTTAAAGATTTTTGTGACTTCGCTATGCTCATTACTTCTTAGCTTTTACCTTTGATTTCTTAGATAAATTTTTAAAGTGAAATAACTTAACACTAGTTTTAGTATGGGATTTATTAGTATGTAAATCTCCATTAGGCATTTTATGAGAACTTCCTTTATGTTCAGTGCCATCTCTTTTGTAATGTTTAACTCCTTTCATTTGTATCCTCCGCCTTTTTCTTTATATTTCTTAGCTAACATTTGTGCTTTACGTGCTGACCATTGACCTGCATTACCACCTTTAGTACCTGACTTAATACTTTTAAATAACTTTTTTCTCATATCAGGCTTAGTATAATTACCAGCTTCATTTACTTTTGATTTGTTTTTAGTTCCTGTCATTTGTTTTTTAATCTGGTTTCTACTTATTACCATTTAGTTTTATGACTCCAATATCTAGCACTAAATTTATCTGGACTAGAATCTTGTGCATTATGCCTAGCGTAATAACTTTTCTTACGTGCTTTATCTTTCTTAGATGTAGGATTTTTTCCTGCACCACTTACTCCTTGTTGTCCAAAACGTATAGTTTTAGTTTCTGTGCCTTTCTTAGCAACAACTACATGTGATTTTGTTTTATGATTAGGTGTACGTTTAGGTTTGTTATAACCAGAAACACCTGCGTTCTTTAATTTATTATCTTTAGGCATTGTTAGTCTTCACCTTTAAAAGTTTTGCTTTGACCTGATGTTCCAGCATAGATACCAAATACTGCTGCCATAGCACCTACTACTATAGATACTAAAGCGGATTGTTCTAGGTTAGGTTCTGGTAAAGTCATGAACCAAGTTACTACTTTATAAAGTAAAAAGATATAAACGCTGACGAATACTCTTGGGAATATTCGCCAAGCATCTATAGTTTTAGCTAGATGTATCCATTTCTGATACGGATTTATAGATAAATAGTTAGGACTAACATCTATATCAAGTTCTAGCTTCTTCTTTATAGTAGAAGTTTCTTCGCTCATTAAGCTGTAGTAGCTGTTGCGTAGCCTTTAGTTGCCCATATAATAATGCTATATGCATCGCCACTTGAATGACCTACTGTTGTTAACAATAGATCGCCATTGACTCCGCCACCAGCATTGTTTGGAATTCCCGGCAAGTTCATTGAACTGTCTGTAAAATCCCATGTATCTGACCAATCAGCAGGTGCTTGAAGAATTTGTACGTTGCTACTTGCGTTCCAAAGTAGTTTAAATCCCATACCTACATTACTAAACCAGATTCTATTAATGACAACTCTACTACAAGCTTGTCCGTTCATACCAGTTGTTAAAGCTGACACATCAATCTTAGCAACAGCACTTTCTCCAGTGCCATCACTAATATTGGTAAACTTCATTACAAGATTTTTACCACCATCATCTAAAATAGTTTGACTTGTTACTGCATCTGCCATGATTTACCTCTTAAATAATACCTGTAAGGTTAATTAATGAGTAATCAGTAGTTACATTTTTAATCATAACCACACCAATTACTTGTATAACGTCTCCTGCTGCTGGTCCAACTGCACCTGCTGCACCTAATGGTACTGCATGGTTGCCGACAACAAGTGTTCCTGAAGTCAATACTGTTTGTGGACCTGAAACTGCAAACCAACCATAAGCACTAGCAGCCATGTCGACTACTGTTACGCCTAGCGTAGCACCTGTAGTTGTAGCAGCTTGAACAATTTGAGCACTTCTTGGATCAGGAATTAAAGTTACTCTTGAACTTGTAGTTATTGCTGTTGCTAAATCATCGTAGCAAGTAATAACAATAGAAGGATCACTTGAGTGATCATGTGCTGGGTTAGATTCAATTCTAAGCATCTGACCTTCACCAGCTGCGTCATTAATATAAAGATAACCACCTGCATATTGATTTAGCGTTATGTCTGTACCAGCAGTTTCTACTGATATAGCTGTCTCACCTGCAGCGACACCTGCGGTTGGTGTTAAATCAAAGTGATGAGCAATTGAAGCAGCGTGTGTAACACACTTACCTGCTGTAACAGCTACTGCTGCTAATCTACCATAAGCATAAACAGTATTACCATAAAGTAATCTACTGCCTAAAGGAAATAGTTGAGTAAGTCCTGAAGTAAAAGGGTCTACTGTTCCGTATTGGCTTCCACCTTTACCTACTATAAAATCAGCAGGTCCATATCCTGTTGCTGCTGCGTATTGAACGTGTCCACCATCATCGGTATAGATATTACCATCTGCGTTGATTACCAACCCATTTGTTATCGCACCTGTTGTTGAATTTATATCAATGGTTTTGAAACCATTTTCGGACCTTACTGATCCATTGAAAGTTGTATTAGCCATTATTAAGTCTCCTTAATTAATCTATCGTCTTGGCATGTCTGCTAGGGCAGTCGATAGAAGTTATAAAATCCCTAGAAAAAAAGGGGAGTGTATATCATTTCAACCCCCCTCTAAGTTACTAGCTTGATCCCGAAGAACCAAACGCTCCAAGCGGATCAGAAACTCCAAAGGAGTATCTTTCTCTAGCTTTATATCTTACGTTACCAGTATCAAAATCACCATCCATAGATGTTTCTAATGATGTACGTGCAAAATGTTTAAATCCATTTGGTACGTCTGTCATTAAGAACCATGCGTTAGTGTCTGTTAAAAAGTGATTAACAGTATAACCTTCTGGAATAGTTCCATTTGATTTGATAGCGTTAAGATCGTTATCCGCAGAACCCGGCTTTCCGTCCGTTTCTAGGATACGCGTAGCAGTAAACATTCCGTTAGGTGGAACGATTAACTTACGTGGTTTAGCTGCTATTAACAGTCCACGCTCGTCAGTCCAACCAGCTATTTGTATCACAGCATTCTCTAACGAAGTTTCGTTAAGGTCTGCTTGTGTTGCAAATGTGTTGGAATTTGTTCCGCCTGATACTAATGGATGTGATTCTGAAAACAGATCAACCCCATCGCCAGAATCAAAGTCGCCAAATCCTGCGTTAAGCGGATAGGCAGCTTTTACTTGCTTCGTATAAGCCATACTTCTTGCTAATGCTTTTGTATAACGTGCAGAAAGGGAGTCATATAATTCATCCTCCATCGCTTCTTCTGTAATACTAAAGCCCATTGCAATAGTTTCATGATTGTAACGAGTACTGAAAGATTCTTGTGCAGTATCATAGTTGATAGCTGAACCTTCATCTTTAACTGAAGCTTGACCAAATCCACTTAACTTAACTTCTTCTTCGAAAGATCGATCTGAAGTTTCAGTGTCATAAATTTCATCATGCTCATTTTCGTACTTGTTATATTCTAATCCAAACAGGGCATTCAATCCCGGAAGGAGTTCTTTAAGTAACTGTGCTCTTGAAATAGCCATTTCTTATTCTCCTTTGTTATATGCCAGTTGTATTACGCATGATATGACCCGCGTTAAACTTAACAACTAAGTCGGTATAAGCATCACCGGCTGTGTTGTCAGATTTAGGCGAGATATCTACTATCCTAATAGGAAGAGTTGCTGTTGTAGCAGCAACTGTAGATATATCAATAGCATTTTTACTTGTTCCAATACTGGTTGAGCCGGCTGTTTGTACGACCGCAACATTATTTCCAATTACAGTTTGTGCGCCTGTGCCGTCACCCTGCATTTCGAAAAGAACATCTGGATCATCCATAACATAAGCAGATACATCAGATGCAACTACGCTAGCTGTCCACATTTGTGAAAAAGTTTTCTGGCTAGTATTTGGATCAGTGTATGAAACGCCTAAGAAAATCCCTACAGGTGTGCAAGCAGTTGTGCCAGTGTCTTTTTCAACACCTCCAGCGGCAACTAACTTAACAAAATCACCATAAAAGATCGAGGTCGCATAACCAGAGGCTATGCTATAGTGTCTTACCTTTCCAGAAAAAGAACCATTAGTACTTAAAGTACCGACAGGTCTTGCTCCGTAAGGTGTTGCTGAACTACTCATTTTATATACCTTTTATAAATACATTAATAAATGTAAAGGTAGTAATTACTTACCGCCTTTCCCAAAAGAAACCGAAGTCTTCCTCTCCTTAAACATAGGCATAGCAGGATTTTCTTCACGCATATAATTAGCGTCTAAGGCACTCATTTGTTGATCAGCCATATCAGTATAATACTTTTTACGTTTGATCATTTCTTCTTTGGGTGCTTTACATAAGAGTAATCCGCCTACCTCAACCGATCCTTCAAATTGTGGACTGGCATCTTGTACCATTAACAACTCAGGGTGGTCTTCTGATTTAACTGGAACCCAACCTTCTCTCATTTTAGAAGATACATTCATATTGTCTGATTGACCAGCTGCTGCTGTTCTTATCCAACGATATACATATCCCTCTTCTGGAGTGGGGTCTGGTAACAGATTGGGAGGTGTCCAAGGTTTCTCACGTTCATTTGTATCTCTTGACTCCAATGAACGAGAAGTGCGCTCTTGATCTTGATTATTTTCTTGATCTTTATTTAACTTATCCATTATTTAACTCCTTCGCGAATTGCGATGCATATTGTTCTGGTGTAAGTCCAAGTCTCCTTGCGAGGTCGACTTGTGATTTTGTTAACTGCACTCTGCGCTGTTTAGTACTTGCTCTATTGGCAGGTGCTACCACAGTCGAGGGTCGCTGAGTCGTTGCAGTATTCGACTCAAAGCGTTCTGGAAATCTATTTCGCATAGCTTCATCTACTCTATCATAGTAAGTTGCAGAATCC
>Ga0209337_1004129_pt1 | contig 10100 bp, 1 predicted proteins | sample LinPmetageLP53_FD_184044 | JGI IMG/M metagenome (GOLD analysis project Ga0209337, IMG submission 184044) | Marine viral communities from the Pacific Ocean - LP-53 (SPAdes) (version 2) | ecosystem: Environmental > Aquatic > Marine > Oceanic | place: Pacific Ocean | collected 2010-02-08 | reverse complement strand
CTATGAGCAATTTCCCTATGATGGAACTTTAGCTGAAGTCCAAGCTTTTCACAACAATTCAACATTCTTAGATAAATATGTTTTTGATAACATATATCCGAGAACAGCAGGTCATGTCGTATTCTCTTCAGAAGGTTGGGGAACATCCACTGTAACTGGAGAGTTTGGATTGCCAAGCGTGTTGCAATATATTTCCGTTCTGGGCGGACCTCACACATCCTCCGGAGGAATGGAAGGCAAGGAGCTTTCAAAAACGTTTAATACTTCTATGGTTTATGACACTTCAACGAAAAGAGCATCTAGTTTTGAATATTCACCAACCAGCGGAAGTACAATTGAATTTTGGCTTAAGAAGGGTTCATATAATAAAGCTTTGACTCCTCGCGAGGTAATTATAGACATCCATAATGGTGAAACATCTGCTAGTGCCGGATACGGTAGAATACGCCTTGAGCTTGATGGTTCAGAAACTGCCGGAGCTTCTCCGATAAGATTAACTATGATGTCTGGCACTACGGGCTTCGCCGGGCTGGATCTTTGCGCCTCCACTTTTACTACGTCTTCTGTTTTTGATGATGTTTGGCATCATTATGCCGTCTCAATGGTTAACTCTGGAAGTAATGTATTAATAAACCTCTACCAAGATGGAACTTATATAAATTCAGTAACCAATGCTAACCAAATTGGAAGCATAGAAAATGTTGCTGGTGGTGTCAATGCTTATATTGGAGCTTTGATGACAACCCCTTCCGGAAGCGCATATCATGGAGCTAGCATGGTTGGTGCCGGCAAATTGTCTGGGAGCTTGGATGAGTTTCGATATTGGAAAAAACAAAGAACGACCAACGAGATTGGAGAATTCTGGTTTTTAAATATAGGCGGCGGTACCAATGCTGGTAAACACAATAAAGATCTTGGTTTATATTATAAATTCAATGAAGGTATCACAACGGATGATACAATAGACAATTCTATTTTAGATTATTCTGGTCGTATATCAAACGGAACCTTTGTGGGATACACATCATCTGCGAGATCAACAGTATCAGCTATAGATACAGCATTAACAAGCGTCACCGAATACAAAGATCCTATTATATATTCTTCACATCCAACCGTAAGTTCTTCATTGGCAACATATATGGGCTCCGGTTCTGTCCTAGATCATGAGAACCCCTCACAATTTTATCATTTACTGCCCTCTTGGATTATCGAGACAGATACAGAGAACGGAAAAAACGTTAAGCACCTCACTCAGATAATGGCTAGTTATTTCGATACACTGAATGCACAGATCGGTGGGGTAACTGAATTTAAAAGCAAAAGATATTATAGTGGAAGTATTAAACCTAATTCATATTCACGCGAAGTATTGCGTGGTCAAGGGTTTGTGGTGCCGGACTTGTTTGTAGAAGCCGAGATCATAGAAGAATTTAGAGCCAAAGACAATAACGAAACGTATTCACGAGACATTCAAGAAGTTAAGAATATGATATACCAGAATATCTACAACAACTTGAACTATATTTATAAATCAAAGGGTACCGAGAAATCATTTCGGAATTTGTTTAGATGCTTTGGTGTTGATTCTGAGCTTCTTAAATTAAACTTATACTCCGATGGATCAACATATCTCTACAAAGATAATTATGAGTTTGCTTCAATTGCAAAGCCTGTCTTAAACCTCAACGTTGAGAATAACCTCTCGGCTACTGTGTATCAAAGCGGATCGAATGGTATTACTTACCTATCAAGTTCGGAAGGAAATGACGAAGAATTTACAGCCTTCACTATGGAATGCGAGATGATATTTCCATACAAATTTGAAAAACACGAAACGGGATATTTCACCACAGGCTTCTTAACAGCATCCATTGCTGGTTTTCACCGCGCAATAAAAGCCACCCCCGCCGACCTCACTTGGCATGCCTCAGACACAACTCTTAGAATGTATGCTATTCGCGATGAGTTGGAGAGCAAGAATGTTCAATTCGTTTTAAGTGGCTCCGCCGGTATTAACTTAACCTCCTCATTATATACAGATGTATATAACAATAACAAGTGGATTCTTGCCGCTAGGCTTAAACATTCGAAGCATCCATGGGGCGGTGGTATAGTCGGGTCGACTGCCTCTGCCAACACCTATATATTGGAGTTTTACGGCATTAATTCAGTAGCAAATGATATAAAGAATGAGTTCTTGGTGACAGCTTCTGTAAGTAATGCGCTTGGCAAACTCTTATTGGGCCACACCAAGAGAATCTATGCTGGTGCTCACCGCACAAACTATAATGGATCTGTTGTTGAAAAATCTGATATCAAGGTATCTCAAGTTCGTTACTGGCAGAGCTACCTGGAAGATGTCGAAATCAGAGAACACTCTTATGATCCAACAAATTATGGATTAATTCATCCTTATCGAATGGACAGTATTTTTCAAGTATCAGCTTCAAACACAGTATATGTCCCTCAGATTGAAACCTTAGCCCTGCATTGGGACTTTATGACTGTTACAGCTTCTGATAGTGGTGGTAATTTTGTTGCAGAGGACATTAGCTCAGGATCTGCCACAGAGGCTGCGAAATATTCGATGATTGGAAAGATCACCGGAAACAAGCACAATGGTTACGCAGCATTCTTTACAGCTAGTTCAACAAATGCTGTCGATAAAGAATTTATCTATTCTGCTCGTAAAAAACAACCCGACAATGTTTATTCCTCTGATGGAGTTGTCATAAAAACCGAAGCATCAGAACAGTTCTTTGAAGATGATTCTGTAGCAGACCATTTCTATTCATTTGAGAAATCTCCATATGGATCTGTTTCCGAGAAGATGATAAACATTTTTGGATCTGCGAAAGACTTTAACTCTTTAATCGGAGACCCTGCTGAGAGATATCGCGTCGAATACAAACAAATGAAAGATCTCAAGACTCTGTTTTTTAACAAAGTCGAAAATACACCTGACCCAGAGAAGTTCTTTGAATATTTCAAATGGATTGACTCTTCGATTTCATATGCGATTGAGCAATTGATACCAGCTTCAAGTCGATTCTCTAAAAGTGTTAAAAACATTGTTGAGAGTCATGCTTTAGAAAAGAACAAATATCAAGAAAAATTCCCACTAGTTGGTCGTCAAAGTTCTACACATGGAGTTGTGAAGTCATTTTCTGAAAATAGTTATAAATGGAAAACTGGTCACGCTCCAATACCACTATCAGATAATGAAAACTGTTTATGGCAGAGATTAAGAAGAAGAGTGGCTAGTGCAGCAACTCAAAACCTGAGAGACAACATCTATAAGACTAGCAATACAGAATTAGACACTCTGCATGATTTTGTGTCTGGCCAGAACTATGAAGGCAACACTGATGCTATTCGGAGAATGTCAAGACCTTATAAGTTGAATATAGACTTAAAGAGAAACATTCATGGTGGAACGAATTATTATGCTGCCAAGAATCGAAATTTAGTATTGGATGTGACAAAGCCACACGGACCTACGAATGCTTTGGGGATCCCGACAAACCTTTTAGTGGCTGGTGTAGGAACAGGACAGGGTCTTGTACCTGAGACTGTCTGTGAAGATATTGAAGATCCAAATCACAAGGAAAGGTATAATTTTGAAGGAATCAATGGCGCACACGCAGCCGATTTGAGTAATACACCACAGAGCGATAGTGTATCATATAAACACACAGTCAAAGGTATCAATGGATTTCCTTTTACAATGATTTCTCAAAGCACTGCCGTTGCAACTGGATATCAATCCACTGTAACTACATTGTTTCACAGTTCTGTCTATATAACCAATTTACATTCGGACACTGTTGATATATCGAACGAAATACCAATGCAAGGCCCTTTCACTGAAGCTCACGTTGGAGGTCACCAATCTCGACATGTTAGATTGAACAAATATGATACGACCCTGGTAACAGAAGGTGGTGGCTCTCCACCCAATTCAGTTGACGATCTCTACACCAGACCAGAAGCTTGGCGCTTATTATTTGGAGAAAATAGTCTAGATGCAGATGGGAATGACGGCGCTCTGGGGTTTGTATCTTCTGACTATGGTATGGGTCTTCTTAGTAGCATCTATCCGGATGGGTTTAAGAAAAGAGCAACGATGTACCGAGATGAACATGCAAAGAGAGCAATAAATGTTAGAAATATAAGGCACAACACCTCAAGCAACCTGCTTGGCAATTACAATAAAAAATATGAAGTCTTTTCTTCCACCGGTCGGAGAGAAAATAATCTTTACTTTCGAAAGAACTCGGATATATCAAATTACCTACCATCCGCCTTCACAGGAACTCTCGCGCATACAACGCATATTGCAGGACTTTTTGCAGCAAATAAGAACCCAACAATAGGAAATGTCTTCTCGGGCCGCTCAAATCGATTTCTAGCTCAAGCTCAAGCAATGCCAGTTTCAACCCCTCTGCTAGATAGTCAAAAAAATGAATCTATTATAACAACTCGTTTTTCTGCACCCGGAGGGCCTGAGATACAATCTGCGGGATACTTGGATGTTTACTCTAGAGAATACTCTGTTCACAATGTGTTGCCATTTAGAAATTTAACAGTTAAGCACGATAGCGGAGAATCTGGAACAATTAGATTAGAAGATCACCTAGGCAACCGAAGAGGCTTGAATCCGTTACTAACACAACATTGTGGCAAATTTGGATTGGATTCTGAATATGGAATTAGAAGAATTTCCGGATTCAACTCTGCGGCAAGCTATGTTGAAATCGGCTCCATGGCTACATGGGATGCTATAATCGGAAATGATACACCTGGGTCAACAGAGTTAATGTCTTTTTCGTTTTGGTTTAAACCCACTGCCGCCAACACTTTGGATAATGTTCTATCATTGGGTGATGGTTTAAAGATAAGATATGATAGTCCAAATAAATTAGAATTCGCAGCCACCTGGAATACATTTTCGACAGATACTGTGCAAACTCACTCAATATCAACAATTGTTGAGGATTCTTGGAACCATGTAGTTATAACCTATGATGCAACAAATACAAACAATGATCCGACTTTTTATCTTAATTCTGTCTCGCAAAGTGTCAATTTATTTGCCGGCTCTAGAAGAACCACCTATAAAGGAATATACTCTGCCACTGCCGATCTCTGCACCATTGGAAATAATAAAACCAATCTATCGGCAAACCAATTTAAAGGAAATATGGCAGAATTTGCTATATGGAATAGGATCTTAACTTCCACAGAAGCCGCAGAGATCTATAACATCGGTATTGTTAGCGGACTGACAGATGTACTAAATTCTACAAAAACAAATCTTCAATTATGGTATAGGATGGGTGAAGGTTTTGACACCAGAGCAAAATTTTACGATGAATCAGGCAACGACAGACACTCAAATAGTGTAAATCAAATTGATTTCTCTAATTATATTGATGACACAAAGCCAAGCTATCACAAAACCTTCAAGAATACAACTTATAGAATAACAGAAGGAAGTGCGTTATCGTCTCCCTCACTAGAAAAGACTCATAACAATGCATCTATAGGTACACCAATTCCGGCATCAGATTATCAATATTCTTGGATTGACAACACTCTAAGATCAGAATATGGGATTGATAGCGGTCAGCAGAATCACTATAAATATTCTCCAGCAAATGGAATACTAAGCTCATCAGCGGGATATGTTGAAGCAATAATCTTCCCATCCTCTTCAAATATAACATAGGAAACAATATGGCAATTTTAGATCACATAGGATTAAACAGATACGTTTATATGACGGCATCAGCGGATACCATGACTCTTGGCTCTTTAGAGAATGATATAGTTGGTGGGGATCCCATTATACAATCGGTTCACAACGCAGCCTCCGCATCAATCCTTGGTTCCTCGCTGGACGATTCTAGATTATTATTAGGGATTAACCTCTACAATAATGGGCCATATGGATATTCATCATGGCAACAGATAAGAGTATCCGAGAACCCTTTGTCTAGACACATGAGAGCCAATAATCAATTTTCAATCGTTCGACCTGGAAAGGAAAGAATTTCTTTTGTTAATGGCAAAAGAACAGTTGTTCCAGAAAGACATGGGACTACAGAATTATTAGATGAACCAGCAATTGTATCTGCTTATAAACCTTTCTTTATTGTTGGTACTGTCGATGGGTATGATGCTCTTGGTCGTCCGAAGGAAGAGACTTTTCGTAAGAGATCTTCCTTAAATAACAATACTGCTTATTTCACAAATGATCTGATCAACGATATTGCAAACGTCAAAGAGAAAACCGACCAAGCTTATGATTCGTTGAAAGGATATTATTTGGAGAATGCCCTCGAAGATGAAACTTCACCGTTAAATTCTTTTGAAAAATTAGTATTTAGACAAAATATTTATCCTCCACAAAAATATACATACAAGTCTTATACGAGAGCAAGAACAAATTTTACTTTTAGCTGGAGAGAAACCTTAGCCAACAGGCAACAAACAACGGCTTCAAATGGCTTTGGATCGACAATTGCAAGCTCAAGCATATGGCCCTTAGATGTAGACCCAGGTTGGCAACGTTTCTCGACACCTTTGATTGATAATTTGGGATACCAAAGCGGCGATAGCGTCAGTACCGGAGGTTATACCACATCATCTTGTTCTTTTGGATCTTTATTTAATCATTATTCGCAAGTCGCCCCAAACTTAACACCAGCAGGGTTTCACGTATCTGATCATGAAAATAGAAAATTGGTTCCGGGTATTCTTTATTCTAGAAGGCACGGGTTAATAACGGCTGCATCGGTAGTTGCGCCATCTGGTTTAACAACTCTTAAAGAGTCGGGCGATATGTCAACTGCTACAATATTTGGTGGCGAAGCTGCCTGGGATGTGCCAACTCAATCTGGTAAATTTCCTTTTTACGATTCATATGAAGATTGTTCTGAAAACATTAGAGGTGCTGGGAAAAGCTATACAATTATTCCGGAATATAAAATGTCTGATCATGTACAACAACTAATGGAATCCGGATCTCTTACAAATATTGATACAATGTTTTCTATAGAGGGTGGGAAATCCGGAAATTCTGATTCTTCATCAAAAGAATTTTATGAAATATACTCTAATTCTGATTTTCTTAAGAATTTTGATATTGTATTGGACGATCATAAAGAGTTCACCGAACCCTCTGAAATACGAATCCGCTGTAAGGCAATTAAAAAGCTTATACCTTATGATGGGTTTTATCCGTGCCAAAGAACAGTCGCCGTAGCAAAGCAGTTTTATTTATCCCACAAAGATTTCTTTAAGATTTCCGCAGCTTTTAGTGGCTTCGGTGCATCAACAGAAATACTTCACGGTACTCAAAACATTCTAGCTCCCTTGTTTGCCCCGGGGGTTCTTTACAACTCAATAAAAGCAGGGGTTGCATGTGATTATCCGATCATAACTGGATCTCTAGGGACCGTGGCCACGTACTCAGGCGACTATATGATCACAAAAGACAATTTTGATAAAAGAATTCCCTTTGAAGCCCTACTTGAACCAGAAAAATACCTATCAAATTATGTTTTAGTTGGAAACGAACCTCATGTCTCTGGAAACTTAACATCATCTGTGACATGGGACGGTCAAGGGGATAATCTTTATAAAATGATGGCTAACAACTTCTTAGGAGAAGTTCCTAAGTTCTTTTTAAAAGGTAATTCTTTTACTACGCTAACCAGTCTCCCCCAAGGGGATCCGAATTTTGGCCAAGCGGAATCAGGCAGCGCTTACTCTATGCGTGTTAAGATGTATCGCTCAATGGACGAACCAAATCTTTTCATAGATAACGACAATAGTATAAATTACCAACCTCCCCAAGATATCTGTACCGGACAGAAAGAAACAATGACAATGTACTCGCGAGTCTCTTCCTTTGGCCCACCATGTCATGGCCGACATACTAAAACCGGAGGTTCTTATAATAATTCTGATACCTCCGGTGTAACTGTCTCTTCACATGACCTTCTCATCTCAAGTCGCGAAGGATTCAATTATCCCTTTACTCCTCCGTATTACCATGGTCAAGCCTGGGCAGATATAACTTTTATAGCAACTGCGGACAAAAAATATACAATTGATGAAATTATAAATTCTAGTAGTGTCACTTACACAAGATTTGATAGTACAACATATCTACATGCCGCCACTGCAGCTTCTTTTTCAGCAAATTTAAATGGCCCACAACGCGCCGATAAGATCAATGAAAATGCCCTACAATTATCTGCGTCTCTTAATATATTCGGAAAAGGGAAGCTTCCAAATGCATTGTCAAATTTGGGCATAGAAGTACAGGTAGATGATCAAACAAAAACCAGATGGATCATTCAACCCAAATTTGAAACTCCAATCTTAAACTTTCAGCATCAAAAAGACAATCGGACTCTTCCCAACAATGCATCGTCTGCCTCAGTCCCCTTGGGTATGTGGCATCAATATGGAAGATTACCAGCCGAAAATGAAGGGATCTATATGCAAGTCACTGATGTTCCTTCTTCATGGCAAATAGGAAATTTGGGCAAATCTGTCATCCAAGCCGCTACCACTGGATCCTTGGCGGAACTCTGCGGCTTTACCAGTGAACCAATCAAGTTAGGAAAAACAGCCGGGAGAAAGAAAATCTCCGAATGTGTTGTAGCAGTGCCATTCTTAGAAGAGAGCGGTATCAAAAAATTCTTTAAAATCAACGAAAAAATGGTTAAACGAGCAATTGATGGAGAAACCGAAGCCATAGATGAAACAGTGATTGACATGATCGACAAGATGCGAAGGTTTATCTTTCCACCAACAATGGACTTTGTTAATTTTCCAAAGAAAGTGGAACCCATCGCAATGTATGTATTTGAATTCTCATCAAACCTTTCTACAACTGACCTCACAGATATTTGGCAGAATGTTTTGCCATCAGTTGGGATATCTCATGAAGAGCAAGAAGTTGCAATTAGTCACTCTCTTATAAACGATAAACGACGCTTACTTTCAAAAAAGAAGCTTAGGTCTGATATTAGATGGATGGTCTTTAAAGTTAAGCAACGAGCGGCATCTAGATACTTTGAACAAGTATATACCAGAAAGGGCGATCAGACCACAAGCATATTGGGAGAAGGCATTGAAGCTGATTCTATCGGACCACGTTCTAAGATACAGTACAACTGGCCTTACGATTTCTTTTCACTTGTAGAACTAGTTAAGATTGATGCATCCATTAAACTTTCTGATGTAGAGGAGGATGATCAAGGTGAAACAGTTGACAAACCAAAGAGAGCCTCTGAGGCTTCTAGGAACGTAGACTTCACTAATTTGTTTCCGAAGAGTAAATAATGACATTTTTTGACAAAAAAGAAGAGGTTATGAAGGTTGAACTCACTCCATTGGGTAGATACAAGCTATCAATTGGGAAGCTTAAACCTAGCCACTATCGTTTTCTCGACAACAATGTTGTATATGATGGAAAATCGATTGATAGAACAGAAGATCAAAATGATTCCGATTATAGAATAAGAGAAGAAACTCCTGTATTTAAGCAAAACCCAAATATCTCAGGTGTAGAAACCTCAGTCCATATCAACGAAACAGAGAATTTAGAAGTTTCATTACACAATATTAGACAGAATACAAAAGATGATCACATAAACCATTTAATATATCCTCTGGGAACAGTAGAGTATGACGCCACACAGTCCCCTGCATATCAAGTGGATGCTTTTCGCGGTAAATTTCAGTCAGCCGACAAGTTTTATTCTTCCGATAATATACAAGCCTCGTCTATTCCTCAAATTGATTTGATTATTGAATATAGCGGTTCAACATCAAACACTATTTTAGAAGTTTTGGGAAACGAAGAAGGTAACTTATACCAATCCAACCCTTTGGCTGATGGTAGTAGAATTGTAATAAACAAACAAGACCCTTTAATTAGAATAATGGAGACTAATGCGTTTGACGAAAAAGAAAATTTTCACATAACAGCTTATAAAGTAGAACAGATTGATGGAGTGGGAAAGTTGGTATATAAGAAAATGAATTTTGATAAGAAAGAAAAGATGATTTCATCT
>Ga0209337_1004128_pt1 | contig 10101 bp, 11 predicted proteins | sample LinPmetageLP53_FD_184044 | JGI IMG/M metagenome (GOLD analysis project Ga0209337, IMG submission 184044) | Marine viral communities from the Pacific Ocean - LP-53 (SPAdes) (version 2) | ecosystem: Environmental > Aquatic > Marine > Oceanic | place: Pacific Ocean | collected 2010-02-08 | reverse complement strand
TGATCAGATATTAAATGACTTTAGACAAATTAATAATATTTTAAAGTTAAAAGATTGACACCTATACTCTTTTTATTAATATTTGTATTGTTTAACATAGCATGGAGATTGATAAACAAAAGATAATCCTTTAACAAAAAAAATTGAGAGTCAAAAATATTGGCTCTTTTTTTTTATATTAGCTATATCCAACATAAGCTATACAAATTTAAGATATGGCTACAATTACAAATAAAACCGATGGACTTGAGATAGTAGATTCTCATGGAGATACTTATTTCATTAAGTACAACAATGTTAAACTAATTAAAAGCAGTGGAACAGTTTCTATCTATGACAACTCAGAAAACAGGAGAGGTGCAGATGCTTTGAAGGTTACTCATGCAGATGTAACAAGCCCTGTAACAGCAGATTTAAATAATTTATACACAACTATAAGAACTTATATTGATTAATGGCGACAATCACAAATTTAACTAGCGGTATAGAGATTGACTTCAAAGGAGCAGTCACATACATTAAACATGGAAATGTTAAACTTTTAAAGAGAGGTAATAATATTAATGTCTATGATGACTCCGATGATGACGGAAACCAAAGAGGACAGGTCTACATAAGTATTCCATTTTCAGAGGTTACAAGTCCTAGTGAGGCGAATATCGATGCTTTATACACTACTGTAAGAGGTTATATTGATGTTTCTTCTGGTGGTGGTGCTGATACGAATGCGGTTCATGTAAATGCTGCAAATGAGATAACAGCAATTACAGAAAAAACAACTATTGCTAATATTGATGAATTTATTATAGAAGATTCAGGAGCTTCATTTGTTAAAAAAAGTGTTAAAAGAAAGGCAATAATAGATCCTATTAGTAGCACAACAGTATCCACAGCAACTTTAACAATAGATACGGATGTTAGTGATTTTGCAACTATTACGGCTCAGGCTGAAGGATTAACGATAGCAGCTCCAACGGGTTCACCTGTTGAAGGTCAAAAGCTAATTATTAGACTTAAAGATGATGGTAGTGCTAGAGGGATTACTTTTAACGCTATTTTTAGAGCTTTAGGAGTAACTTTACCAACTACAACGGTAGTAAGTAAGATAACTTACTTAGGATTGGTTTATAATAGCACTGACACAAAATGGGATGTAGTAGCAACTAAAACAGAAGCGTAAAATGATTATAATTAGTAAAATAGAATTAGAGGGTACAGATAATCTAAAATACACTGATATTGGTTATACTACTGATATTAATGTGGCTAATGAGATTAATGAGGATTATGATAGTACTTTAGGGAAGTTTTTAGGTGAAAATAGAACTAAATTAACACTAGGAGAGGTATCAATATCTACTTTTTTCAGTGGTGTTGATTCTGTTAATGAAGCTAGAACAGATGTTGAAACTGTTGACGGTTTAGGCATCTCTGAAATAACTAACGTAAACCAATTATAATGGCTGTACCTACTAAAGGCAATGTAACAAATGCGAATCCTACTCCTGGAGGTAGTTCAAAAACTCAAGCCCATACACATAATACGGGTGATGATGGTTTAATTATTGCTCAGTTTACTATGAGTAACAGTAGAACTTACTCAGGGTGTACTTATGGTGGTCAAGCTATGACTCAGTTATATCAAATTAATAGAAGTGGTTTAAGTCAAAGAATGGCTTTTTTTTATTTAGAGAATCCACCAACGGGGAGCAATAACTTAGTTGTTAGTTTTAATAACTCTCAATGGAATCCAATTAGTTTACACATTAGAAGCTTTACCAATTCAGGTGGTGTAGGTGCATCTACTAGAACAGGAGGGCAATCAACTCCAAATAATGGAAGTTTGACAGTTGAGGAAGATAGTTTGATTATGATTACATCATGTTCAATTAACGCTATTACAAGTCAACAAATACCACAGGGAACTAATAGAACTTATACACAACACAACACCAATAGACAGGTGGCAACGGGTGCAATTAGTGCCGATGGTGGTCACAGTGCTGGCAGTATTGCTTTACGGTCTACATCTACCTTTGGGAGTATAACACTAGATAGAACAGAGATAAAAGGTTTATCAAATGTAGATACTAGTGGAGGTGACTTCTTTGCAATGTTTTAATTATGGCAATATTTAAAGATATAATAGACGAATTTAAAACTGTTGCGGATGCTTTTACATCTGTTAGTTACTTTGTTTATGATAGGGTAAGCAGAGTTAATGGAGCTTTACAGAATAAAGACTACCCAATGATTTTAATTAATTCAACTCCTAATTTTGAGAGAGGTGCTAATAATAATGATTTTCTTCCAAGAAGTAAGAACTTTACTCTTAACATCTTTTGTTATGGGGATTATAACACAGCAGAAAGAAAGGTTAAAAGCTTACAACAAAAGCAGGGCGAGATAGATAATATTTTAGACCAATATATTGCTGAGGTTATCAGGAGAAATATAGACGGCTCTAATGGTTTTAGTATTGTAAATAATACTGCTTTAAGTGGCTTCTTAGCTCATGATGTACACAATGATAAGTTAGTTCAATCAACTTATACTATCACAGTAGAATTGGATAGTAATTGTACTTTAGGCTCATTTACTTATTGATGGTAGATTATAAAAAAGTTGGTAAATTAATCATAGCATCTTTACAAAAAGAGTTGCTAGGTCAGGGGCATAAAGCTACTGGTGATTTAATAAATAGCTTTGAGCAAAGAGTAATTGAGTTACCTAATAGCATAGTGATTGAGATACTGATGAATGAGTATGGTATCTATGTAAATGAAGGCAGAAAAACAGGAGGTAAGAAAGTTCCTATTAATGTTTTAGTTGAATGGATAGAAAGAAAGGCTATTGCAAGCGGTGATAAGGATGTGAAAAGTATGGCTTTTGCTATTCAAAACACAATACATAAAGAAGGAATACCCACCAAAGGCAGTTTTAAGTTTAGTAATAATGGAAGGAAAAAGGGCTTTATAGATTTTGTAATTGATAATGAATTAGATGGAGTTTATAACGAATTAGAACAGCAGGTTTTTAAAGGCTACGATGACGCAATAGCTACAATAGTTAAAGATTTTAATATAAAAAATAAGTAATGGCAATAACATTAATAGGAACAGCACCATCAGGAGTCAATTTAGCTTATAGACCTATTGTTTATAAATGGAGCAGTAATGTGTTGAATTTAAAATATTGTATAGTTGAGGTTTTAATTAATAGTGTAAGAGTTTCTGCAATCAGTGTCCAATTAGATTCAGGCAGTACTACTAACTTCACTTTAGATGTTTCACAAACAGCTCAAACAAGCTTATCTTTTGATTTAGAATCAATTAATTCAACAGGTGTTATAAGTCCTGTAAATAGTCAGAAAAATATACAGGTAAAAATATATGAGGTAACTGAGGCTTCTAGTGTAATAAGCACAGATTATGACGCTAGTGATTCTAATAACTCAAATTATCAGTATTTCTCACCGCCATTTATTGCCGTTAATTGGGTTGTAAGCCATTTTGATTATGCTACTTTTGTGCTAGGTCATTATGTGTTATCAGATTCAACAAAAAGATTTTTAACAGATACACCATACAAAAAAAGCATAGAATTAGACAAAGATGAATTTATCGGCATACTTCAGCACGTAGGAACTGGTGGCAAAAACTTTAAAGTAGAGATATTAACTTACAATAGTGCTAATGCTCTTTTAAATACTGATTATATTGATATAACTGAATGGAATACAGCCTACTCACCAATAATACCGAATAACACTTATAAAACATTATCAATAGGAACTAAAAACTTAATTAACTCTGGAGTAAGTTTAACAAATGTTGCTTATTATACTATTAAGATAATTAATGATGATGGTGATAAGAGTGAAACAAAGAGATTTGATATAGTTGATTCATGCTCTCAAGATGTTAGAATACATTGGGCAAATAATTACGGTAAACAAGATAGCTATACGTTTAAAGGGAACGTACAGGAAGAGGTACAACACAAAGCAAGCACATACATTCAACCATTAGGATTAACTTATTCTAGTGATGCAAGAGGTCTTACAGTTTTACAAAATACATCTAACAGTAATTTTAAAGCTTATAGCAAAAGCATAAGCAGAGATACATATCAGTGGTTGAGTAGTATGTTAACTAACAAAATTGCTTTTGTAGAAATAAATAATAATTATTTTCCTATCATTATAGATGACGGTACTATTTTAAAAACTGATGAAAAAGATATGCCTATACAATTTGTTTTAAGTTATAGCTTTGCTAATGTTACAAAAGGTTTTAGAGGATGAATGAGGTAATTATTAGAATAATAGATACTGCCAACAGTGTTGAAGGTGATTTAGATTTAACTAATTTTGATGACTTTCCTTTAGCAATTAACAAGGGGATTGTAAACCTCGATAACTTAAAAGAGCGTACAGGAACATTTACTAAAATGTTTAAAGTTCCTAACTCTAAAAACAACACTAATCTATTATCTAATGTAGATAACATTAATTCTAGGAAAGACTTTAGAGATTGCTTAAATAAAAAACCTTGTGTCATATTGGTTAATAATAATCCTATTGAGCATGGTTTTGTACAGGTTGTAAAAGCTTTTAATGATTTTAGAGGCGGTTATTTTGAGTTAGTTTTTTACGGTGATAATATTGATTGGGTTAAAGATGCTGCTGATTTAAAATTAAATACTATAATATGGACTGATAACCAAATATCTCTTATTCAAGCTGGTATTGATAGTATCAATTCATTAAGTGGTACAAGCACAGATATAGCAATGCCTTATATTAGTAGAGGAGGTAATGCAAGAACAGATGCTACTAGTGTTACAGATTATTTGCCGTGTATTTATGTTAAAAATTTGATAGAAAAATCTTTTAAGGCTTTAGGCTATAATGTTGAAAGTAATTTTTTAACAGATGTTAGGCAGTTAGTTTGTGATTTAAGCCTAATACTTGAACAAGATGAAGCCGATATTGAAAATAGTAAAGTTAGAGCTGAAAGGACTACAACGGTATTAATACCCGGTTCTTTGTTTCCCGGAGGCTCTCTCAGGAGAATTTTATTTGATGATGAATCAACATTTCCAAATAGAGATGAAAGTGGTGTTTATATTCCCGCTCAAGGTCTTTATATTACACCTGTAACAGGTTCTTACAATTTAAAGGTTAGAATTAAGGATTTCCCTGATACTTTTGATGGTGAATTAGCTATTGTTAGAAATGGTATTGGTGTATCTGATATAGGTACAGGAACAATATTAAGAAGCGAAGTATTAAAAACAATTAGAACAGACGCTAGTGCGGGAGCAATTTTTTCAGATTTAAGCTTTGACTTTAATATTTTTTTAAATAAAAATGAACAATTAAGCATTTATGTTGTAAATATGATAGGCAGTTTGATTCCTATGACTATTTCAGCAACAACTTATTTTGAAATTCAATTATCTTCTGAAATAACAGATGGAGATGTTTTCTATGTTAACAAATTAATTCCTGACAGTATAAAATTTTTAGATATTTTAAACGATTTTACTAGAATGTTTAACATCTATTATTGGACTGATGTTAAATCAAAAACAGTATATTTTGAGCCTAGAGATAACTTTTTTGAATCAAAAACAACGGCTATTGATTGGAGTGATAAGCTCGATTTATCTAATGGTTATAATATTGATTATGTAAGCTCTTACAATCAAAATGTTAATTTTGATTATAAAAATGATGATAAAGATAAATATCTTGAAAAGTGGAATATTTTAAATAAAAAAACATTTGGGAAATACACTCATAAACTACCTAATAGATTTTCAAAAGGTAATACTAATATTAGCTTAGATTTCTTTTCTGCAACTTATGGACACAAGGCTTTAGAGGTTAGTGATGATACTGGTTTTTCTACATTAAAAATATGGAATGAGTTTGTTTCAGAGGGTGAAACTCCGTCAGAAAAAAATCAAGGTTATGAGCCTAGAATATTTTTTCATAAAAACGGAACTCAAGAAAGCTCAGATGGGTTTTCAAGGTCTATAAGAGTTAATAACGGAACTTCATCAAGTCTTAAAAGTGTTATTCCTTATGGTAGCTTTGAAATATATTATAATACAAAGATTATACCAGCATCATTTAATTTAAACTTTGCTGACGGTTTAGCAGCAGATGAAACCACTACTGATATAGGTTTATTTAATAGGTTTTACTCTAAGATGTTTAAAAACATTGAGGAAGGTGGTAGAATTGTAGCCTATTTTGATTTATCATCTACGGATATACAAAATTTAGATTTTAGGAAGTTAATTTATTTAGATGGTGAACCTAATGTTAAGGGATATTATTTAGTTGAAAAGGTTATTGATTATAATCCATTAAATAGTAAATTAACAAAAGTTAGTTTGTTTAAGTTTGAGGATCTAGGAAGTGTTTCTATTGATGGTAGTCAAACAGGTAATAATGATACTGAAACCGATGACGGTTTAACACCTCCTACTTTACAACCTATTTATGTTGAAAGTGGTAGTACATTAATAGAAGTTTTTATTGAGAATCCTGTAACTGGATTAATTGAACCAGTTTTTAAATAATAAGATATGGCAGATAATAAAACATTAGCTTTTAAGGTTGAATTAAAAGGTACTGAAATACAAAAAAAGAAACTAGCAGGTTTAGAAACTGAGGTTAAGAAGTTAACGCTTCAAAGAACTAAACTTAATAAAGAGTTAAAAGATGGTACTATAAACACTAAGCAATATGGCGCTGCAATTGCAAAGGTTAACACAGGTTTAAAAGCTCATAGAAGGCAGTTATTAGTGACTAGGCAGGAGATGCTTGGAATAGATGGTTTTACAACTAGATTAGGTAAATCATTTAGTAAAATGGGTACTAGCATAGTTGCTGGTTTTGCAGGTATGTTTGCAATACAAAAAATAGGTCAATTATTTAGTAATGCTACAAAAATATTTAAAGATTTTGAGCAGGCTAATGCAAATTTAGCATCTGTATTAGGAACTACTGTTGATAAGATTTCTACATTAACAGAAGATGCTAAGAGGTTAGGAGCTGCAACGGCTTTTAGTGCTACTGAGGTTGCAAAATTACAAACTGAGTTTGCAAAGCTAGGATTTACAGAAGAGCAAATATTAAACGCCACTGAAGCTACCTTGGATTTGGCTGCTGCAACTGGCTCTGATTTGGCTCAAGCTGCTGCTATTGCTGGAGCAACTTTAGGAGGTTTCGGATTAGATGCTAAAGAGACTCAAAAAGTAGTTGATGTGATGGCTAAATCATTTAGTACATCTGCTTTAGATATAGAGAAGTTTAGAGAATCAATGAAGTTTGCTGCTCCAGCTGCTAAAGCTGTTGGTGTAAGTGTAGAAGAAACTACGGCACTATTAGGAACTTTGGCTAATGCTGGTATTAGTGGGAGTTTAGCAGGTACAGGACTAGCAAAAACTTTTACTATGTTAAACAAGGAAGGTTTGACATTGCAAGAGGGATTAGAACAGGTTGCTAACTCACAAAATAAATTACAAACGGCTACTGATTTAGTTGGTCAAACAGCTGCTAAGTCATTCTTAGTATTAGCAGAGGGAACGGAAACAACAAAAGCTTTAAAAACAGGTTTAGAGAATGCCGGTGGTGCTGCTAAAAGAATGGCAGATACTCAATTAGATACTTTAGAGGGAAAGACTAAGATACTTAATTCAGCATTTGAAGGGTTGGTTTTAAGTTTAACAAGTGGAGATAGTGCTTTTAGTTCTATTGCTAAAGGTATAGTAGAAGCAACTACAAGTCTATTAGGTTTTTTAACAGTTTCTGAAGATGCTAATGAGGTTTCTTTTGAATCAGCAAAAGCCAATAGAGACTTAGCAGATTCTAGTCAATTATTACTTGATGAATATGAAAGCCTTGTTAAGGATGGTATTGAGCCAACAACAGAAGAAAAACAAAAGTTAGATTTAATAACTATTAAATTAAAAAACAGGTTAGGAGAAAGTGTTGTTGCTATTAATCAAGAAACTGGAGCTTTAACATTAAACACTGATGCGGTTAGGGAGCAAATTAAAATAAAAAGATTTGCGAGCGACCAAGAAGCAGCAACCTTAGCGAGTAGATTAAAAGGTATTCAAGAAGAAATTAAAATTCAAGAAAGAGCGTCTAAAATTTCTCAAAAGCAAAAAGAAACGGCTCAAGCACAAGTTGAAAGAGATATTCAAAAAGAAAATGAAAGGGTTTTAGAGCTTGCAAAACAAGGTAAATCAACTAGAAACAGAATAACTAAAGAAGCTCAAGAAACTAGAAACATTAGAAATATTGCTTTTGAAGAGGAAAGAAAAGCAAATAAAATAATAACTGAACAAAAAGAAAAAGAAGCTGATATAATTGAAAAATTAAAAGAGTTAAATTTTACTGCTGCTGATGCAGAAGCTTTGTTTACATTAGAAAAGAAAAAAGCAGTTAAAGCAAGTGGTGAACAGGTTAAAGTTATTAATAATGTTAAGTTTGCTTTAGAGGAGCTAGAAGAGCTTGACGATGATGATGATTTTATACTTGATGGAGAAGAGGTTAACAAGTCTACAAACGCTTTGCTTAATATGGCAAAATCTCTTGAGGATGTCACAGATAAGTCACAAAAGTTAAAAGAAGAGCAAGCAGATATAGATGCTAAAAATTTAGTTGATGAATCTGAACAAAAAAACGATTCAGATATAAGTTTTCAAAGAGAACTAGATAATCAAAAGATAGCATTAGCAGAACAAACGGCTAATGCTTTAGTAGATGTTGCTGGTAGAAAAGTTGAAAGGGAGAAAAATTTAGAACTACAAGCACTTGATGATAAAGTACAACAAGGATTAATCACTCAAGAAGAAGCAGAAAAGCAAAGAGAAGCAATAGAAAGAAAAGCTTTTCAAAAGAAAAAAAGATTAGAACTAGCACAGATAGCAATTAGTCTAGCAACAGAGATAGCTAGTATTGCTGCAAATGCAGCAGGTAACCCTTTAAATGCTTTTACTTTTGGAGCAGCAGGAGCAGCACAGAATATAGCCTTAGCAGGTATAGCAACGGCTAGAAGTGCTGTTCAAGCAGGTATAATAGCATCTCAAAAGTTTGCTGATGGTGGTTATACGGGTGATGGTTATGGCTCTCCTGATAGCAGTGGTTTTAAACCTGCTGGAGTTGTTCACGAGGGAGAATATGTAGTACCAAAAAACGTATTAGAATCACAAAGAGGTTCTAGCTTAGTAGGTGCTTTAGAATCTATGAGAACTAATAGACCTCAACCATTTTCAAACTTTGGCTTTGCTAATGGTGGTTTTGCTGGTGCTAGTAGCTTAGATATGGTTGATTTAGAAAACAAAATAAGTAAGGCAGTTGCCAATTCAGTAGGAGCTATTCAAGTTGTAAATAATGCAACAGATACTATTAGTCAAGCTGCAAGAGTCAATAACATACAATCTGAAGCGACATTTGGATAAAATATGTATATTTAGATTATGTGGTTTACTAATCTATTTGGATGGGCTAAAAACATTAGTAGTGATTTAGCGAGTTATCAAAAGAAATTAGATAGGCTTAATATCTGTAACGGATGCACAAATAAAAAAGATAACTTTAAATTTCTTTTTATAAAGAAACAAGGAGTGCCTCAATGCGGTATCTGTAAATGTGCTTTAATAGACAAAACAATATGGGAAGATGAACAATGCCCAAAAGGAAAATGGTAGATTTTGACATTAATAAAAACTTAGAAAACTTAGATCACTTACAAAGGTTAGATATTAAGGAGGCTATTATTAAAACTCATGGTAAAATGTTTCCATGTGGTAAAAGCATAGAATATTTAACACAACTATTTAAAGAGAATGTTGAACCAAACTTCAAAATTTCATGTGGACGGTGCAAAAGGAGAGTAATAAACTTTTGGAAGCAGAGGCTCGAGAATTGGCAAATGTATTAAACGAAACTTTGTTTAGTGTAGTCAATAAAGCGAATGACATTAAACAGGCAACAGAGTTATTATTAAGCACAGGATTAATTAATCAAAAGGCTGTAAGAAATATGGCAGTAATTAATGACTATCATATTAT
>Ga0209337_1004127_pt1 | contig 10104 bp, 9 predicted proteins | sample LinPmetageLP53_FD_184044 | JGI IMG/M metagenome (GOLD analysis project Ga0209337, IMG submission 184044) | Marine viral communities from the Pacific Ocean - LP-53 (SPAdes) (version 2) | ecosystem: Environmental > Aquatic > Marine > Oceanic | place: Pacific Ocean | collected 2010-02-08 | reverse complement strand
TTGCTTTATCCTTAACTAAAGGTTGGTACATAGGGTTTTCAAAAACAGCAAAAGAAGCTCTCATATATTTATTACCCCTGTTTAATAATTCTGTTTTAAAATCTGCAAACCTTTCATTCTTTGGTAATAGTTCCGCTAATGATTTTCTTAGTTTGTCTAAGTTATCCCCAATATCTTTTGCTGAAAATTGATATTCTTTTGGTAATGTATCTAGTTTTCTTTGTCCTTTTAAATATTCAAGTACTCTATCTAATTCATAACTTCTACCCACCGGTGAAGTTATTCCTTTGTTATAATTTGTTTGAAATCCTTGAGCTAGTTCATAGTAAGCTTTATCTAAATCTTCTAAACCTTTGTTAACTCTTCTTGATGAACCTTTAACTTTATTTGCTAAAGTCTCTCCCAACAACCCCATCTCAAGAGTGTCTTCATTAAATGATCTAAAATTAGATAGGAAGTCATCAAAAGATTTAGCACCTGCTAAAGTTTTATTAGGATTAGTTTTACTTTGTACTCTCCATTCAGAAAAAGGAGGCAACTGTCTAAGAACTTTAAGAGGATTCTGTTTTGTAAAAGCACCAATTACTAGTGGAGCTATAACATTAGTACCAAGAAAAATTGGAGTGTTTCTAACCAGTTTAGCAAGTGGTCTTGTTACATATTGTGCAGGAGTTTTTGCACTGACAAAAGCTATGCCATCCATACCCTTACCTATTCCTTTTAAACCATACTTAACAACAGGCTTAGCTCCAAATTTATAAGCCAGCTGTCCCCCTTTAGCTAGTAAAGGAAAGCCTCCTCCAAGTAGTGTACCTTCTTTAGCAAATTTAATTTTATTTCTAAATGTTGCTAGAGCTAACTCTTTACCTGATAAACCTTCAGTTGGTTCAGGTTTATTAATTCTACCTGATTCAATATCTGTATATGGAATTTTATAATTGATACCATACTCTTCATTAGGTTTAGAACCTGATTGTACAAAAGGTTCTGCTAGCCCTAAGATAAATGCATCTCGTGTCATCCTTTGTGCAATCTTAGAAGCTTTACTGGTACCCATAAACTTCTGTAAGTTTTTAATTTGTTTAAAAGTTTTAGCACCCTTAATAACTTTAGTAGCTGCTGTTAATGGAACAGCATACTCTGAAACAAGTTCAGCAATTCCCCCTGGTAAAGTTTCTGCTTCACCTAACACTTCACTAGTGTCCATTATTTTATTAAATTTAGTTTGAAAATCTGTACTGAATGTATAGTCAATAGGACTTAAAACAAATTCACTAGCAGCTTGTATAAACTTAGGGCCTCCTCTTAAAATAGATTTAGCAATGTCTGAGTAACCTTCTATGTATTCTCTTTTCTTAGGAGGCATTTTTATTTTGTATTGATTTGCTGGTCCTTCTTCTTTAGTGTAGCCTTCTCTTTCTTTTAAATCTCGAGCAGACTTTTCTAACATTGCTGGCATGGTACCAGTGTTAAACATCATGATTGCTTCTAACAAACCTTCTTTAGTATATTTAGTAGGTAGCCTGTTTTTTTCATACGCTTTTTCCATAGCGTAATTAAAAGCTGCTTCTAATTCGTTTTCAGTTTCTATTTTATTAGAGGGAATTTTTTTAGGTGTAACTTTAATAGCTTCTTCTGGTAAAATATCTGGAATATTGTAACGAGATACATCCCCTTCAACAATGTTTCCTTTAATTTTATTAGTAAAGAAATTTTTAACATCTCCTGTAAGAGTTCTTTTTTCGTCTTTCTCAGCCATGCTATGCTCCTGACGGTAATGCTAAGTTTACTCCGTACTTCATGTTGAATTGATCAACATCTGTTTGTGTTTGTATTTCTGCAAAGTCAACTAAAGCTGATGGACTTTCAACTAAAATATTTATAATGTCATCTGTTATCTCTGCTGGTAATCTTGCTCTTAATTCTTCAAAACTTAATCCTGATCCGGGGTCCGTGATTGGTTCTTCAATAGTCTCTGATGCCATAGCCATGCCCCCTGGACCTGCTACTTCTTCAGTCATTGTTTCATCCATCATGCCACCAATGGCTTTGCTTATTCTACCCCCATTAGCATTACCTAAACCTAAAGCGTCTTTCTGTGCCTTTTGATATAGGGCTAAATATCTTTTAGTAGTTTCCGCACCTAAGTATCCTGGGTTTACATTAGCATGTTCACCTTCAATCACTTGCACCTCTTCGCCTTGAGCATTGATAATAGTTATTTGTTTTTCACTATTAGTAATTTCATTTTGAATTCCATCAATTACTAATTGAGCTTGTTCTTTATTACCAAACAAAGATTGTACAGCAGGGTTCTTACCTGTGTAAGCATATAGTCGTGTCAATAAAGTATTACTTTGCTGATTAAAATCTGCATCCGCCAACGGAGCATCACCTTTTTGATTTGCTTCTAATGTAAATAGCTCTGTCATAATTTGATTAATGGCTTGATCGTTTGCTGCTTTACCACTGGCACTAGACACACCTTCTGATCCTGCAACAGCTGCTTTAGCATTCATAATAGATTTTATCATATCACTAGCTTCATCTCTTTCAGCTCCCTCTTGTGCGTATCTCATCTTTTGCATTTGAGCAAAAGGTTCTTTAGCTGATGTAGCTGCTGTTTGAAATATGTTTCCTGTTGGTGATCTTGATATTAAATCTAAACCAAAGTTAATTAAGAAATCACTAGTCGATCTATCCGGTGCTTGCTCTGGCATTTGTGCTTTGTATTTTGAAATGTCTTCATCAGTAGCTAGGATATCATCTATGCCCGCATAACTTCCTGGTCCATCTACTAATCCTCTTTTAGGAGTTGAGACTTCGCCACCTCTTCTAAACATAGGTCTGTTTAAAGTTCTTCTCATGATTAATTATTATTACTACGTGGATTAAAGATACCGCCAAGTACAGAAGCTGTACCCAACGCTGTCTGCAACGGAGTTGGATTAGGTGTAACTTGTGATTGATATTGATTACCCATTCCAGAAATAAGACCCATGACTCCTGAACCATACTGGCCCATTCTTTCGTAAGGTTCCATAGCTCTTAATCTATTTCCTTCTTGAGTAGCTGTAAGTCCAGCTTGAGTTTGTGCTTGTTGTAGTCCGCCCAATAAACCTAACTGATTTACGTCTGCTGTTTGTTGCTGTTGAACTTGTTGTCCTAAATTTCTTTGTTGACCGAAGGCTGTATTAGCTTGAGCTTGAGCTTGCCCAAATCCTGATTGTAACATACCCGCTTGTAGCATAGCTCTGTTCATATCTGAATCTTGTTGGTACTCTGCTCTTTGTACTCCTTCTCTACCGCCGCCTAAGTTACCGGACTTAGCCGCATCTTGTCCTATCCCAGCCATACCTTTAGCTGCTTGTTGGTCAAATCGAGCTAGAGATGCATCAATTACATCTTGTTGGTAAGGTGACATAAAACTTTGATAACCTTGTGGTCCTGAATAAGCATTAGCTTGGGTCATGTAAGGTTCGTAAGATCCAATACCTGATGAAGTTAAGTTGTAAGCTTGTTGTTGCATTGCATCTTGTGCTGCAACTTGTGGAGCATACATGTCCGTGTTCAGTGGTACAGATGTTAAACCTGCTAATTGTGTTCCATAATCTTTACCTAAGTCTTGTATGTATTGTGCTGGTAAATTTGTTACTGTTGACTGTGCCATAATTTAATCCTTAATTAATCCCATTCGTTGATGTGCTCGGTGATATTTTGTTATATCACTTTTATAAGTTTTCTTGCCTAGACTACCTTTTACAGGGCCTTTCTTACGTTTCTCATAAACAAAACCATGTCTTGTTGTTCCTTGTTCTGTTGCCGGGTTATGACTTTTAAAATCTTTATCAGGTTGTTTTTGAATTTTTTTTAATTTATTCTTTAATTTAAAATCTGATTTAGTTTTAGGAGCTTTTTTTCCTAATAAACCAAGTCCTCTTTTAGCTATTCCAACTACCATTATACTACCTCGCTTAATCGCTCAGACACATCAAGCATTTCCATACCTTCAGGTCTTCCCTGTTGTTCTAATTGTTTCATGATACCTTGTAGTCTCTCAGCACCTTTGTCAATGTCTCCATCACCTGCACCTCTTACCGCGTCAGCTGTGAATACAAATTCATTAACACTTAGTCTTGCTGGTACGTCATCTTTTTTTTCGTACTCTCCGATAGGTACGAACCCACCTTCTTCTCTGTAATCTTTTTCCATACCACCCATGTCAAGCATCTCTTCGCCTTCGTCCATGATAGTACCCATCTCACCTGAAGGTCCACCTTCAGCATAACCCATAGACATATCTGCACTCATATCTGGAACTTGCATTCTTACTGCGTCTTCCATTGCTTCTCTACCCATTCCTTGAGCTTGCATACCTTCCACAAGTTTTCTAATTTCTTCCATCATATTTGGATCCATCATTTGTTGTTCGTAGTCGGGTATACCCATTTGAGAAATACCACCGCCAGCTAAGTTAGCTGTTGCAAGAGGTTCGTTTTCTACACCACCATACTCTAATAACATTTCTGCTGGTGAATATTTTCTTGTAGAAAGTTCTGGTGAAAATCTTAAACCTGCTGCCATGGCTTGTTTAGGATCTAATATGTTTGCAGCTTTACCTACATTTTGAATTCCAATACTTGATCCGTAATCTATATTACCTTCTTCATCAGGTGGATTTAATTTGTCAGAAAATAATCCTGCTATTCCACCACCTATTGTTGATAACATTCCTGAACTTAAACCAAAAGGAGTTTTAGGTCCTTTTCCATCATTGGTAGAACTTTGCATTAATCCTTCTAATAAACCTTTTTGTGGTTTTTGACCTACTCTAAAACCTCCGGGTGGTTCACCTTCACCGCCTGATCCTATAACAGAATCTCTATTAAATATATTTCCAAACCAATTTTGCCCTACTTTGTTTCCTCCCCCTGTAGGAATACCGAATTGATTAACTAATGCACCACCTAATACTGCAGCAGTTACTGGATTCTTTTTAATAGGATCCATAATTTTTTCCTGGAACCATGAACCGATTCCATATTGTTTTCTACCATCCATACCCATGATACCACCGTAGGCTGCAGGCATTCTACCCGCTGGCATTCTACCTTGAGCTTGCATTATACCTTGAGGCATTTGCGGCTGTCCCATTTGAGGTTGAGGCATCTGAGGTTGCCCCATTTGAGGTTGCATCATACCTTGTTGCTGTTGCTGTTGCATCATAGCTTGTTGTTGCATTTGCTGCATAGATTGAGCATGTTTCTGCATAATTCCAGCTTGTTCAGCACGCAAGTCCCCTTCATATCTAATTGAAGGAGCATTGGTAGTTATTTGTTTCTGAGGATTCATCATAATTTAACTCGAGTTTCTTACCTTATCCGTTTTTACTAAATAAATCAAGCGTTGGCATCATAACATTTACATCTTGAGCCATATCTTCATTCTTAAAACCTCTTGCTTCCCAGTCTTTTCTTTTCTTAAAAAGCTCGCCGGTCTCCTTGTGTCTGTAGGTAGTCTCTACCTTAGCTTGTAGTACTGGTATATTGTCCATTATGTTGTTACCTCTTTCTTAATGTTTAGATAACTGATAGCTACATCAAACGAGTCTGTTGTGCTTGACTGTATTGTAAAAGATGTACCACCTTCAATTATCAATGGTTGGGTTAATAATTCTGTTGTAACATTAGCCGTAAGTGCTGCTGATTTAATAGCTGTAATACTGTTGTTTGTTACAGTCACACTTGGTGTACCAGCTGATGTAACAAGTATAGATTTAACAACTATCGTTTCATTAACTGCAGGAATATCAGCACCTAGTGGTGTTAGTGCATTACCTGTTGTGTTATTATCTATACCTACAAATTTATATTGATTTACTACTGCCATTAATCTAAAAAGAAGCTTCTAGCTTCTATCTCCTGTTTTAATTCTTCTTGAAACGTACTATTTAATTTCTCTAACACGGCATCTAAATCTCTAACTAAAGACTGTGATGTATCTTGATCATATTCTTGACTTGCTCTAGTTAACGTTTGTACAATTTTAGCCATCCATAGCTCCTAGTCCTAAATTTTTAACTTTGTCCTCATAGTCTTCTTCTGCCTTCATAAATAATAAATCTTGATCTCTCATTTTATCTTGTCTCATTGGAGGAAACAACATAGCATCCTCTTGATATTTTTCTTTAGGAGCTAGACTTTGAAGGTAAGTATTTATTCCTCCTGTATCATTTTCTAATATATCATTTAGCATAGCGGCCTTATCGTCTGGTGTATCATACACATCTGTTTTCATCAAACCTAATAAGTTAGCTGTTAAATCTTCCCTAGTTTCTTGACTAAAAAATTCAGGTCCTATTTCATTAGCTCCTGCACCCAGGTAAGCAAGCAAACTAGCTACACCTTTGGCTGCTTTGTTAGGTCCTTCTTCCGACATTTTTAATTCTTTAAAATTCATACTCGGTGGAGCTTCTTTCATTTCATAAGAACCAGGATTAATTTTTTTTAAAATTGCATCTCTTAATAAAGAGGTAGACACACCGTGTCTTAAATTAGATAATTTACCACCGGCTGTTTGTAATACTTCTCTAGGGTTATTTGGATTACGTTCACGGTATTTGTTCATAGAATCAAAACCCTGGTCGTATAATTTATCCGTATCTATTCCAAATAATTTTTGAAGAATCCCTGTTTTTTCTGGAGGAGGAGTAAATTGTATTACTTCACTTTCTTTTCTTACTTCGTCATTCATTCTTCCACCTCTAGCTTTACCGAGTCTAGATTTTAAACTATTGAATCTTCTTTTTTCTTCTTTTTGTAATATCCCTTGTTCCATCTTTTTTAATAATAACATGTACTCAGACATCAAAGCATTTTGTTGATTGTCTCCATCACCCCCTTCTCTTGGTGGATCTTTAGGTCCTGTCTTAGTAGATTTTTTAGATTTAGGTGATGTTAAATTTGATTTTAAACTATCTATTACATTTATATCCGTAATACCTAAACTATTAACAAGATTGTTTATTCTGTTTATGGAATTATAAGCATTGTAAGCTGTTCCTAATTTTGTCCCTGCTAATAATTGAGGAGCAACTATACCTAACCCTATAGTTTTTATAATTTTTCCTATACCACTATTAAAAAACCCTGGTTTTTTTTTTGGTTTTTTAACATCAAATCCAAAAGGATTGATACCAATTTTTTGAACTCTAGGATCAAATGAACTAATACCTTTTGCATTTAATGCAGCTAAGTTAGCTGCTCTTTTTGCTTTTTCAGTATATGTAGTATTTATATTTATTGGATTATCAAATTTATCTACACCTATTGTAACTGTTGGCGTAGGCATATTATTATACATTGTAGAAATATAATTACTTCTTGAATCAGAGGTATCTTTAGGACTTGTATCTTTTGGAGTTGATGTCGTTACTGGTCCAGCAACATCAGCCATGTTAGGTCTACCCCCTCCACCAGTATTACTACTCTTGCCACTTCCATGATTGCCACCATAATTTTCGCTTGGTGGATAAGCTGGAATTCCTTCGGATGTCATTGTTTCTTGACCACCTAGACTTACTAATGTGTTTCTTTCACCAGGTGTAATGTAAGCTAACATGTGGTCTTGACCTTTAATTTTTTTCATAGGTCCACCTTCTTTATATTTTAATCTTTTATCTATCACTATCTTCTTCCCCCTGAGTGTACATCTAATCTAAATGTACCCATCTTCCAACTGCTACTTAACGCAGTGTTAGAAATAGTTAGAGCAATCTGTCTAGCTCTAGCTCTGGTGTCTATAAAATTAGTAGTGCTGGTTGAAGTATAAGTTTGAGTGGTAGCTGCGTCATTAGGATAATCTCTAAGATCTAATTTAATAACAACGTCTTGACTTTGAGAAATAAAGTCAGGAATAATTCTACTAATTCTCATTATAAATTCTCCATCTCCTCTAAATGAAATGCCTTCTCTTTGATCTTGTGTAATATCATAATCTCCTGAAGTAATACTAGCAGGAATTGCAGAGCTAGATCCTGCAATAATTTGATCAAAACCAGTTTCATGTTCAAAGTATAATGTGCTGCCTTCTGTATTACCTACAACATCAAACGAAGCGTCGTCTCCGGCGTTGTATTGAGTAGCATGAGGTAAACCAAACACGGATGAATCTTCCCACGTAGTTCTAGTAAATAAAGAACTAGCATTAGTAGCCCATATAGGAGTCTCTCCAGTTGAATCTAAATAATTATATACGACACATCTATTATTTACATTCGATGTACTAGTTGGATAAAACCAGGTAATCTCCCCAAACAAATTATTGATACCTGCATAAACTAATTGATTAGATGTAGTATTAATATCTTCAAAAACATAATCTTCTACTAAACATTTCATAGACTGTAGTTGTCCAGTGTATCTAAAGAAACCATTATCCGACATCCAATAAGCAGCTCCATTAACTTCAACCGCTGCATTCATTCCTAACAATCCACAGTTAGTTCCAACTTGTTCAAAGGCAAATGTAAATGGTGTTCCTACAAATCTCATAGTAAACATAGAACTGTCCGTCCAAATGTAAAGAGCATTTCTTCCAAGTTTAGCACCCATGATCCGTGATCCATCGGCCAGTCTTTGTGAACCAGCACTATTTTCTGCAGTAGGTACATAGTCTTCTATATTTTCTTGTGATGAAAATCTAATAAACATATCGTCTTGTGTAGTTTTATCTCCAATAGTTGTTTCAGTACCAAAGAATACTAAGTGTCTATCGGGTGTTGATACTAACATGTCACGTGATGCTGTTGGTGCATTTGGAATAATGACTGCTCTATTGTCCGTTGCATTATTTACATTTGAATCCCATTTAAAACATTCACCATTATGAATTAAGGCTATGGCAGTTCCTCCTAAATTGTCCAAGGACCATAGTCCCGGATCTGTTACGGAGTCAGTGTTAGCTGCGGGTGATCCCCAACCTGTAAAAGATGAACTGTTTGTAACTGTAACACCATTGTTGTGAGCCGCTCTTGTTGTCCCTCTAGCCGCTCTTGTAATTCCTGTAAGTTCATTTCCGTTTACACCTGTGTATGAAATTTCTTCGGTGCCAACTAAAATAAAATTAGTTCCTGTTGAAGGTAATCCTGTTACACTGTTTAATCTAATTTGTGTAGCCGAACTATTGTTTCCACTTGTATTATCTCCTAATGCTCCATCCAAAGTAAAAGTTAAAGCTCCATTAATAATTCCACCAAATTGAGATATACCCCAACCATAAGCTCCCAATTGTTCTGCTGGTCCTACGTGATAGTATTGGTAGTATTTAACTCCACCAGATGTTGTTGCACCTGAACCAGTTTCATTAGTAGCCATTGTAATAGTAATTGTTGTTGGAGTAGGTACAGAAGTTATCATGTATTTTTTTCCATTAAAATCTGCAGCGCTATAATTAGAATTTGTAATTGTAGCAAAATCACTAAATAAAATAATGTCTCCTGCTACAAAACTGTGTGTTCCTGGAAAAGTTATTGTAACTGTTGGTGATCCATTAGTTGTGCTAAACGCACTTGTTAGTGTTGTACCTGTTGGATTAACTAAAGGGTGGATATCATAAAAAATTCCTCCCGTATAAGCATATAAAATTCTGTTAGTGCCAATGATTGAATAATTAATAGAAGCATTACTAACCATATGATGTTGTGCTCTTGCAACACCGGTTAGTTTGCTTGCCCCTAATTGAGACCAGCCTCCTATCTTCTCCGGTGTACCATATCTAAAACGTACATTATCTCCACCTGTCCATCGACTTTCAGCGCCGGTAGATGTAATTTGTTTATTGAATCCTGGTACGAAACCTATTTTTTGTAGCATATAAAAACCTGTTTTTTATGGTTTATATTAGATTACAGGTAAATTCAACCTGCAAATCTTAAAGAACTACTTAGGAAATTTTGTTTTAACTGCTGCTTGGTCTATTTTCCAACTATCAATTCCATCGTCATTGATTTTTTCTAGTTGAGATTCCCAAGTACCATAAGCTTTTCTTCTTAAATCTAATACTACTCTAGCAACAACAGCGTCATTAATTGTTAGACCCCATTCT
>Ga0209337_1004126_pt1 | contig 10104 bp, 23 predicted proteins | sample LinPmetageLP53_FD_184044 | JGI IMG/M metagenome (GOLD analysis project Ga0209337, IMG submission 184044) | Marine viral communities from the Pacific Ocean - LP-53 (SPAdes) (version 2) | ecosystem: Environmental > Aquatic > Marine > Oceanic | place: Pacific Ocean | collected 2010-02-08 | reverse complement strand
GTGTAGGGGCTAGAGCGTATAGAAAAAAAGCCCCCCAGTACCCCTAGAGTGGCCTTATTTTAAAGGGTTTTAGGCCTATTTGTGCCTTTGTGCATTATCTAGCTTATGGCGTAGTCGATGACAGTTTTGGCACAATATACGTAAGTTTACTAACTTATTAGTTCCGCCTCTATGTACCGGTACTATATGGTCTATCTCTAATTTATTTTGAGGGGTACCCGGGGTACTACATCTAAAGCACTTACCAATTGTTTCGCGTAGGTGTTTACGGTTACGCCTATACTCCGGGTCGTTGTAATGCGGTTTACGTTTATTACTTTTAGGTTTATGTTCCATACAGTGGCTAGGGCTAGCTTTACTAGGTATAAATAAACGTCTACAAACTAAACAAGGTCTACTTGGTTTCATCTTTATCTTTTTGTTTAGCTAACCATTTCTTTAAATTTTCTCGCGTACAACTCTTACACCACGAGGTCTTACCTCCTATACCTGCCGGCCTATTACTAAAGCCTATAGCTTCTTGTCTTAACCAACATTTAGTACAACGTTTACTCTCTAACACTCCGTAGCTATTAAATACCGGCATACTTTGACTAGCCTTATCCCTGTCTAGTAGTTTATCTACACGTTTCTTATCTTTAATGTTTATATAACAACTTACGCAAATGTGACTATACCCACCCCAATTACTATTATCTTTACTAAAGCCTTTAGCGTATCTATGACAACGTAGGCACCTTTTTTTAACTAAAGCACCTTTATTAGTAAACGTAGGGTCTATTACGTCCATTGTTTTAAATGTATCTAACATATATTTTTTAAGGGTGTCTTTGTTTCTTATACGCCGTCTTATTCTTTCGGGTAAAGCGTATAGGCCATACTCTAAATCTTGATCTAAAGCGTACGTTAAACAATTAATATTTACTTTACAATCCCGGCATAAGGTGTTTGCATTCCATATATTTTTATCGGTGTATGTATCTCTATTAGGGTTTATAAATAAATTGTTGTCTATACCATTACAGTTAGCATCCTTAACCCATTCCATAAGTTAAGATTAGTCTTAAATACTTTAATTAGAAGTTATTATCTAATTCTTTTAGTTTTTTAAAGTCTTTTTTAGCCGTTTTAGACATTTCAAAATTTAAATCGTCTAACCTCATACTATTTAAGATACTTATTTCTTCATATAATTGTTTTAATAAACTTACTAAACTAAATTCGTCTACTACGGCGCTATCGTATTTAAAGCTTACCTTATCATATTTAGTAAGTTCTATAGTGTAAGTGTCGTCTATTAGCCTGTAGCGTATTAATAATTTAGTAAAAGCGTTATTAGGTAACATAACAGTAAAGTTAAGGCCACCATTATGCCCGTATGTATTTGTTAAACTTTCAACCGGCTCTATATCGTAAATATAACCGCTTAGTCCCTCTATATCATTTACTAGCCTACGTACCTTATTAAATCCTATTCCCTGCATAGGTACATTATAGACTAAAAAAAGTAACCTAAAGCTCAATAGTTATACAAAATCTTTTTTCTAAATAACCTACTACTTTGTCTATCTCGTTGTTATTTCTAAAATGTGTTGTTTTAGCCAACTTTTTAGTTTTCCATAAATAGTTATACCCTATAGCGTCTAAGTAATTTATATCCCATATGTATAGACGTTTATGGTAGTTAACAACATAATAAAAGTTCCTATTTTCATTTAAACTGTGTTCAATATTACGTTCATATTTATATCTTTCTATAATAAATTTATCGTAATCCTGGTAACGTACTTTAATCTCTATAATTGTACTTAGACTTTCTGCGTCGTAATGCTCATATTTATTATTACTTTTAAAAAAGTTACCGCCTTTAAAGTTAATTTTATTTAGAGTTTCTATTATTTTTGTTTCGCCGTGATCTATCATTTTTTTTAACTCTACTAAATATTTTCTAATATTTCTTTACATAATTTATATGGAACTTTACTTTTTTCATAACTATTTTTTAATCCTTGTGTTCCGGTAGTTGACCCTCTAGGTGCCGAATCGTGGCACGGCATACCGTTTTTACATATTGGTTTAGGTGTCCAAATTAAATTGTGCCATAAGTCAGTAGGTTTCATTCTTGTGTCGCCATATTGACAGTAAGTTACTGTTGTTCTAGGTAAACCCTCCATAATATCTAATTTTCTAAGTTTTCCTCTAGGGTTTTCAATAATCCAATATTTTGCTCCTAAGTAATCTATTATTTCTAACGTTTTTTTTATTACTTGTATTCCATATAATGCTTCTTTAGTTTTTGGTTTATGATTTTTATTCCAATGTTTACCTATACTAGCAACACTAAAATATGTACAAGGTGGGCTTGCCCAAACCACATCAATACTTGGTAACTCTTGATAATCAAAATTAAATATGTCTGTAACATAATCAATCGTATTATCTTTATTTTGTTTTATATCGGTAGTAATTGTTTTATAACCAAATTCTTTAGCTACATTACTAAAACTACAACTACCAGCAAATAGTTCTAATACTTGCATAATTCTATAATGTTTTTAATTTTCTTGTAATTTATCATTTTTCCAACTCTACTAGTTTTAAAAAAGTTTTTGTATTTTCCCAACATTTTTGTGAACTACTAAATGGTTTCCAATAGGGGTTATAAGTATGTAAATCTTGTATTAAAATTGCTGCCGCTTGTATGTTGTATTTAGGTACAAATTGCGAATAAGTATTACCTATAGGATAATCCCATTTAGGTATTTTGCTATTATCTGTAACCCAACCATACGTACGCGGTATAAATTGAAATAGACCGCTATCTTGATTATCGTATCTATAGGCTTGCGGGTTACCCCGGCTTTCACACCACATTATTTTAAAAGCGGTTTCTAAATTTTCTTGATCAAAACTTTCTATTAATAAATTAGAATATACTAAACAATTACCGGGTAATTCTTTTTTACACTCAAACAAATTGCTCATTTCAGCCGTGGTAGGATCAATACCTATGGAAAAATTATTAATAATTAAAGCGTACAATAATACGCAAGTTTTAATCATATTTATATGTTTGTACTTGGCCAAATTTAATGTCTTTAAATATATTTCTACCGTCGTCTAGTTTGTGTTTTGCTCTATCTTTACCCTCGTCTAGTAAATACTTAGCGCATTGGTGTGCGTAATCTATATCTATTTTATCGCTTTCTAAATACATAGTAACTTCTATATTTACCCTAACTTTTTTATATTTAGGGTCTACATATAGCTTTTTACGACTTTTAAGTTCTGTAATATATGTACTTTTTTTAGGGTTTTTTATACCGTCCATTATTTAGCCTTTTTATAATATATTTGTGTTAGCCAATTAAATAGGTTATATACATTACCTACAAATTGATTTTCTAACGTTTCCGCTCCGCCTATAGTTAGGTCGTATAAATCTTTGTAGTTTAGAAATAGATCATATTCTATATATTTTAATTCGTTACCTACTTTAAAAGATAACCCGCCATAACCTAAGTCGCTTTCCTCTATAACTTCTTTATCAAAAATTAAACCGCTCATACCGGGTACTTCATCTATTAAATTAGTTACGGCTAAAGCGCCTTTATTACTCATTAACCCACCTTTCTAACTCTATTTTAGTATTTGTATTATTAAAATCTTTAGGTTTTAAAGTTTTAGCGCCTTGTATAAGTTCAGTATGATTAACCAAGCTACGGTGCGTAAGAGTAGCCTCGCCGTAAGTTAACACTATATTTTTAGCTAATATAGTAATTTCGTCTAAAGTAACACCGGCCTCAAATAATTGTTTAGCCGTACGTTCTATTTGCCCCCATTGGTTTTGTGTAATTTTTTGTAAACTACAAACTTCTACAATTTTATCCTTATAAGAATTTTGTATTTTTTTATTATATAGTTCTATAGGTCTAGTTGAAATAGGTCTAGTTAGAGTAAAGTTTTCATTACTACCCCTAGTATTATTTTCTTTACTACCTGTAGTAATGTTTTCTTTACTAGGGGTGGTTAAGTTTTCTTTACTACCCCCGTTAACCATAAGGGTATAATGATTTCTAGCCCAATCTCCGCTATCGTTTTTTCTTTTATCAATTTTTAAAACGCCTTTACTTTGTAACCCCTTTATAGCGGTAATTGTAGCCGGCTTACTGCGGCCTAAATCTTTAGCTATGGTATTTAAGCTAGGCCAACATTCTTTAGTTACGTTATCTGCGTATTTACCTAAAACTACGTAAGTAGCTAATTCAGTAGGTTTAAGTATATCCGCTACCCAATGCGGTACTATAGTAAATGTCGGTATATCATAATTTACTCTTATAGTTTCTTTTTTAGTCATTATTTCCTTTGTTGTTTTGCTCGTATTGTATAGCGTCTCTAAGTGTTTTAAAATTGTTATCTTTTAAATATTGTTTAAGGCCGTTTTTATATATAGGCCTAAGAAGTTGTTTATTGTCTAAAAAAACGAGGTCGTTTTGTTCTTTAGTTAATTTATATAATTTTGGTAAATCTAAAAACTGTGCGCCGTTTTGATAAATGAGGCCTAGGGCGTTAGCGAGGGCAACTTCGCTAAAACCCTTATAGTCCTCATATAAACTACTAATAATTTTTTTATTATAGTTAAAATTAGGCCACCTTACGCTAGCCCATTCTAAGCATTTTAAAAAAGCTATTTTGTCCATTAAAAAGGTGCGTAGTTTTCTTCTGCTTCTTCTTCTACCTCTACACTTTTTGGTGGTAGATCAACGGCACTAGCGTTGTACTCTGCGTCAAATTCTAATTTAGCGTTATTAAATTCGTCTTTATCCCAACTAGCCCAAGCCATTTCTTTATTATATTTTTTACTAAAGTTACCGTGAGTACAATCGTCGTTTTTACAACGCCATACGGGTTGGTTACCTGTAGCCGTATCTCTGTTATCCCAAACGAAACTACTACACCCCGGGCATTTAGGCTCGTATTCTGCGCTATTACCTGTACTAGCTGTACTAGTAGTAGCTTTTGTACTTGTAGTTATGTCTTCGCCCTCTAATAACCATTTATTAAATGTAACCGCGTTAGCTATTACTTCATCTGCCGTCCCGCCTACATTTGCTGCCGCTTTTAGGCTAACCTGCTTTAAGATTAGCTTTTCTTTATTTTCCATTTCTTTACCTCTTTTTTTTCGTAATTACTATTTAAACTATCTAAAGTTATCCATATTAGTGCGTCTATCTTAACGTTAAGGTAAGATAGAAATCTATAAAATGTAACTAAAAATATTTTTTTAATCGTCAAATATACTGTCATCTTTTATCCAATCTGGAAAATCTATGTCTTCTTCTTCTACATCACTTAAAAAAATAATTCCATATATAGATAAACTAAGAGCTATTAATAAACTCCATTTACCTAAAACGCTAATATTTTCTAACATTATTTACCCGCCTTTTTTTTAGTTTCTACCAATTTAAGATCAATAGGGTTTTTAAAAGAAACTACGGTAATTTCCATATCTTTTTCTAGTTCTTCTATAATAAAATCTAAAGCCGAAACGTTAGATTTGCTTGGGTCTTCTAAATATGTTTCCATACAAGTAATTAATTCTATTTTTTCAAATTTTTTACTCACTACTTAACCTCCTTTATTTCTTTTATATCTAGTATGGTTTTACCCCACCATAAATATTCGCTATAAGTTTCGCACTTAGTTACTAAATCTAAATGTTCTACTTTGTTAAACGCGTTAACTAATTCTTTTAATTCACTATTAATCATATGTGTAACGCTCCGCAGTAATCTAATTGTGTTCTACAATCATTACAATCACCGCTATAAACGTCCTTACGTGTGTTGTAGGGGTCGTGTGCGGCAAACGTTCTGTCGGCGTTAGGTTTTGTATTAATAGCCAAGCTAGGCTCTTTATTATCTACAACTAAAACGTCGTTATTATTAACAACAACGGAGTTATATAATTGTACTAAACGGTCGCTTGCTAGTACGTGGGTTAATGTTAGGGTTTTAGTATTATCTTTTTTTATAGCTACGTAGGTACGCCCCTTAATAGCTTTAGTATCTTTACTAATTACTTTAATTAGTTTCATTTTTACCTCCTAGTAATAATTTTATTATAATAGCTTAATTTTGTATTTGCTAGCTTATAAACGCGGATAGGGGTATTTTTTATAAAAACTTTATCTAGGCATAGTACTCGCAGGCCTGCATTCCAAATAGCGCACAACGTAACTGTGCCTTATGTTGGAAATAAAAAAACCGGGATTGTACAAAAAAAATATATATCTTTTACTTTCCCGGTTTTTTCTACTTTATTACTAGGGAGTAATTAAGTAAGTATTAATACTAATAGCTTAAATAATTATTACCAAGTTTGTTTAGGTTTATATTGTTCGAGTGCGTGTTGTATGACTGTAATAAAAGAACTTAGAAAAGCTACTCCTAATAATTCAATTATATCGGCGTCTATAATTCCCGTACTGTTTGCTAAATACAAACTAATAGCGGATTGTAAACCTGTGCGAAATGCTTTACTAAACATAAAACCCCAATAGGCTTTCCAATTTTTAGTTAATTTCGTATTTGTCATTTTTCCTCCTTTCAGTTCTAATAAATTCCATAAGTTTGCCGTATGTGTTAGCACCAACTATTCCGTCTTCAACTAACCCGGCCTTTTTTTGAAATATTAAAACATTAGCCTGCGTTATAGCTCCAAAAATACCGTCCGTAGTTAACGCTATTCCTAAAGCGTCATTTAATAATTCTTGTACTTTTTTAACCCCGGCTCCTTTACTACCTTTACGCACGGGTTTTAGATCTAAACCGGTTTTAACGTATTCTTTTTGGTCAAAATTTTTACGTACTAAACCTTTAGCTAATTCTTTAGGTGTCACAAAAATCTCAAAGTGCATAGGGTCTTTGTAACTGTTATAGTTACCGCCCCACCTAAAAACCGGTAAGCCGTCATTAGTTGTTATGTTTAGTATTTTATCTATAGTTTCCTTTTTTAAATTAGTTTTGGTAGTACCGTCGCGCGTTACCGGATTTAAATCCCAATTTATATCTACGGCTAAACCGTAAGCGTGACAGCTATATTTATTACTATTAGCTATTTTTCTATAGTTATAACCACCTGTAGTATTACGGTGGGTTATGTAATTATCTTCCTGTAAACAAAAATTTAATAATGTAAAAGCGGATAAAACATTTTTATTTATTTTAGCCCGGCCTTTACCGTTAAAATTAATTATTGTAGTGTCACTAGTATTACCTAAAGCACTTTTCCAATGCTCCAAATACCAATTACTACTTCCTCGTCTTGTACTCATAAAATCTCAATATCGCTCCATTTCCTAAAATCTTTACTACTGTGTAACACTAAGGTAGTAACGCCGGGTAAACTTTCGTCGCCCCCGCTTTCTTCAAAATATTGGCTACCGTTGTCTATTGTGTTAGCCCCTAACAATAAACGCCTATCGGTTTCTTTACTCCAATGGTGGTGGTAATGCCCTACTAAAAGTACACTAGTAGAGTAAAAACCACCTTTACTAGGCTTACTAGCCATTTTATTAAACCAATTTTCTACACGACCGGCCGGTGTCGTTCCACGACGTGCTTGGTGGCCGTGGGCTATTGTTAGTACGGTACCCGGTAAAACTTCTACACTATAGGCCAAACTTTGATCAGGTATCGTAAATTTAACGTGCTTTTTACTAGGGTCGGCTTTTAATATCTGTGCTACTTCGTCAAACAATTCACCGTCTTTATTGTCGCCAAAGGTTGTATAGGCCTTATTACCTATTCTTTTTTCTCCGTGGTTACCTAATGCACATAACCCTAGTACCTCATTAAAATCTTTACTAAATGTATTAAACGCGTCTAATAACATTTGCCGGGCAACTGTTTTTTGTTGACGTTCGTCTAATACTGTTGTAAAGGTTTGCATAGCGTAGTGGCCGGAACACGATTCTACCAAATCTCCTAAACCTACAATAATTAATTTATCTAAATCTTCTTTATATTTATGTTTTAAATGTCTTATTTGTAGTTTTATACTTACTAAGCTAGCGTAATACCTTTTAAGCATTTCTTCGCTACCCTCTTTACCGACTTGCCAATCGCTCATACATATAACAAAAGCTTTTTTATTTTTTGTTTTTTTTTGATCTACGGGTTTTTTACGTTTAGCCCCGCTTATTAGTCTTTTTAATTCTTTATCGTCATATTTATTATCTTTACGCGCGTATATATTAGCTTTAAAATAATAAAAATTTTGTATTCCCTCGTTACCCCAACCTTGCCACGTTCTAAAGTTTACGGGATCATCTGAACGGACATAAAAATCTTTATGAGCGTCTTTACCAAGCCAAAAATCTATCCATTCGTTCCAATTAGGGTTTCCTTGCGGTATAGCTTTAGTAGTAATACTACCTTTAGAGCCGTTCATTTCGACACCCGGTACCCAACTACCGTCTTGTTTTATTTTATTACCTTTACTAGTAGGAACGTCATTCCTTGTTGCGGCAAATTTTTCTAAATCCATTATAAAGTTAATTTATTGGCTACTGCTATACGTGCTATAATTTTACGTAAACCCTCGGTACTTACCATATTAAACCCTAAATGTAGATTACAATATTCAGCTAATGTTAAATAGTTATACCTATAAGCACCCGGCTCGTTTTGTTTTGTTTTAGCTTCTTTTAATAAATCTATAATAATTTTTGTATAGGCAGGATATTTATTTTCGAATTTGCGCATACTAGAAATCTTTTTCTCATTAACAAAAGTTTCTAAATTAACTTTAGTCATAAAGCCCCGTTTCTTATATTATTAGTATATCGGCTATCTATGACAAATAAAGCTTAGGGTATAAAATTTAATGTCCGTGGCCAGCTGCTTCTAAATAAGCTAATCTAGATTTTAAATCGTTAAGTTCCCACATATTATTGTTAACACTTTGTATTTGTGTTTCTACCCTAGTTAATGAGTCGTTAAGTTCTTGATATTCCCATTTTTCTAATAAATAGTATCTATCTAGATCAAAACCACCGTCCCTAACCTGTTGCTCTAAGTTATATAAGTTAGCTTGTAAAGTAGCCATTTCTTCAGTAAACCTACCGACATTCTGTGCCGCCATTTCTAGTGATTGTATCTTTTCATACAAAACTGCGATATCATTTTGTACATAAGTAGATTCTTTAAGGGTCAAAAATTCATACTCAATGTTATTCATCCTGTCATCAATTCCTGTAAGAGTTTCAATCATAGCATTAAGAGATTGAATACCTGCACCAACAGAAGACATAAGAGCTATACCAGTTACTATTAAACCTAAGTTATTTTTTAATTTTGATAACATTACTTACCTATTGGACAAGTGTTACACATACCAGTACATAAACCACAAATCATTAGCCACCAATTTTCCAAATTATTTCAGTAATTTCACTGTCTATACCTTGTATTATGTTTAATACATCGGCTAACTTGTTATTAGAATTTATGACTTCAACTTGTAAAGCCGTTACTTCTTGTTGTAAGTCGTTAACTGTTTTAAATAGCCAAGCTACTAAACCCGCGAGGCCACCCTGTAATATTTGACTGAGATCTACTTTGGCTTTCACATTAATACCGTTATTAAAGTAGCTATAGAAATACCGGCTATTATCCACCCATAAATTTCAGCCCGTGTAGGCCTTGTATTAATATCGCCCTGTAATCTGTCGAGCTTATTATGTATTTTTTCTAAATCTAACATAATTTTAGAAGTCATTTCTTTTTGGGTGTAATTATTCTCGCTCATATTCTAAGTAAGATTTTAGCAGTACCCGGTACTCTCTTTTAGCGTATGATATAGTACGCCCGTCGTAAATATCGTGGTGTAATTTACATAGCATAGCTACATTGTTTATGTCATATTTACGCGTAGGGTTGCCGCCCATTCCTATATCCTTTAAATGAGCTAGCTCTAGCCGTTGGTCGTAGTTTATACATTCCGGCCATTCGCACCTATTGTTAGCTCGCTCTAGCGCTATAACGCGCATTTCTTGGAGCTTAGTCAATTAAGCGGGTTTAGGGTTATCGGTTTTAA
>Ga0209337_1004125_pt1 | contig 10108 bp, 20 predicted proteins | sample LinPmetageLP53_FD_184044 | JGI IMG/M metagenome (GOLD analysis project Ga0209337, IMG submission 184044) | Marine viral communities from the Pacific Ocean - LP-53 (SPAdes) (version 2) | ecosystem: Environmental > Aquatic > Marine > Oceanic | place: Pacific Ocean | collected 2010-02-08 | reverse complement strand
GTATTGGATTTGAGACTAAGGATAAATCTTCTACTGAAAAATCTCGAATCGAGTCTATTATTAGAAAGGAATTAAAAAACAAATTTGCTCCAGAGTTTTTGAATAGATTAGATGACGTCGTTTTATTCAACCATTTAGAAGAGGAAGATATTCTTAAGATTGTCGATATCGAAATTGGGCAGGTTATTGATAGACTTGCAGGACAAGGATATCAGATTAAAGTAAATAAAGCAGCAAAATTATTCTTGATGAAAGAAGGATACGATCGAGCATACGGAGCTAGACCCATGAAGAGAGCGATTCAATCTCATGTCGAAGATTTATTAGCTGACGCGATTATAAGTAAGAAAATGACTAAAGACTCTAAAGCAATTTATCAGATCGTACACAACAAATCCAGCGATAAACTTTCTATCAAATCCTAATATAATACTAAATAAAAACAATATGAGAAGATATACGTTCACTGATACATTTAAAGGTATTATACATGAAATTGATGGGTCTAATCTAGACTCTAGTCCTAGAGGTTTAAAGGTTAAAGAATCATTATTGACTACTTTACCCATCGACTCAACGCTACCGTTTCCTAACTTTAGAAATAGAAACTTTAATTTCGGTTATTTTGCTGGAGAGTTGGCTTGGTATTTAAAGAAAGATAATAACATAGATTATATTTCAGATTACTCAGGATTCTGGAAAAACATTACAAATCCTGGAACAAATGAAATCAATTCTAATTATGGAACGCTTTTATTTGGAGAGCAATTAAATTGGGTAGTAGATTCTTTAAAGTCTGACAAGAACTCTAGACAGGCAATCGCGTTTCTTAACCAACCTAAATTTCAATTCGAAGGAAATAAAGATTTTGTATGTACCATGTATCTAAACTTCTTTATTAGAAATAATAAATTGCACATGAAGGTTCAGATGAGGTCTAATGATATATTTTATGGACTAACATTTGACGCCCCCTTCTTTGCATTCGTACATCAGCATGTTAGATTATGGCTATTAGATTATTATCCAGATCTAGAACTAGGTACATATTATCATTCTGCTGATAACTCTCATTTTTACGAGAGGCACTTCGACTTAGCTAATAGGATAATGAAAGAAGACACTAGAGACAACGAAGAGTATGAAATGAATATTACAGAACCTATGTTTACTGTGAATCCAGAAGGGATGGAGTTAACTAGTGCTGGAGAAACATTCATTAAAGTATTAGATTATTTTGATCCCAAGAAAGAAGACAGTCTATTTTATCTAAGATTATTATCGCCATTCCTAGGGATAAAGCGATATGAGCTTGAAGAGAAGGCTGTATAATGTCGGTACCAGATTTCGAAATTAATTCAGCAAACGGCCCGCTGCCTGACGACATGATAGTAGACCATGAAGGATTCTATACTAGAGTTATGCGCTTTATATTTAACTCAGTACGTGAAGGTCCGTCAAACGAGATACTCTGCAGATTTATAGACGAGGATGGTAATATATTTACCTCCCACCTTGAATATGATGGATATTACAAATCACTAAAACGATGTTTAGAGTATTTTGAAAAGACAGAAGACTTTGAGCGATGTACAACAATCAAAAAAATATTAAAAACCTTACAATGAGCGATTACACTGAATTTAAAAAATACGCAACTGGCCATACTGGAATCAGCGGACTAAATTTGCATCGATATGAAAAACAAATCGAGAGCGGGCTATATAAAGGACCTTCAAGTTCTATCTCTCCTATGATTTTAGAAGAGAGAGAAATGAGAGCGACTATGATGTCTGTTTTTGATAGACTTATGATGGATAGATTATTATGGGTTGCTGGTCCAGTGAACGACAATATGTCTGCAGTTACTCAAGCACAGCTGATGTTCTTAGATAATACTGGAGACGAGGATATTACAATGCATATCGATAGTCCAGGAGGAAGTGTTAAGTCTGGCCTCTCAATGGTAGACGTAATGGACTATATTAAATCTGACATTAGAACCGTGAACATGGGAATGGCAGCTTCCATGGGATCTGTATTACTAGGTGCTGGAACTAAAGGTAAGAGGTCATCACTGAAACACTCAACAACAATGCTACATCAAAGTAGCGGTGGATTCAGTGGAAACATTCAAGACGCTGAAATAGATATGAAGGAATGGAAGAAGGTAAATGATGTTCTGTTTAATCTACTAGGAGAATATTGCGGCAAGACACCGAAGCAAGTTGCTAAGGATGCTACTAGAGATTTTTGGCTAACTGCAGAAGAGGCTAAGAAGTATGGTATTATTGACAATGTAATTAAAAGAAAATGAGTAAGATATTAGAGCGTATTGAATACCTAAGATCTGAAATAGCAGCAGGTGCAAGACATGACGGATGGACTCTTAAGGGTCTTAAGGCTGAATTAAAGAAGCTATTAGAACAGGTGAAACAAAACAAAGAATCTTAATATAAATATATGACAATCACGATATACGTACACAATAAAGATCTAGAGTATCTAAGTATTGCATTGACAAACAGCACAGGTATCATGGACTCGGTTAGAGTTTTAAATCAAGCAGCTGAAGATTACGTTCAAACATCCTTAACTTACGATGAATATATTAAATGTACTGATTCGGGAATCTTCGAACAATTAATATCACTATGAACAGAGAAGCAAAGCAGCAAGAGCTATTTAAGGAATTTATTAACTATCAATTAAAATCATTCGATCTCACATATGAGGACGTGAAGGCGGATCCTCAATGGTATATGAGATATTCAACGACTCAAGAGAAAGAAACTGAGTTTAAAAGCTATATTGTTGAAAGATGTCGTACTGTTTTAAGACTAAGTAAAAAAGCTGCTGAAAACGAGGCAAGTTGGTTTATATTACAATGGGGATTAACTACAAACCCATCAGCTTCAAAAGAATTACTGAAAGAAACTAAGAAGCAAAAAAAGTTGAAATAAACTTTCCGCTCGTTCATAAAGAATAAATAGAATATGAACGAACTACCTAAGAATTGGTTTACTGAGATGCCGTTTGATTATGAGTTTAAGTATTATACACTGCTTGCTCAGATTAAACGCATAGAAGGGGACATTGATAAATTTAAACTACTCAGTTCACTAAAAAATATTGAAGCTTCTCTAAGTATTCTATATGATATTAAGTACGCAAAAGACGGCGAAGTAGATAACGTCAAGATTATTGGAATCGATTTTGAAAATATGGAAATTGAATATGATTATCCTGAAGATAATAAATTAGTAGAGTCTATGTATGACCTATGTGATGTTGCTATTGATAAATACGAAAATGCCCACAAATCTCTAAGAACAAAATGGAGAAATGTCGCTGATTTTTTAAGACTTTCTAATATTGGAGTAAACGTAATTAAGAATCATGGATTTCTTTATATAAAGCATGGGGATAATCTCATAACTTACGAAATAAATATACCATTCCCTTATAAAACCACATGGAAGGCTGTGACTATGAAACACGCTGGAGAATCCAAATATAATTTAAAGAAACTTTCTAAGTTTATAGAAAAACAAGAGGGCGGTGTAAAGCAATACAGGTGCGATGTGGATATAGATATTCCTATTGAAGATTGCGCAGTGCCTGTTCTAAAAAGCATATTATACAAGAACTTAATCTAAATATATAGAATAGAAAATAAAATAAATATGATGAAGCATATAAAGCTATTTAATGATTTCTTAAATGAAGGTAAATTCAATACAGTTTCTAAAGTTATAAAAGAAATTGGAACTAGACCATCTAAAGAAGAGGTCGCAGAGTTTATATACAACAATTTCAGCGAGGTTACAGGAGAAAAATCTAAAGATATGGACATAGAACAAAGCGATAAGGTTGCTGATTTAATAAGTTTCTTTAAATTTGATATCGAAGAATGGATTGCAGCATGGGACGCTAAAGTTTCTAAAGAGAAATAACATGAAGAAGAGAATACAATTATTTGAAACATGGGTTCTTAACGAGAATAATAAGGACTACCTTCGCAAGATTAATTTCTTATTGGCTGGAGAGAAGATTGAGGGACTTACTGGCAAGAACAACAAGAGAATTTATGGTAAAATTAATGATAAATGCCTTGACGGTTTATTTAACGCCTTCTATGCAGAAGGAGATCACGGGAAAGACTTAGAGGTTAACCCATCACTTCCAATAATTTATTATGGTGGAAATAAACCTGAATCGCTAAACTTTCTTAAAAAGTATGGGGTGAAAGAGGACGTTATGTATAACGTTCCATCTCAAATGAAAATGAGTGGTAATAAGTCTGAGTTCTATAAAATGTTTGATGGTTCTTGGTGGTTACCAAAATCAGTATACTCTATTAAAGATGCTGAGAAGCTTAATTTCCCAGTAATCGGAAAACCTGACGATGAGCACTCAGGAATAGGTATCGAAATCTTTGATAACTATAAAGACCTTAAGGATAGCGAATTGTCGTTTGATAACTTTTCTGAGGCTAAAGATTTAGCTCAAGAATTTAGAGTTCTTTTAATGAACGATAAAATCTGTCTAGCAAATGAAAGAATCTCAAAATCAGATAATGAGATGCGAGATAAAAACCCAGACGAACAGACGGAGTTTGTATATGTGGACCAAGACTTAGATAAGCTAGACTTTTTAGATGATGTTTTGAAAATATCTGAAGAGATTAGAAAGAAGATTAAATTAGGTTTATGGTCTATCGATATTATGATAGATACTGACGGAAAACTATGGGTAGCTGAAATAAACTCTGCATCCGGTATGGCAGCAGATAAAATGGCTAAAGTTTACACTATGATATATGAGGACTTTTATGGAGAAGAACTTCCTAAAGACTTTAAGACATTCCTATTCGATGAGTATATCAAACCTATCTACAAAATCAACGCAAAAATAAATGGTAAATCTATTAAGAAATCGAAAGGTGCTGTAGATTACTTTAATTTATAAATATGAAGAAGCTAAAAACATTAAAGGAGTTTATCAACGAAGATATTCAGACAACAGAGATAAATCCTGAAAAGTTTCCTGATCGTGGTGAATCGGGGGATACTGCATTTTTCAAAAAAGGAAAACTTGATGGAGATTACCTTGATGATATCGTAGAAACTAAAAAAGTTAAAATTCCTGCTAAATCATTGAAGCCTTCTCAAGATGCAGTATACTTAGGAAAGGCCCTTGGATTGGCGATTGCAGGAGTTTCTGGAGGAAACTTAGAGGCTGTTATATCTAAAGATAATAGAATTTTAGATGGTCATCATAGATGGGCAGCGACAATGCTTAATAATCCATCAGATAAAGTCGGAGGAGTTCAAGCTGCTCTCAATATAGGTGATTTGATTCCAGTTCTTAGACAAGCTGGAGATGTTCTTGGAAATAAGAGAGGAGTAGAACCTAAAGGAGGAGATGTTAATATATTCAAAGCAAATTCTGAGGATATTAGAGCTTGTATTTATGATGGAAAGAATATGGACCCACAATACTATAATAAAGAAAAATCAGTTGATTGGTTTGAGAATATTGGTGAGACTGTAATATCACAAAGACTTGAAATGATTCAGAGTAAAGTTCCACCCCATGGAGCTCCACCTAGAAAAGAAATGCCTAAAATTAAACCTAATCAGGTTGGAAAAGTTTCTAAAAGTTTATCTGGAGGCCGTATAGACATTAGAGCACCCTATAAAGATTAATGGATAAGCAAGACTTAAAGGATATAAATGTAAGACTATACGTTCATAATATGGAGGTAGATCCCCTATATGACTTTATAAATGAAAGAACAGACTACATGCCAGATTATTGGTTGAATGAGACTGATGTACCATTTTCTGTTTCTGGAGGCTACGTTGAAGTCTGCGTAAATTATACAACATACTCATATATTAGAAGTTTGAAGGAACATCAATCCCCTCTTGATATATAAATTGTTAATAACTTTTTGAAAATAAGTGACCTCAGATTTTTTAGTCTGTGGTTTTTTGTTTATATTAGCATAGTAAACAAATTAAATAACTAACATATAATACTATGAAAAAGAAAAGTGAAATCAAAAAGATTTACGTTAAGAAACCGAAGATTGGAGAGAGTTACTGGTTTTGGTTTGCTGGTGGGATTACATATGGTGTGCTAATGGAGAAAGACGAAAAACTAACAGATCACTATAATGAACCCTGGTATATTTTGCAATCAAAGAGCGGAATGAGATATCCCATAGGTATATTCGAATTAAGACATGACAGACCAATTATTAAACACGATGTATAACATAGAAGACTTAAAAAATATGTTGTTCATTGATATTGAAACATGTTCAGCAGCAAAAGATTTAAAAGGATTTATAGATATTATAGGACCTAACGGTGAAGAGCACTGGTCTAGAAAGGCCAAATATGTCAGAAAAGATTCAGAAGAATATTCAGAAAAATCAGACTCTGAATTATACCCACTAAACGCTGCTTTATATCCAGAATTCGGTAAAGTTTTAGTAATATCAATAGGACAAATAACATATCCTGACGGAGTAACTCCAGTTTCTAAAGTTAAGTCATTCTATGGAGACGATGAAGCAGAAGTTCTTAAAGAATTCATGGATACTATGACTAAAATATTTAGTGCCAAGCCAAGTATTAAAATTATAGGACACAATATAAAAGGATTTGATATTCCATATCTATTAAAAAGATCTGTAATAAATGGAGTAGAAGTTCCTAGTAAACTACACTTACAGAAATTAAAACCTTGGGAAAACTGTTTATTAGATACCCACGATATTTGGAAATTTGGGGGTTGGAATGGAGCATCTCTAAGTTTGATATGCGACCTATTAAATATACCCTCGCCTAAAGAAACTATGAAAGCTGGAGATGTTAGCGAATCATATTGGAATGGTAAATTAGAAGAGATTAAAGAGTACTGTGAAGGTGATGTTGTAGCTACTATGAACGTTATGCTAAAGCTTGCTGGAATGGAAATAATAATTAATGAGGAATGTCCCTTCTAAAAAATATATATAAAATGTACGAATATTACAACAGTTGGTTTCAGAAAGAAAACGAAACAGTAACTTTAACACAAAAAGAAATAGAACAATACTATGGGAGTATTTAAGAATATTAAAGAAGGATGGGGTAATTATCTTAATCTCTCTTTTTACAATAGAAACGAAACCTCACCAGAAATTATAGAAATGGCCGAGGAACGAGCTGAGATTTGTAGAATTTGCCCTTCGCTTACTCCATCTGGATTATATACTATAATTAAAACCATATTACCCGATGGTAAAGCTATAGAGGAACTTTCTCCAGAAAAATTAGAGGGCGATAAAATCCAAGGATATAAATGTGGAGAGTGCGGTTGCGGGTTTCCTCAAAACGTATTCGCACCTGGTAAGAAATGCCCTTTGGGCAAATGGTAAAAGTTTTTGAAAATAAGTGCACAAAAGTTTTTTATTTCGTGCTTTATTGATTATATTAAACTATAACAAATTAAAACAAATAAACTATGGAAGACGAAATGATGGAATTCGAAGAAGAGATGTACTCGGAAGAGGTGCAATCTCAAATTAAGGACAACTTAGCTAGAAAGAACTACGTTGTCGTATCGTCCGGTGATATTAACTTCGGCGATTATTATAGAACCGATAGTCAAAAAGAAATTGAAAAGACTCTAAATGATATGATAGAGTACTTTACTGATACTGAAGAGTATGAGAAATGTTCAAAAATCTTAAAGGCGTTAAAGCGAGTTAGGGGCGAGTTAACTGTATCATAATAATATAGATATATAATACGTATGGAAGATATATTAGAAAACATATTAACTCAACTTACTAGAATTGCTGACTGCTACGAAAATGCAGAGAAGCGAAGTATTAACGAGGCTCGTGCTAGAAACAAGAAAGTTCGAGAAAAAAGAACTATAGGTAATAAGAATCTTAAGAAGGCTGACAAGTAGTCATGTCTTATTACGATACTCTTGGAATAGATGAGAACGCGACTCAAGATGTCATTAAAAAGGCATACCGTAAATTAGCGAAACAACACCACCCTGATACTGAGTCTGGCAATGCTGATAAGTTTAGAGAAGTATCTGAAGCTTATGAGAATTTAGGAGATGAACTGAAGCGTAAAAAATACGATACTGCCCGTCAAATGAGCGGCGGTATGGGTAATGATTTCTTTGAACAGTTTAGAAATAGTCCAGATTTTGCAAGCATGTTTGATGGTTCATTTGGAACTAGAGCAAAGGGACCTGACATGATAGTGTCCATCCAACTTACACTTAATGATGTGTATCACGGAACTGAAAGACTTATTGATACAGGACGTACCAAGTTTAACCTAAAGATTCCTAAGGGAATCGGTAATGGAAATAAGTTAAAACTAAAAGGGAGGGGCGGTGATCACCCAATAAACCCGAATGCCCCTAAGGGAGACATAATAGTTACATGTCATGTTTTACCTAACGTGGAAGTTATTGTAAATGGCAGCGATATATGGGTTGACGTGGACTTACCGTTTTACGATTTATTATTAGGAACTTCAGTTAATATAAATACACCGTTCTACTCTATTAAAGTTGATGTTCCTAAGGGCTCATACAACGGAAAGGTATTGAGAATTAAGGGTCAAGGAATTCCAATATATAAATCAGAAGGATATGGTAATCTAATGGTAAAGTTAAACGTAATAAAGACTGAGCTAAACGAAGAACAATATAACCTTATTGAACAAATAAAACTGATAGACAAAAATAAATAATCGATATGGCTGATGACGACATGGATTTTGAATTTGAATTTGAACCAGACGATAGCTGGGATTCGCTAGATTATATAGGTGACATGATGGCCGATTCGCGACAGTTGATGATGGACGTCGTCTATGCCTCAATAATAAATAACGAGTATGGTGTAGTTAATAGTCTTTCTAAGGTAGATAGAAAGATAGGAGCGATTACTCATGTTCTTGAGTTCTTTCAGGAGCTTGAAGATTACGAGAAATGCGCTGCACTTAAAAAAGTAATAGATAAAATAAAATAACAAATGAATTATTCTTCTTATATTTGCCTAACAGTACTTCAATTTTAAATATATAAACTGTAAAAAGAATTTATATTCGATGAAAGAGAAAGAAGAAGACCGAGATTCTCTAATGAGAGCAAGTTATTATATAGTCACTAGAAATTTTACAAAAACCGTTAATAAATTTATTGTATTTAAGGACAGCGATAAAAGTATTGAAATCCAACATGGGATAGGTCATAGAAGTAAGTTTGTAGATATGATGATAGATTATTTTGAGAAAATGGAAGAATATGAGAAGTGCGAAAAGCTGCTAAAACTTAGAGAGCTTATTATAATGGCAGGCGATTAAGCCTTCATAAAAACATTTAGACAATGAGTAAAAATAAATCTAGTAAAAATACCGAATCAACCAAGCAGACTCCACGGAGAAGAAGTGTTAGGGTTAAATCTGAACATATACAACACGTCAAGTTAAGACAATCACAGGAGAGATATTCAAAAACTATAGAAAATAACGATGTGACGTTTTGTCATGGGCCGGCTGGAACCAGCAAAACGTTTACTGCATGCTATACTGCGCTAAAAATGCTCGCAGAAAAGAAAATAGAACAAGTAATTTTATGTAAACCTATTCAAGAATCTGGTGAGAAGCTTGGGTTTTTGCCTGGTAGTATTGAAGACAAGGTAGACCCATATATGCAGTCATATATTTCTAATATTAAGAAAATAGTTGGTGAAGAAATCACAGAGAGATTATTAGAACGTGGAGTTATTGTGTTTAAGCCGCTTGCGTACATGCGAGGGGATACTTTCGACGATTGCTTAATGATTTTAGACGAAGCTCAAAACGCTACCTTCAAACAATTGATGCTATTTATTACGAGAATGGGTAAAACATCTAAAACCCTGATCACAGGCGATGTTAGTCAATATGATATACCAAAGAAAAGCGCTGGACTCCCTGGATTTATTAAGCTGATGGAGGGAATTAAAGGAGTAGAGAACTTTGAGTTTACTGAAGATGATATCGTGCGAGCTGAAATCCTTAAGAAGATCGTGAAT
>Ga0209337_1004124_pt1 | contig 10108 bp, 9 predicted proteins | sample LinPmetageLP53_FD_184044 | JGI IMG/M metagenome (GOLD analysis project Ga0209337, IMG submission 184044) | Marine viral communities from the Pacific Ocean - LP-53 (SPAdes) (version 2) | ecosystem: Environmental > Aquatic > Marine > Oceanic | place: Pacific Ocean | collected 2010-02-08 | reverse complement strand
AACGACATCTACACCCTGTGGGACCCACAAGGTTACTTCGACCTCTCGGACTTCGAGACTGTGTCGGGTGAGTACGATGTTCGTGCTGCCAAGCTTCGGTGCCGTGGTCAACTGATCGCCAAGCACCTTGGTTCCAGCGGTGTAGCATTCGACTTGGAAACATTCTAAGTCATCCTGATTGGGTGGGGTTCATGTCGAGCCCCACCCTACTTCATAGCCATATAGTCAAAAGAGGGAGGACAACATGGCAATTCATAAAGTAGACGGTGTCGATGGTGACGCCAATTTTCCGAAGAAGTTCGTAAGACTAAACATTACTCTTGCAGCAAGCGGTACAATCACTAAGGGTCAGTGGGTTTCGATTGACACTGGTGATTCAACCAACGGTTTGGGTGGTTCTGTAAAGTTGGCTCCGGCTACTTCTCTCGGCGCTGTTGGCGTTGTCGGTGTCGCCGCTGAAACCATCACAAATCCATCTGGAAGTGATACTTTGTCCATTCCACTCAAGGTGCAGACTGCTGGTAAGTTTGAGAACGCATATGTGACGACTGATGTTGCTGCAAGCGTTGGAATCGTTGTCGATACCACTCCTGGGCGTGCTGACATCGCTGAAGCAGCAGACAAGGTTTCACCCTGCGGAATGACGCTTGAGGTGGCAGTGGCTCACTTGGCAGATGTCATGATCTATGACAGGAACATGTTCTAAGCCATAATCGCTACCGGACCTCGGTCCATTTTCGGCTGCTGGGGTATACTACTTCAGCAGCCGTTTTCTTTTTCTGGAGCCTGACGTGAATCTCAAAGAAATCCGCGAAGAAATCAATTCCGCGTTGGACTACAACCCTGATTTGAAGCAATACAGCGACAACATTGCTCGTGTAGTAAATCGTCACTACCTTCAGATATCGAGCCAGTACCAGTGGCTGTTCATGCAAAATCGCAACTTGTTGCAGCTTCGCGCAGATATCACCGGAGACAGTACAAGTAGTCTGACTGGTAATGACACCCATTTTGTTGCGCTACCAACTGACGAGGGTGCAGGAATTAAAAACCTTCCATCCGATATTGTTGGTAAAACACTCGTTAATAACGACGATGGATCAGAGTATAGGATTACCGCTTACGTCGATGCTAGAAAGTTTGTTGTAGATAAAAAGCTTCTTTCAGGAACATATACGAATTGGACAATTAAATTCATAAGATATCCTATGCCGAAAGATTGTATCGAAGTGCTGGGTATTATGGATCGTGGAATCACCAACAAAGAAGTTGTAGCCTTTACTAATTCAGATAAAACAACAACGACAATGACTGCACCCAATCGCGGTCGGTTTATGTTTTTGGACGCACGAAAAGAAGAAAACTTATACTTGGATCGATCAGATACAGGTGATCCGTTTGTCAGTGTGGAAGAAATGCACGACAATATTCAAGCTCCTAATCATAGGCTTGCTGTCGAAAACAATATTAAAACGTTGTCGTCTGGTGGTTCACTTCTTCCTAGAATCCAACTTGGGCCCTATACAATCGAGTATTGTTATACGTTTGAATATGCTGGAATGGAGGGACCACCATCCGAAGTGTTGACTATTGATTTAGACGCTTCATTGTTTGTTTCCTCGGTCGATACAACAACATTGACAGTTGATGGGCTAGGCCATCCGGAAATTGTACTGATGAATTTCCAAAACACAAGACCACACTCTGTGACGGCAGGTACTGCTACCGAAAAGACAATGAGTGGTAGGATGAAAAAGCTTTATCGACGCATCATTCTGAGCGAGGAACACAAAAAGAATAATCTTAGTTATGCAGCACCTTCAAATCCAGGCGGTACTGGTAGTTGGAGGCACATTGCAACAATAGCTGAAGCAATAGACGAATATGTAGATGTAGGAAAAGAATTAGGAGATGAAACAATTGCGGTAAGTGGTTCTGCTACTTTTTCCTCCCTTGTAGACCCAAGCGGAGAAAGTTTACGGCTTGAACGCCTGTATGAATCAGGACCTCGAAGCTATTTACGCTTTTGGCAGACACCTAAAAGCGACTACATGGTTGAGGTTCGATACCATAAAAGACCTCACAGGCTCGTAAAAGATTCAGATTCACCTGAGTGGCCCCCTCAATACCACCATTATCTTGTTTACGCGGCCCTCAGAGACATTTGTATGCAGCACAGTATGCTCAACCATAGCCAGTTGTATGAGGGCCGCGCAGATGAAATTTTAGCTGCAATGAGAGCGAAGTACCTCAGTCGCACTGATCGAATGTATGTACGACGGGGTTTTGACCGAGCTATGGCAGATCGAGAACGTTTTGGTATTCCAAGCAAGGCTGAGTAAATAATGAAAACTCAAACATTCGAAGTTGCTCGTTTGAGAGGTATTGATAATCGGTGGAGGGTTTCTCCTGATTCTGCGGCCGTTATCAAAGAAATGTCTTGGGATAGCTATGATGGTTGGAAAACTGCTGGAGCTTATGATTGTGTGACCTTGAACGGGTATTCTTGGAAATCACTTGGGACAATCCACTCGATTCATTATTTTAGCAGACATAACGGTAAAAACAGAGACGTTATTTTTGAAGATTCGTTTGGACGGCTTGCTCGTTTAGATCCAAGTAAATTTCCTGGAGGATCAGAACCATTTACTGTCTTAAAAGACCAAAACAATGTCGAAATAGGCCCTGGTGGGAGGCCAAGATTTGTTCCAAAGACATCAGAAATAAGTAGCCAAAGTATTTCATTTGGTGGTCGTTTATATTTGGTAAACGGTATTGATGAGCCAATTGTTTACGATGGTAAGGTTGTAACAAGGGCGGGATTTTTCGATTTTCCAGCCAAACCTGACGCCAGTGTTGTCTATCGAACATACCATAATCAATATGTCGATGAAGGTGGGGACGATGGTGATGACACCGCATACTTTTTGGGAACAAGAGAACGGGGCCAGGGCTTAGGCAGTCTTCGTCCTACTGGTGAAAAAGTAAGAAAAAAACCTACATCTTCGAAGCCATCAGATGCGGCACCAGGGACAAAGTACGTTGATGGTAAGCTCTGTGGGTATCAGTACCGAATCACATTCGTGAACCGACGTGGGCAAGAAAGTCCTATGTCTGATTCAAGCGATATTTGTAGTTTCGAGTGTGCAAACGGTAAACGAAGATTCACACAAATTAACATACCTACTGGTGGTGAAGACGTTGTCGCGCGAAGGTTATATAGAACCCGAGATATTTTTGACGATAACGGAAACCCGCTTACACCAGAGTCAGGTCGAAACTTTCATTTTTTGAAAGAAATACAAGATAATGAGTCTACCGCAACCGAAGATGGCATCAGCGATTCTAATCTTGGTGTACTAACTGACCCAGAAGACTTCGGACCATTTCCGGTACAAGCAAAATTTATTACCGCATTTAAAAACACTGTATTTGTATCAGGAATGCCGGACAACTTAATCAAATACAGCGCAGAGGGGATGCCTGAAGTATTTCCAAGGGACAACATTTTCGACATTGGCGATTCCGATTCAGGCGAAATCACTGGGATGTATGCATCCAACAACGCCTTGGTGGTGTTCAAAACTCGTGGCGTTTATCTTATTAAGGGTGATCCACGATCTGGATTTTATGCTCAGACCTTGAACCGAGATATCGGGTGTATCGCAGCCAGGTCTATACAAGACGTTCCTGGGACCGGCCTCGTATTTCTAGCTCAGAACGGTGTGTTTGTCCTTAAAGGTGCTCTTGAAAATACAGGTAGCCCAACTTCTATTGTTGAATTGAGTACACCGATACGAAATTTGACTGATCAGATTGATTATGTTGGTTCTCGTGCTGCTGTTGGTGTCATAAATAGATCAGACAAGGAATATTTTTTATGTGTTCCAACTCGCGGTAAACTTAATAATTTACTCCTTGTTTGGCATTACGAAATAGGCGCATGGAGTTTTCGCGAAAACTATCCAATCCAATGTGCTGTTGAAACAAAAGATTCAAGATCATATTTGTACTTTGGAAGCAATGATGAAGAAAAACCAGGAATCAATGTATACAGCAGTTTTTTTAGAGAAAAGTATCTATTTGGATCAGACTCTATTCGTCCTAGCGGTGAAAAAGAACCGTCACTAACCTCTACTCTTGATCTTCCACTGTATGAAACAAGTCCATTTTCTTTTGGTAGCCTTTATTCAAATATACAAGTAGCTTATGTTAACTTTTATGCAGTTGCTTATGGTAACGAGCCAGCAAAACTAAACTTCAAAATTAACAGGTCAGAAGTTGTTGCTTTAGATGAAAATAAACAAAGAGATCAACAAGATATAAACGAACTTTTGCCCGTTTATGATCAGGCTGTTTTTGATAAAGATGTTTGGGGCTTTCATCGCCCAGTTGTCCTGCGTTACGATGTCAGCCATATGCATAAATCTGTAACAACAGAACTTGCTATTCAGTTTAAACAGGATGAGAAAAATAAACATCCTAATAGAATGATGATTGTTGGCTACAGCATTGACGCTAAGGTTGGCGAACAAAGAAATATTAGGCCACTTACAGATGTTCTTACATCCGATAAAAGGTAACTATGGCTATTAAATTTCCAAAAGTTCACGTTAAGTCTGGTGAAATAATTCACCCTGACGATTTATTAAATAATGCTGCTGAGTTCGTTAATGAATTGAATGGATCAATAGATTCAGATAATTTGAAAGGCACTCCACATATTGAGTCATTTAGTTCTAAATGTTTTCATGAAGTTTATAGATTTAGAAGACCTGACTTAGTTGATGTTCTTCCTCTTACGACTTTTACATGTCCATCATCAACTAGTGCTTACGTAAAAAAAGATTTAGAAAATAATCAGTTGGCTGGTGTAGAGTTTGATTCTGATACTGATGGTTGGGCAATTATTGACTTTAACAGTACGTTTAAATGGACCGGTACAGGTATTACAAGTGCTGCAATGGCTGCAGATCTGCAAGTAGCCGCTCTTATGTCTGAAACAGGCGGTCCCTACTTAGAAAGTGGCATTGGTATGTCTCGTACAAATATGCCTGCTGGTGGTTGGATGGGGGTCAGTGGTGAGGACACTACCAGATACAATCCATGCCAAAGGGGTGGAGAGTATAGTTCTAATTTGATGGACACAATAGGGTCACGTGTGGATGGTCTGAGTGTACAAAACTTTCCTCTTGGTCAATGGTCTGATGTTCCTGTTGACTTTTATTGTCTTCAATTTCGAATAACTATAAATGGTAATTTAGTTTCTGAATCCGGACATCTTTTTAATGGAAACTGGAGAAATGCTATTTATCTTTGTGGTGCGACTCCTGTTGTTGCTGGTAAGAATCGTATTGATGTAGAAGTTCGGGCATTTACAGCAATTGAATTAAAAACCAGTAGAGTTGGAATTGGCGCTAGAGATGAAGACAACCTACGAGGAAAGTTTCAGCCTTTTCAGATGGTTTCTTCTGATGTTCATCCATCACCTTTGCCAGAATTTGAAAGTCGAGCAATCTCATTAGAAGATATTGGTGTATTAGCCGGGGTCACTTTTGACACTAAAGGCAATCATGATGACTTAGATAAGGGAATAAAGTGTGAGATTTTAGATCGACACTTACTTGTTCAACTAAGGAAAAGATAGTGGCTATAATTAAAGTACCAAATATTGTTTCAGGAGACACTTTAAGCTCGTCTACATACAACGAGCTTCAAGAAAACATACAAGACTTGAAGGTTGAGCAAGAAAACATAGCTCAAGAAGGAATTAATAAATCTAAAGTTCCAACCAATGTTTTACTGAAAAATAGGTTTTTTAGTCCTGAAACCACTTCTTCTAATTCTATAACTTATCCTTTAGCTGGTGGTGAAATGAGAGAAGGTGAATTCTTGTTTCCAGGTTCAGGCGGTTTCGCTTCAAAGTCACTGATTACACATAACACACCATTTTCTAATGATGGGTCACAAATAATATGCCGAGCCAGTGCTGAAGTATTCATACAAGACTATGGATCAAGAACTTTTTTTCAGGGGGTTCCGCCAACTTGTATTGTTCAATTGTTTTACTGTTTAGAAGAATCACCTGATGTATCAAGCGATTGGAAACCATGCCTTGGTACGAAACAAATGTTCTCTTTGGCGTTTTCTTCTAAAATACCAAGTGACTCGGGTGGGAACTTTCATATGAAAAATAAAATGGTCGATCTTGGTCATTCTCATCCAGTAAATCGCCGCGATTTTGATGATCGTCCTGATTTATTTACATATGATAATGAAGATGCTCTTGGAAACCCTGGTGCTGACAGCTACAATGTTGAAACTAATTCTAAAATGTTTTTTGATGGTAGATTTTCATATACAACTTCATTTCTTTTAAATTATGAAGACCTTGCGTTGTCTGATTTTACCGCTTCAATACCATCGTCTGGAGTAAATAAAGTTTCATTTTGTCTTGCTGGTGGTGTATATCTACCGTCTAGTATTGGGTTTCCTGCACACCCTCCAGGCACTGCCACCGTTGGAACCAACCTTGATAATTACGGTAAGGGTTGCGGTCAGGTTAGATTTAGAAATTTTGAACTTCAAAACTTTTCGTTGTCAACCGTTGCATTGAGAGCTTAAATGCCTATTATTGAATCTTATCTTAGCTTTAAGTCGCCAAGTGACGTTTTATTTGCCTCAGATATACCGAAACTTTGTGAAGGTTTAAGTAAATTAGTTAATGGCGGTATTACTAGAGACGATTTTTTACAAGATGGTACTGGGGATCCTAGACCAGTAATAACTACGAGTCATATCTTTAAACCAGAGTTTTACGGTTCACCATCGCCACACGTATCTGGTGTATCTTCTGATACATATTATCGAAGAAGAAGTGGTAATAAACTAAATAGATACTACCGTCATGAAAATATTGGCAGTCAAACCATGTCAGGTTTTAGTGACGCTAAAGCTCAAGAAGATTTTTCTGCGTGGCAACCTATAGAAGGCTTGTCTGCTACGGTTTTTATTAATGAAATAAATACTGGTTTCAATAGTGCACATGTCATGGCTAATTGGTATGCGCAGGAAAAAGGCGGAAAGGTAGGAACTACGCGAGGTAAGATTTTAAGTAAAGGCAGGACTGACGGTGACAGTAACAGATTAGAGTCTCTATCGGGCTACAACAGAGCAAATTCAGCAGGAACATATGTTGCTGTATTTGCTCTGTTCGTCGATACAATGGATGGAGATGGTCCACAAATTCAATATTCAACTCGTCGTTATCTTTTTGGTACTGGTGGTGGTAGATATAGATGCAGGAAAATGAACCACTCAATAAATCATTTGGTTCGTGGATTAACTGAAGGTGAAAATAAAATATCAGTTAGATGTTTTTATCGACTAGTTCGTCCAGAAGATGTACGCTTGCGTCACGTTTATGTCGATTCCCGTAATTTGGTAATCGATGTGTTATATAGATAATGTGGTACTGAGGACCCTATGGCCGTAGATGAAACTCTGACAGTTGCAGCAAGCACAGTATCAATGGCTGCTGCTGGCGCAGCACTGGGTCCAGTTGGCGCATTGGGCGGCGCGGCTATCGGGCTGACTCTTGGCCTAATGCAAAACAAGGCCCAAAAAGACGCTGAACAACAAGACAAAAAGAGAGCCAGAAAGCAGCGAGAAAGGGCAAGAAAGGCTCAAGTTGCTGCAGAAGTTGCGCAGCGTAGAGAAGACGCACAAACCAGAGAATCGCGCAACAGGGCCATTAAAGATGGCTCTGAGGCGAGAGGTCCAAGCATGGCTTCGGCAGATCAATTGCTGCAATCATCTATGAGTGGTGGTGCTGGAACTCCTTATGATCAATACATGGCAAGCGCATACGGTAGACCTTTCACAGTATAGGAGAATACATGTCAATTACGAATGAACAACGAGACGCGCTATTGCAACAGTCTTTGTATACTGAGGGAATCGACCTCAAAAGAATTGGCCTGGGTTTTGGCGGTGACGTTGCTGAATCTCTTTTTCAATATGCTGGTGATGTAGCCCGATTTGCGCCCGATCCAGGTCAAGTAAAACGATATCGCGATCTTCGTGCTGGTCTTGATCCCGGTGAAGAGGCTCGACGACAACAGTTTGTAGAGACTGCCACTGGTCAGGCTGCTGCGCGCCAACAACAACTTGTAAGAGAGTTGCCCTCTAAGGTAGATTCAACAAAGGCTGCGGGCTTGCTGCAGGGTCTTGCCGGGACTGAAGAACAGGTTCAGAGTGCAGGGATGAAGGCAGAGACAGTAGCCATGAAAGATAGGGCCGTAGAACAACAACAGCGTTCCGCTGACATGTCAGCCATCGAAGATGAAAGGGCTGAAAAGAAGCTAGGCAAAAAGCTTGCCAGAATTAACCTTGCTGGAAATATCTTTGGTTCGGCGTTCAAGGGCGCTGCTGCGTTGAAACCCAAAACGTATGAGCGTAAGCTTGAGGATAAAGCAACACGCCAAGCGAATCGATCGACTCGACTTGGTGAACGCATGGAGAACAAAGATACGAAGTTTGACAGCTTGACGGCTAAGGCTGGCGCTCAAGAGGGCGCACAAGCAGATCGAACATATGATCGTACTGCGAACACAATGACACGCAAAGCAGAATTGGGCGTCAAACAAGCAGAAATAGATACTAAATTTAAAAGAACTACCCAAGAGTTACAAGATTTACGTGCAGCAGAAGCGGCAAAACAGCGTGAAAAAATGGCCCTGCAGAACCCGCTCCCGTATCAGCCTCGGTATCAATACAGGTAGGAGTCTACAATGCCTTGGCGCAATGGCCGATATGTGCCAAGAGAAACTACGGCTCCGGTTCAGGCTGCTGTAAGCCCCGCAAAAATACAAGGTATTGCACGAAACGCATTCCGTAGCACATCATTAGAGTCTGAAAACTTTAATGATGACTTGTTCGACTCCACACTTATTGGGCGAGTCTTCACAGTAGGCTCATTTACGGCATCGTTTTTGTTGCGAGTCATCGGTAAGTCCACGTTTACCGCTGCGAGCGGGCTTCGAGGATTGTTTGGACCCGGCTTCGTCAATTCATCAATGGTTGAGAATGGATCGATTACTGGTTCCAAAATAACGAATCCAATTAAAATCGCGTTGATTAGTGGCGGTGCCGCAGGGAATCACACTGTTTCTGGCCTTACAATCCGAGACGAACTGATTGCAGTGTTTGAACAAAACGGTACTTCTGGTATTTTGACAGACCTAAGCACTGAGTTTTCTATTAAGAAAGCAAATACGATCGACAACACAGGTGGCACTGCAACAAGCAGTGACAAGCTGTTGATTTTTTACCTAAGCAAGTAGCGAGACAATCATGGCCGATTTGAGTTGGACACAAACCTGGAATGAATCATTTAGATCGTCTGCGTCAACGCAGATGAAGTCCTACGAGCAAGATTTTCAGCAGGTAAAAAGCACCGTTGATAAGCTAGATAGAGAGATTCAATACATTGATCGTCTTTTGGCTCGTTCAGGAATGACTCGATCCAGTTCAAGATCAAGAGTGGGATTCGATCGTTTGCCGGCTTTGTCGAGTCAATTGAAAAAAGAGAGAGCAAGAAACGACAAGCTAATTGAAAAAGACAAAAGTGAAATAGAAAAAGAATTAAAGTCTTTAATATCGAGCAACAATTCCGCACACATTTTGTCTCAAAGTACAGAAGTTAATCGTTCTGTCGATCAACTAGTTTCTAATACAAAATTACTGTCTTCTTTTGAGGAAGAATCTAAGGTAGGCAAAGAGTTAGATATGTTTATAAACTCTTTGAATGGCATAAATGACAAATCTTTAGATATCGCTAAGGTTTTGATTTTTCAAAAAGTGCTACAAGAAACGAAAGATTTTCCACTATACAATTTAATCGAAACGAGAATCAAGGCGGAAACGGCTAATACAGTGAGTCAAATTTATGGCGAGCCTGTCGGTCAACCTGTTGACCCTTCAGGGTTAGCAGAAAGATTCCCGCTCATCAAAGTTGATCAAAATAAAAATTTAGATGAAGATTTTTTGAATCAGGTTTTTGATAGCCCTGAACTTCAGCAAAAGTACCTTGGAAAAGAGTACGTAT
>Ga0209337_1004123_pt1 | contig 10111 bp, 12 predicted proteins | sample LinPmetageLP53_FD_184044 | JGI IMG/M metagenome (GOLD analysis project Ga0209337, IMG submission 184044) | Marine viral communities from the Pacific Ocean - LP-53 (SPAdes) (version 2) | ecosystem: Environmental > Aquatic > Marine > Oceanic | place: Pacific Ocean | collected 2010-02-08 | reverse complement strand
TGGAAGAGATCAAAAAGGAATTTGTTAATAACCGAGATAAAGTTATTGATGGTAACAAACCCGGAGAATAGGCTATATATAATATAGACAAATATGAAACTTAAAATACTTGACTGGAAATCATTCGCGATTGGTGTATTATTGACCGCTACGGTAATACTCGGAACAGCTGCTACATCCAGCCCGTTAATCATTTCTTGGGACCCAACTCAACAGTGGGAATATAAAACCTCCAACACTAAGGATATTCCCGAAGGCTGGGAGCCATTTGCTTACGACAGCAATGATAATTTTGATCCGCTCCTCTTGCGGCGTCGTATCAAATAATTTAAGACTTGACACCAATAAAACTGGAGAAAACAAAAGCCCCGCCGTCGCGGGGCTTTTTCTTTAACGAGATTAAAAGATAAAGTTAGTATAAATCAGAATAGTCAATTTTGGCTGATGCTTCACTAACTTTAATACCGAATTTTTTGGCTGCGGCTTTAATTTTTTTAAGGGCCGCTTTTTTAGCCTCCGCACTAATATCGGTCTGATCTAATCGGGCTAAAGCGTTTCGCACATGTGCAGAGTCATTAATTGGAAGATGACGCAGAGAGCGAGGAACTGTTTTACCCTCGGGATCTTTCTTGCCGCCGGGCTGTATATAAGCAAAATCAGAATCAGGCAGATCATTTTTTTTCTTACTGCTCATTTCAGCTGCCTTAGTTTTCTTTTGTAAATAAGCTTTTCTTTCCTTATCGTACTTTTCGTCTTTTTTGATATCGTGCATCTCAACGCTTTTCTTCTCAGAGGGCTTTCCCTTTTTTAATTTTTTGATCTTACTTTCATCATCCTTAACCGCATCTTTTTCATGCTCTTTCTTTTCCTTCTTATCGTCACGTTTAAGCTCTTTAGTGTCTATTTTTTCATACTGCTTCTTTGTCATAGCAGCTTCTTGCTCTTCGCGCCATTTAATGATCTGTTCTGTAAAGTCTATCTCTTTCATCTCAGTAAATATATACACTTATTATTCATCCATTTCCATTAATCTTGGGAATTTTTTTCCATTTATTATCCTGTAAGCGGGGGCAGCGCTTCTTTCTGAATTAGTGGTGAGGTTTTCTTGATCTGCATAATACTCCATTTCTACATGAAAAAAAGCAGGAACAGAGAATCTGACTTTTTCCAATCTTCCGTTCTCGTCCATGTTTTTACATCCAGTAAGTATAAAAACAATAAGTAGAAGTTTTTTCATTTTTTTGTAGTTTTAGGGGAAGCAGGCTTACTCACAACTTCCACCTGCATGGGATAAGGCTCCACCGGTATTTCTTTTATCCTAATAAATCCGGGGTCAGACCCTTTCGGTAAATAAGGAGCTCCCCCGTTTTTAGGTAGAGTTTTTTCAATCGTAAGCTGCTTCAACTGTTCATTTGGGACGAGCATTTTAGACGACCTATCAGACATATAGAAGACTGTGTTGCGAATTCCAACTCGAACTATGCGCGCTTGGCGTCCCGAAATATAAATGATGTCATCATTATTAAAATCATTCCCCATGAATACTAATATCCCTTGAACCAAATTCATAATCATGTCTTTAGCCAGAATCGTAGCTATAGCTATTAACAGTAGCCATCCATACTCTCCGATTAAACCCTCCAAGAACCCTTGAACTTCCTGTTTCTCAACAAAAGAGGCTAGCTTGTTTATCCCCGGTATATTATTAGTAACCTCATTCATAACTTTCTTTATTGGATTACACTTTTTAAGTGTAAAATGTTATTGATGCCAAAAGTAAAGAGCACGGGAGACTTTGGGTCTCTCGAAGTTACGGACGGAAGGGTTAAGATTCACCAACGAGATCCACTTAAACGCAAGGATAACTTTTACATAGAAGAACTTCCTTGGACAGAAAAGCAAAAACGCTTTATAGAAATTTCTCAAAGTAAGGATACAAGACTTATTTTATGTAAAGGCCCAGCTGGCAGTTCTAAAACTTTAACTTCAGTTTATTCAGCTTTAAATCTATTAAATAACTCTAAAATCTCAGACGTTATATACATGCGGTCAGCTGTAGAAAGCTCTGATTCCAGACTAGGTTTTCTTCCCGGTGACGCAGATGAGAAGCTGCATTATTACAATTTGCCATTTATGGACAAACTAGACGAATTACTCAGCGAAGAAACTGTAAAGAAACTACAGAAAGAAAAAAGAGTATCTATTCACCCAGTAAATTTTGCCAGAGGAATGAGCTGGAATGGAAAGGCTATACTAATGGACGAAGCTCAAAATAGTTCTTTTCGCGAAATAGTTACTGTTCTCACCCGTATTGGTAAATATTCTAGATGTATTATTATGGCTGACCCAATGCAGACTGATTTAAAAAATGGAAACCGTGGAGGGTTTTTAAAACTGTATGATATCTTTGACGACGAAGAAAGTAGGGAAAAGGGTATTCATACCTTTGAATTTAATCAAGATGATATCGTTCGGTCGGAATTAACTAAATTTATTGTTTCTAAGTTATCGGAATGTGATACTATTTAATCTGCTTACTAATTAACCCAGCAAGGACAGAAGAGAATTTTCTAACCTGTTTTTCTGTTTTATCCCAAAAAAAAGCGTGTGTTACCTCTTCTATAAGAGTGCTCATTTTACGCCTTTCTTTTAGCGTGGGGTCCACTAAAATTCTGGGTTTATCGGAATCAGGAGAGTAACATAATCCATCAGCATTATAAGTGTGATGAGGTTTTTTCCATATCAATTCGTATTCTATTCCGTCCGAAGTCTTGAATTTGACATTTTCCATATCCATATAACTATACACTTTTTTTGAAAAACCTTTGTTTTTTAATAATATATTATGTGTAATAAATAATATGAAGCAATATTGCCCCACCTGTGGATCAGGAACTGAATACTCTTTGCAAAAGCCTAAATTTTGCGGCTCTTGCGGGGGATCCTTCTCCAACATGGGTAAACCAACAGCTAAAAAAGTTTTCAAAACTGTAAATAATACACCTTCACCACAAGTTATAGCTGAAGAGATTGAAGAAGAAGAGTTTATTGCACCAATTATGAATCATTTAGATTTTGAAATGGATGAATCTCGGTCTATGAATTCTTACAAGATTCAGGATATAGTAGGTTCTCATCCCAACACTTTAGGGGACAGTTACGAGAGGGAAAAAGACACCAGTTACACCAAGGATACAATTGAAAAAGATTTCCGAAGGGACGCTGGATTATCTCGCAGCACTAATGCCGAAACGTAAATCTAAATTTGAAGATCATATAGAACAAATAGATGCAGAAATAAAAAAAAGAAAATCTAAATGGAACTTAACTGCTCTCTCTTGGATGGACTTTGATGACGTTTCTCAAATTTTAAGAATTCATATTTTTAAAAAATGGCATCTTTATGACCCAAAGAAGCCTCTTAATCCTTGGATAAACAGGATCATATCTAATCAGATAAAAAACCTAATACGTAATAATTATGGAAACTATTGCCGACCTTGCCTTAAGTGCGCAGCGGCCGAAGCTGGAGACCTGTGTTACATATATGGCAAGCAATCTGAATCGTGCCCTCTTTTCGAAAACTGGACAAGGACAAAAAAGCAAGCCTATGACGCAAAGCTTCCTGTATCTATAAATGATCACTCTAATGAACTGAACGCTGCCGAGTATACCAATATAGATATAATCCCTTTAATGGAAAAACTTAACTCTAAAATGGAGGAGGTCTTAAAACCTGCGGAATGGAAAATTTACAAGGCTCTTTACATAGATAATCTTTCGGAAGAAAAAGCCGCGACCCTAATGGGTTACAAGACAAACGAGAAAAATAGAGTTCCCGGCTACAAACAAATAAAAAATGTTAAAAAAGCTATTATAGAAAAAGTTAAAAAAATTATAGCTAGTGGAGAAGTTGAGATTATATGAAAGACAAAACCATAGAGCTTAACAATGACCAGCAACTAGCGATCCTGAAAGAGTGGAATAGTAGAGCTGACGGCGCTCCCCACTTAAAAGAACTAATAGAGTTAGTCTTCGCCGACATACCTGAAGAGATGAAGGACGGTCGTAGTAAGTACGGAAGAGCAGTAAAAAAGTTTTTAGCAGAGAAGAGTCTGGAAGCTAAAGTGTCTCACAAGTATTACCCTAAAGAGAAAGTAGTACTTACAGAAGACCAGAAAGAATACATAACTAATAATTGCAGCGCGATGAAACCCATGGACATGGCGCGTTTCATTTTTGAAGATGGAAAAATATCATCTTTAGATTTGCGATACAAAGTAGTTGCTGATTTTATAAACAGTATACCTAATCAAGTTAAGTATGCGGATACGAATGATGAGATACCTGCAGACGGAGGCTATGCTCCTCCAAAGTCGGAATCTCGAGCGATAGTTAGGATAAACAAGTATGTTTACAACGGTATAGATAAAGAAAAAATAACAGCCAAAATAAAAAAACATTTATCTACCCTAATTGCTTATATGCATACTTTTAGGTTCCTTCATCAAATCAGCACTTACGGAGTAGAGACAGACAGGGAACTTTTTGAAAGCAGTTTTGTTCGTTATACTTGGGACAAATCCGACCTGTCTCAAGAGGAGGTTGATCAATATATAGTGCTTTCGGCGGAAGTTGTTATCGCTTCCAATATACAAAGGCGGGTAGAAAGACTTCAGCAACTTCTCGATCAAAATGCTGAAGATACAGAGGGTCGTAGAATGGCGATGAGCCTCGTAGAAGCTATAAACACGGCGCAGACAGAATATAATCAATGCGTTAATAGGCAGACTAAATTACTCAACGAGCTTAAAGAAAAAAGAAGTCAACGAATGAGTAAAGTCCTTCAGGAGTCGGCTTCTATTTTAAACCTTGTAGAACTTTGGAAAGATGAGGAGTCAAGGAATAAAATGATAAAAATAGCGGAGATACGGAAAAAAAATGTATCGTCCGAGATAGAACGTTTGAGCTCAATGGAGGATATAAAGTCCCGTATAATGGGTATTAGTGAGGAAGAAGTTTTAAATGGCTAAATGCAAGAACTGTGGAAAAGAATTCGATAAAGATAGGGGGCTACATCTCCATATCAAAGCTCATAAGCTATCAATAAAAGATTATTACCACCAATACTTTCCTAGGTACGATAAGCATACTGGAGATTTAATTAAATTTAAAAATAAAGAACAATACTTCTCCTCCGACTTTAATAATAGAAGAAACTTAAAAAGCTGGCTTAAAAAAATTCCTATTCTTGAAGCTAAAGAGTATTGTAGGAATCTACTAGTAAGAAGAAAAGTAGAAAAAGGGTTAGTTTATTCACTCACAGAAGTGGAGCTTCGTACTCTACCGATGCCTCCTATACATTTTTACGAAGAGTTATTTGGAAGTTATTATGAGCTGTGTGAAGAGATAGGTTACAAAAATAAATTTGAAAAAGTTCCCACTAAAAAAAACTATAGAGAGACTTTTAATAAAGACCACCTTATTTATATAGACTCGAGAGAACAGAATCCTCTTGAGATAGACGATTTCCCAACAGAAGTAAAAGGGTTAAAGTTCGGAGACTACTGTTTAAACGATAAAAAGAAAACTCGGAACACTTACATAGAAAGAAAATCAGTCCCAGATTTAATAGGGACATTAAGCTCCGGCTTAGAAAGATTTAAAAATGAGATAAACAGGGCGTCTGACGAAAAAGCCTATATGGTAGTATTAGTGGAAAGAACCCTTGCTGATTGTTTAGCTTTTAATCGATTGAAACATGTTTATAAAAAAAATACTCGGGTCACTCCTGATTTTATTTTTCATAACGTTAGGGATTTGATCCAAGAGTTCTCTCATATACAATTTCTTTTTGTAAACGGAAGGAAGGAATGCGTTAGGATAGTAAAAAAGCTTTTACTCTCTGGAGCCTTAAGAGAAAAATACGACCTGCAATTGGCTTACGATTTGAAGTTATTATAAAATGTGGTACTGTCCAAAAAAATACGAAAAACCTATTCCGAACTTAAACAAAGAGCTTCTTAATTTAAAAGGCGAGCTTCCCGATAGACAAGCTAAGATTACTTTGGCGAAGTTTATGCGCTCTAACTTAGGGTTCACTACAGAGCTTATGTCAGGAATTAAACTAGCTCTATACCAAGAGATAACGCTTAAAGCTTTTTTTAACCGAAACTTCAGTATGTGCGTGTGGGGTCGTGGGTGCGGCAAGAGTTTTATAGCTGCGGTCTACTGTTTCCTGCAATGCATCTTTGAGCCACGGACTAAGATACTAATTGCTGGGCCAACTTTCCGTACCGCTCGTTTCATTTTTAATAATTTGGAGAAAATAGTTGAGTCTAAAGAAGCTCAAATGCTGGCTCATGCTTTCGGCGCTAAGTCTAAGCGTAACGATCAATTTGAATGGAAGATAAACGACGGAACTATTACAGCTATTCCATTAAGTGGAGAAAAGATTCGTGGTTTCCGTGCTAATATCTTGGTGCTTGATGAGTTTTTATTATTACCTGAAGACACTATTAAAAATGTTTTAATGCCATTTCTAGTAGCGCCTCAAGATATGGCAGAAAGAATTAAAATAAGGGAGATGGAAGATGATTTGATTAATAAAGGCCAGATGCAAGAAAAAGACAGAATAAAGTTCCCAAACAATTCTAAAATGATTGCTCTATCATCTGCGAGCTTTAGCTTTGAGAACCTCTTTAAAACCTACAAGGAATGGATGAATAATATATATTCGGAAGATATTCAACAATCTAACTATTTCATCTCTCAAATGGGTTTTAATTCTATCCCTCCAGACATGATAGATAGCACAGTAATTGAGGAAGCTAAGGGAGGGGGATCTTCGAACTCTTCATTTCAAAGAGAGTACTGCGCGCAGTTTACTGATGGAAGTGACAGTTACTTCAGCGCAAAGAAAATGCATGACTGTACCATACCAGATGGGGAGAAGCAGCATACTTTAGTTAAGGGAGACCAAGGGAAAGAATACATTTTGGCTATTGACCCTAGCTTCAGTAATAGCCCCAGCTCGGATTATTTCGCTATGTCTGTACTTGAATTAGATGAGGAGAAGACAAATGAATGTACTTTAGTTCACGCTTATGCCGTGGCGGGAGGAGACCTTAAAGATCACATTAAGTATCTTCATTATTTAGTTACTTATTTTAACATCGTCCTTCTAATTATAGATAATGCGGGATATCAATTTATAGATAGCGCAAACGAATCAGAACTCTTTCGAGACTCCCGAATTAATTTAAAGTTTTTTGATTTTAACAGCGATAAGACGGGAAATGATTATCAGCAAGTATTACTCAAAGCTAAAAACGAATATAAAGTTAAAGAGAATGTGATTTGCTTTAAACAATTATTTTCAAGCACTTTCCTTCGAGAAGCTAACGAATACCTTCAGGCGTCTATTGATCATAAAAGAATTTGGTTTGCTTCCAGAACGGCCGCATGCGGCAGCTTCTTCGATAAGGTATCATCTCAGGCGGTACCTATTAAATTAATGCCGTACGAAAATAAAGGAGACTTGATAGAATTTCAAGATGACATTATATACCAAACTAGAAAACAATGCGCTCTAGTAGAGGTTAAGACTACCGCCAAGGGCATTCAAACTTTTGACCTACCCCAACACCTTAAAAGGAGCACTTCAGCTAATCGTGCACGGAAAGATAATTATACTACTCTAATGTTAGGAAACTGGGCTCTTAAAGCCTATAATGATATTAAAAATACCGAAACAAAACAAATTAACTATACATTTACTCCCAGAATGCTTGGTTAAGTGTAAATTTAAAGTAAATTATGGCAGTAAGGAAGAAAACGGAACAAGGTGCGGAACCACTGATGGCTATGCATGAAGCCAAAGCCGCAGAGACAAGGAGCCGCCGAAATGCTGCCGCCGACATACCCAGAACGGATAGATTCAGGAATATAAGCAACGGTATGATCCCGTTCAAATATTCTCACGGAGTCAATAATAATTCTAATATAGATATTAGGGATACGATAATTTTATGCCAGAAAGCCTATTATAATTTTTCAGTTTTTCGCAATACTATAGATTTAATGACCGAGTTCTCTATAAGTAACCTTTACTATACGGGAGGTAGTAAAAAATCTAGAGAATTCTTTGAAACACTTTTCACTAAAATTAATATTGATGACCTACAGAGCCGATTCTTTCGAGAGTACTACAGGTCTGGAAATGTATTTATCTATCGATTTAATGCGAAAATGGATAAATCTGACGTTTTTAAGATCAATCAAACTTTCGGAATAAGCCAAGCATCTGATGAATTAGAAATACCCGCAAAATACATAATATTGAACCCATCCGACATCCAGCTTCAGGGGAGTATTTCGTTTAGTACGGGCGTCTATTATAAGGTAGTTACTGACTACGAACTACAGCGGCTACGTCACCCTCAGACGGAAGAGGATAAGGAGGTCTATAATAACCTTCCCGAAGAGACTAAAAAATTAATCCAAGATACTAAAAAAGCGGGCATGTCAGCTATAGTTATACCCTTGGAAACAGACAAACTTTCTGCTGTTTTTTACAAAAAACAAGATTACGAACCATTCGCTGTTCCGATGGGTTTCCCAGTATTAGAGGACATAAATTGGAAGCAAGAGATGAAGCAGATGGACATGGCCGTATCAAGAACAACCAATCAAGCTATACTTCTGGTCACCATGGGCACCGAACCTTCAAAAGGGGGAGTTAACCAGAGGAATCTAATGGCTATGCAGAAACTGTTTGAAAACGAATCTGTAGGGCGAGTGTTGATTTCAGATTATACTACTGACGCTAAATTCATTATACCTGACATTGGCAATATACTTGACCCAAAAAAGTACGATGTAGTCAACCAAGACATACAAATGGGGCTTAATAATATTCTTCTCAGCGATGAGAAGTTTTCTAATACTAGTATTAAGGTTCAAGTGTTCATGGAAAGACTAAAGCAAGGAAGGCGGGTATTTCTAGAGAACTTCTTAATGCCAGAAATAAGACGCATTTCCAAAGAGTTGGGGTTCAAGAATTACCCAACCGCACACTTTGAAGACGTAGACTTAAGAGACACCTCTGTTTACTCTCGGATTTATAGTAGGTTAATTGAACTAGGTGTCCTTACCCCAGAAGAAGGCATGCAGGCTATAGAATCCGGACGTTTTCCCACTTCTGAGGAATCAATTGAATCGCAAAAGAAATTTAAAGAACTCAGAAACGAGGGCCTTTATGAGCCCGTAATAGGAGGAGCTAAAGCACCTAAAATGAATGGTAGGCCCTCCGGAACCCCATCCCCTAAGCAAACCGACACTAAGACCCCCGTAGGAACCAAAGCGGCTTTAAACTTCAGTCTGTCTAAAATTCAAGAAAACTTAAATTTATCTGACAAGCTTAACCTAGAAGTAGAAGCTTCATTAAGAAAAATACATAATCGAAAAAGATTAAGTAAACAGCAAAAAGAAGTAGCTAAGGAAATAACAAATATCGTTATAGCTAATGAAGATCCTCCAAATTGGCTAGCAAAAGCAGGAAGATATGCGGCAGAGCCTACAGATAGAGACCACGATAGAGTTAAGAAAATTCAAGACGTCGCTCTCGAGCATCAAGTTGATGATTTTTTAGCTGGAATATTATATGCGAGCGTTTATGAAGGAGATAAGTAATGGCCAAGCCAACTGTAATTTACAACTGTCAGGCCTTATTCCTAGGATCTGCTCCGGAAAGTGGATATAATTTTTTTAATTATGAAGGAGGAGTTCCCGTTAATGACGATTCTTCCCTCGTAACAAAAATAAATAGGTTAAATTCCATAGATAGGGTCCAATCTGTTTCGTATTCTATCAATGTTCCACGTACCGATTTAGCTGAATTAAACCAACGAGGCCTTCAGGATCGACCAATAATAAGTCATCCAACTGTAGATATAAATTTTAATTATTTACTTTGTGGCACCAAGAATGAGGCTAGGCTAGGACTAGATGTAAATTATCCTCTTTTTAATTACCCCTTCTCAGGGGAGCCTTACTATACTCAGAACGAACAAGTCTCACTCCTTTCTGGATTTTTCGAAACCAATACTAA
>Ga0209337_1004122_pt1 | contig 10111 bp, 15 predicted proteins | sample LinPmetageLP53_FD_184044 | JGI IMG/M metagenome (GOLD analysis project Ga0209337, IMG submission 184044) | Marine viral communities from the Pacific Ocean - LP-53 (SPAdes) (version 2) | ecosystem: Environmental > Aquatic > Marine > Oceanic | place: Pacific Ocean | collected 2010-02-08 | reverse complement strand
TAGAAACACCAGATGAGATAGTTGTCACAGGCAGGAAAGAAACTTATGCTAAAAATAAAGGCACAGGCACACCAAATATTTTAATAGACGACAGGCCAATCAACATACAGAAATGGCAGGCCGCTGGTGGATACGGAATACTATACCAAGCAAACAGAGATCAATTAAACAAAGTACAGAAAGGACTGGAAGACTATGGGAAAATTCGAAGGGATCAATAGAGCATATTCAACAGGTGAAATACCCAAGACTCCACAAGAGTTACAGAGAGAACTTGATGAGAAGATGAAGAAATTCTTGGCCAAGGGTGGCACAGTGGAAAAAGTTAAAGCACACAAACCTACGAAACAACAGTTGAAAGATTGGACCATCTAGTGGACGAACTAGAGAGGATTAAGAAGTTAGCAGGATTGTATGACGATCCTCATCGAGCAGAAGATTCAATGGGCGAGAACCTATCGTACATTGGCACACAAAAAGCACAATATCAAAGAAAACACAACATCAAACCGGGTACAAATGAGTGGTTTAAACTATGGTTTGCACAACCTAGACTCACTGGTGAAAACCCGATGCCTAAAAACAAATAAATACTCGCACAATGCGAGCCATAGAATTCACAGAAACAAATTGTCCCAGAACACGAGCCAAAGAATGCACTTGTGAGCAGATCAACACAATTACCGAGGCACAGGACACAGTGGTTGCACAGTGTATGTTAGAGCATTCTGACTCTGTTAAGGGGTCAATCCTGCTTATACAAGCACCAGGAACAGCAACACTTGTCAAAGGCACCATAACTGGACTTACACCCGGCGAACACGGTTTCCACATACATGAGTTTGGCGACATGTCTGATGGATGCAAAAGCATGGGCGGACATTACAATCCAGATGGAGTTGACCACGGCGACATCAATCAAGGACATGTGGGCGATCTTGGTAATATCACAGCAGACAAATCAGGCACAGCAAAATTTACAATTGAAGCAAAGAGGGTTGACCTGATAGGAGAACGTTCAGTGATAGGTAGAGGATTTGTTGTGCATTCGGATGCCGACGACCTAGGCAAGGGCGGAGATGCAGAAAGTTTGAAAACAGGTAACGCAGGTGACAGGCTGGCATGTGGAGTCATTGTTACAAGATCAGAAGAGATGACAGAAGCACATGGCGGCGAACACAGCACGACAGGCAGAAGCATGACCAAAGGTGAAAAAGGCAAAAGAGAAAAAATTGTCAAGGGCATGAAGAAAGACAAAGCAGGATTCAAGAAGAGATATGGCAAAGACGCAGAAGCAGTGATGTATGCCACAGCAACAAAACAGGCAATGAAATAATGAAATTTATAATATTCAATGGCACGCTTAAACCTGACACAGAGTCAAACACTTCTGCGGTATGCAAAATGTTGCAACTGGCATTTAAAAAACTAGGCGATGAATGTGAGATCGTAACATTAAGAGATCTTGACTACGACGCCTCTACAAAAGATGTAGATGACGAGTTGAAACCACACATCATGGACATTTTCAAAAGTGATGGCATAGTATTCGCAACACCTATATGGTGGGGCGGACACAGTTCACACATACAGTCAATGTTCCAGAGATTAGATCCAATATACAGTTGGGGCAAAGACAACAAGTACCAACCATTCTACAACAAAGTTTTTGGTACGCTAGTATCAGGAGGTGGCGATGGCTTCCAACACATACATGGAAACTGTTACAACTTTGCAACAAACTTGGGTTTCACTGTGCCACCTAGTTGTAACATCGAATCCAAAGCACAGGGCATGGATGAAATTATAGACGACCAGCAGACACTGGACCAGGTTAAAAACTGTGCAGTAAATATGTCTACTTGGGCAAGAGTGCTTAAGGAAGGCAATCCAACAATTAACGCAAGGCACGGCACGGTGGATGTAAGTTCAGTTGGTGGTGAAACAGATTATGCTTTTAGTGACGACATTACAGAAGGCAAAAGGATACCACGTAAAAAAGGACAAAAAACAAAATCTAAAAAACACAGTGACTTGTACACTGACGAAGACCCAAAAGGCACAATACACGGATTAGGATTTAAAGATGATGCCACAGCAAGGGCAAGTATAACAAAGATCAGGAAGTCAGGAAGATCACACGCACACAAGATACAGGCGGCTGTCGCAATGGAGCAGAGAGCAAAAGCGGCAGGCAAGACAGGACCAGCGGCCATATACAGGAAATTTATTGACTCGATGAAGAAAAAGACCAAAGCGAAAAACAAATGAGAATAAAAGAGATACTGGCCACAAAATACGTACACCCTGACGTAGAAAAGATGCTAAACAAATATCAGAGACAGGCTAAAGGCAGAGCCACAATGGGCTATCATTCAATGATGGCATACCCATACAGGGTAGAGGGTTGGTCAAAGAAATACAAGAAGTCCATAAACTGTAGCAACCCAAAGGGTTTCTCACAGAAGGCTCACTGTGCGGGCAGGAAGAAGAAATGAAGATAAAAGAGTTTGTAATAATACCGTCTAGCATAGATGCGATGGGCCTAATACACTTACCAGGCAAAGGACCAAACAACAGGTTTGGTTTTAAAAATGTTGGTAACAACAGAGGAAATGAAACAAAGGAAGCACCACCAGGAACATACTTCACTAAAACAGGAAACCTTGTCAAAGGCACACTGTCTAAAGATGCACGAGAACGAGGTGCCAGAGAGACGGATCCAAAAGATTCACAAAGATCAAAAGTACCACCGGTAACACAAACCAACGAAGAAGAACACAGTGTTGATCTAAAACTGCCAACTGGTAAAAAAATGGTTTTACAAGCAGATGACGAAAAGCATACACGAGGATTAGTGATCACAAGTAATGAAGACGGCAGTTATGATTCATACTATTGGTATGAGAATCCAAACGAGCCTATGCCTATCGAAGTAAAAATTGATGGCGAATCAGTTTCCAAAGATGCAAAAAATGTGCGTTGGGAATACCATCCCGAACTGGAAGAAGCGAGAGGTAGTTGTTGGCACGGATACCAACAAAAAGGTTACAAGAAAAAAGGCGATAAAATGGTTCCCAACTGCGTCAAAGAAGAAGCGGCAGGTGTAGGCATAGTGACAAAACAGAACGCCACAAAGGACGTGCCAGTGGGCGGCGAGTACATGAATGTAAAAAAATTAGGACTAGGCAAAGGCAAGCCAAAAACCATGCGAGAAGAATGGGAAGAATTCAAGGAAAACTTCGCAGACGGCAAGAAGAAGGGCAAGAGCAGACCGGGACGTGTGAAACGTTCGGGGGCCAGTTGCAAGGGTTCGGTAACAAGTTTAAGAAGTAAGGCCAAGAAGGCCAGCGGTGAACGTGCAAAGATGTATCACTGGTGTGCCAACATGAAGTCAGGCCGTAAGAAAAAATAATAATTACTTCTATATGAAGTACAATCTCATTGTAGGATATCAACTTTTCGAAAAACATCTCAAGTTTCCAACCGTCAGGGTCCATGTCAATGACAGGATGATAGACGAATTTGTGGCCGATAATGAAAAGTCATCGGACATCTCAACAGTTTACAGTGAGATTATGAGATATCAATTGGAAACACGAAAAGCCAGTGCAAAAAAAAACATCACGTTGACTTATTCAACTCCTAGCAAATTCAAAGTATATGAACTTGATTCTGAGATATTCACTGATAAAGGATCATTGAGATTTGAAATCCTCGATAATAGGTCAGACTACAGCAACGGATTTATGAAAAAAAGAAGTATGCTATTACTAAGTCCTGTGTTCTTAGTTCCAAAATCGGTGTTTGATGATGAAAAACTAATAGATCGAATTATCAGAAAGGCCGAATTATTAAAAGGGATACCGGGCAGTATATTGCCAGAACTAACTGCCAGCAAAGGACGTGTGACATGGCCTGGATATTGCAATCATCCTGAACAAGATGAATTTAGCGATACGTTATATAAAGGAGGTGAATTCAACATAACTTTTAAAATTATGAAAAAATATGGCATACATTTTCTTACAAATTTTGAAAACACTCCAAAGGGACTTTTCTGGGTGGAACGTTTTTTCTATGCTTTTTACCAATGGCATATCAAGAAAAAGTTTTACATAAATTGTGAAGGAATATCTCATCACCCAAAAAACGACAGGGCGGGTATTCCCACAGTTGAATTACGTGAATTTGATGATATAAATAGCAATAATGAAGATAAACGAAATACTAATTCGTAGGGTACAAGAGCAGGCAACCGCAGGGGCCACGAGTGCAGGCAACATAGCGACTGTTGTGAGTCCACACATTGCCATAGGCAAGGACAGAGGTAACAAAGCATACACAGGCACACCCGGGAAGTCAGGTACTAGAGCACCTAGATTACCAAAAATAGTCCAACCTAAGAATCCAGACGGTACTGCCAAAGGTGCACACAACTTACCTAATGTGAATTTAATGGGTGGACCTTTAGTCAAGAGATAATGGAAACCTTAATTTTGAAAAAGGAATGGATAGTGAAGTGTCTTAACTGCGGAAATGACGCACACGACGGGCCATTGTACAGGACAGAGAAGGACTACGACGGCAGAGAGCACCAGATAGAGGTGTGTAGACACTGTAGATACGAAGACGAGGCCGCATAAATATCAGTATGAAAGCAAATGAGATTATAAGAGAAGGTGCAGATTTCATGGGATACATGAAAGAGAAAGATCCAGATGGCGGTATTAGATGGACATACCCAGATGGTTTTGAAACGCACACTCCACACAGAAGCAACTTTGCCGCAAGAGAGTTCTTAAGCAGAGTAGGTATGGATCCTGATTTCGAAAACTCAGGTCCAATTGAAATTAACAAGTTCATAGGCTCATTGAGTCAATTCAGTGGCACAGACAAAGAAGTCCAGATGTACCATGACGAGGCAGTAAGAATCAAAAAAACACATCCAGAATTAACACACGTGGCATTTATATAACATGAAGTTTAATGAACTATCACACATGATGCAGAAACCGGAACCAAAGCCGGACACATACGAAGCAGGCATGGCCTTGAACCAATTGTTGAAGATCGGCACACACGCAGTTAGATTACACAACATGATCGACGATGGCCAGGAGATGGAATCTTGGGTTGCCAAGAAGATCGACCTTGCATCAAACTACGTGAAAAGTGTACACGGTTACACAGCAGGACAAAAGGCAGGCACATACGACGACGATGGCATGTCGGAAGAGAAAGAGTGTCCTCCAGGACAGTACTACTGCAAGATGTCAGGCAAGTGTAAGCCAATACAGGAAGACGCATCTGGTTTTAAATTGGTTTCACAGGCAAAAGACATAGCCAAAAAGATGGCAGGCAACCTAACCGGTGCCGTGAGACAGATTGAGAAACTACAGAAAGATCTATCAAAAAACAGTTCAGTGCAAAAAGCGTTGGCACAGTTCAACGAAGACGCAGGCGAGGGACACATGAGCAAAAGCCAGTTGTACCAGACTGCAAAGATGTCAATAGAACTGTTGGACATGATCAACAAAGGTGACGACCTAGAAGGTTGGGTACAGACGAAACTTAATTTAGCGGCGGACTACTTACAAGCAGTTTACCATTACGAGGACTACCAGAAGTTAAATCCATACAGAGAAGAACTAGACGGTGCGTTGATACAGAAACACGCAGGTGTGATACAGAAGAACCTGGACGAGATACTTGCTAGAGAAACTAAAACAGCAGACGTGGACACAAAACCTGGCATGATGAGAATTCTCAAGAAGAGGGTCAACGAAGTGGAAAAAGAAATAGCCAAAGAGAACAGGAAAGAAACTAACGAAAGTGGCATACTTTACAGAGCAGGTGTTAAAAAATACGGCAAGGCAGGTATGAAAGCAATACAAAGCGCCGCAGGAAAAGGTGCCAGTCACCAAGAAATTGGAAAGATCAAAGACAAGCATCTGAACGATGCTGAAGATCTTGAGGAAGGAATCAAAGAATGGGGACAGAGACTAGCCATGGCAGGAGTTATTGTGGCAGGATTGGCAGGAGTTAACTCAATCAACAACGCAATAGACAATTCGGTACCGGCTGTTAAGGCCATGAACACTGCATTAGAGATGGCACAGGACTCTGGCAACGATGAATTAGCCCAAATGATCACAAAGGATCTATCAGACGCTAAAATTAGATTGAGTTCAGGCAAGGATTTAGGCGCCGTGGCAGAATTACAAGACAAGTACGCAAAATTCATGAAGACAGAGGGACTGGCATACGAGTCAAAATTAATAGTTAACCTTAAACAACGCCTTAAATAAAAGCATTACAAATATAAATAACTCATATGAGCACAGACACAAGTTTCAGAGACCTAGTTGCACGTCTAAACGCAATGAACAACGTGACCCCAGAGCAGGAAAGACAGTCTATGATGGAAGCAGTTGGCAAAGCACCAAAAGTGTTGGATGACAAAGAAGTTTCATTGGCTGACATAGCCAAATTGGCAGGCATCAAAGAGTACGTGGAACCTGCAAAGCACTCAAAGAAAGCAAAAGCACTTGTTGAGTCAATCACAGCAGAACCAAAATTAGAATCAAGTATTGCTAAAGCAATAAAAGAATCAGACGCAGATGTCTCTATAGCCACTTCAATCAAGAAAGAAGTGAATGAGGAAGTAAATAGATTAGACAAGATAGCAGAATTAGAAGCACAGTTGGCAGAACTGAAGACCGAACAAAAAGAAGAACAAACGTATGACTCAAAATCATTTAGAGAAGTTATCACAAAGGATATCGCAGAGTACATCAAAGGCGCAGAAGACACTGCTCTCGTGGAATTGTACAACACAATCTCAGACAATGAAGCAGTTTACAATGAGGAATCATCAAGCATTCTCATCAAGACTCCAGAGACTACTGAGATCATAGCAGACGCTGAACAGGCCGAGGCACCAGCAGAACAAGAAGTTCTTGCAGATGCAGAAGCAGATGACAAAGAAGCAGACGACGAATCAGACACAGACGGTGAAGTTGAAATGTTAGACAAAGAGTTTGATGATGAGGACGAAATGGGTGAAGAAGTAGAAATAGAAGCACCAGCAGAAGACAAGTTCACAAACGACCTAGATCCAACAGACAAAAAATAATCTAAAAAAAAATTAAATAAGTGTATGCAGTTACACTTGACAGACCACAAGTTCAACACGAATCCTTGCTGGACGGAGCGTATAAAAAGCATATTCGCATGTCCTCCCAAAGAGGTAGTGTCCATGTTTGACCAGAACGGTTACGATCTTACCCGACTAGAACAACTATATGCTGTGGCCAACGGTGCGGAGACCACAAAACATAGGAACAGTTCTCACATAACGCTCCGTCAAGACTGGTTCACAGACAATGACACGGAGCACGGTCCACACATCAACCACGCCTACATGTTCGAACGTAAGGGGTACTCCGGTGACGCTTTGAATCAGTTGGAAAACTGGGCGGGATACAGACCACACTTCCACAAACTGATAGCGATGAGGCCCAAGTGGGGACTGGACTTCAGCATAGACTACTGTGACAGGGAGGGCAACGTGTTCGAACTGCTACACTGGGAGTACGACGGATTCGACTACAACGAAGTGGCGGCCAAGAAAGAGATCATGGACGAGTTCCTACAGAACCAGGACTGGACGGAACGGGCACGAAACATGCTGGAACGCAAGGATGAGTGGCATAAACTGGGCTTTTTTGAACAGAGTGCATGGAAGACACGGTTCTTTGGCATAGACAAAGAACGTTTCAAGATGGTGCTGTGGAAATAAATACTGTACATGAGCTCAATACCTTACAACTACGGATCATACATAGACGCCAAAGTGACAATGACTGACAACGGTACTGTTGACGCAGGACGACAGATGCAGTCACCAGCGAGTGCAGGAAGCAGAGGAATGGCTAAAACAATGCAATTTTCAAAGGATAAAACGCAGATGCAGATGGGCAACTCACCGATAGCGGAATCAATGATAGAGATCAGATCAATACTAAACAGGATCGACGGTGTGAACGCACCAGTGCAGGAAGACGGTCACACAGACACAGATTCGATGCAGGCCAAAACAGCACAGATAGCCAAAGATGCAATGGCACTGTTTCAAATGTTTAAAGACAATCCTGGTGATGAAGAAATTATGACTTGGATCACAAACAAGTTAGCAGTGGCGGCAGATAAAATTCAAGCAGTAAAAAATTACTTACAAAATCCAACTACTGATGCACCAATGGAAGATGACCTGGATGAGAAGCACGGTGGAGAACATTCTACTAGCGGAAGAGACATGACAGATGCAGAGATGGATAAAAGAGAAAAAATTGTAAAGTCAATGAAATCAGACAAGCAAGGTTTCAAGGAACGATACGGAAAAGATGCTGATGCAGTAATGTATGCCACAGCAACTAAAATGGCAATGAAAGACGACATACAAAAGATAGGAGAATCAACAATGTCAGACAAGAAGAAACTAAACGAGGGTATTAGTATCACAACAGATACATTGGAAGATTCCATTGCTCTTATGACTATACTCAAAAACGCAGGACTTGACCCAAGTCAAATGAACATTCAGCAACCGCAACCCTCAATGCCGGAACCTGCAATGGAGCCTATGGGTAAAGAACCTGAAGCATCAATGCAGTCAAGCATGGATGAGCCAGAAACAGAAACATATGACAATGAACCAGATGAACAGTTTTTAGATCCAAAAGATTATGAACTAAAACGTAATATGGTACCTAATTCAAAAATGGGTCCATCAGCGGCGTCTACAGGCGACAATCCACTTCCTGAAAGTGAAGAGATTGACGAAGAATTGACTGCGGCTCAAAAAAAATTACCAGCAGGTTTACAGAAAGCAATTGCAAAAAAACAAGGCAATAAAACCGATGACAAAGATGAAGATGAAGAAATGGATGAAGCAAAGCATGCCAAGCCAGATTACTTAGACTTTGATAAAGATGGCGACAAAAAAGAGCCTATGAAAAAAGCACTTAAAGACAAGAAAAAAGATGAAAGCATTAGTGATACAGACAGAATGATTGCTGAACTTAACAAACAGTATGAATTAATGCTAGTAGGCGGATTACAAGAAGCATTAGGACTTACAGCATCAGCAAGAGTAATAGCAGACGAAACACTGTATGATGGTGCTAGGTTCGTTGTAGCAGAAGTTGTAGATAAAGGTGATGGACTTATAGCAGAAGACGGAGCATGGGAAGGTGATACTACACCTTACAGAGTTGCTTACCTTGTTAAAGAAGGCAAAATTGTTGGACAAATTGGCGCAGGTGATGTACCATATCTTTCACAGGATGGCAACGGCACTCGACCAGTGAATCATAACCTTAACAAATTAGATCTAAATGCAAGTAACTTTTTTGAAAACCAAATCTCAGCAGTTGATTCAATCAAATCAATGTACGAAGATTTAGGTGCCTCACTCTTTGGAGAAGTAACAACTGAATTTGGTGGTTGTGAAATATACAGAAATGAGTAGTAAAGAAGGTTACGAATTAAGAAGACTTGCAAACAGCATAGACAATCTTTCTTTGAATGCAGATGCTGTTCAGTACAGCAAGATAATGGACGCACTCAAAGACAAAGAGGATCAGTTTGCTAAGTTAGCAGAAGAAACAGTTGATCATATGGACAAGATCACTGAAACAATCAAAACAGGACTAAGTGGTATAGGTTGCAATGTAGAATCAACTGCGAACAGCATGAATACTGCTGATGTGCAATACAATCACAAAGGCAAAACATACAATATTAACTTTAGAATAGAAGAGGTAAAATAGTGAGCGACTTAGAAAAAGTATTAGACACACTTGTAGCAGGCAATGAACAAGAAGCACAAACCATGTTTAAAGACATGATCAAAAAAGAATCAGAAGCAATTTACAGTAGTATTGAAACAAAGCCTGAAACTCCATTTTCACCAGTAGATGAAGCAGAAGAACATACATATACAGTAGTTCATGCAAAGCACGGCAAAGAAGAAATTAAGGCAAGTTCAAGTTACGGTGCGGCTAAGAAATATGCTGAAATGAAAAAATTAAAAGGCACTTCAGGT
>Ga0209337_1004119_pt1 | contig 10125 bp, 22 predicted proteins | sample LinPmetageLP53_FD_184044 | JGI IMG/M metagenome (GOLD analysis project Ga0209337, IMG submission 184044) | Marine viral communities from the Pacific Ocean - LP-53 (SPAdes) (version 2) | ecosystem: Environmental > Aquatic > Marine > Oceanic | place: Pacific Ocean | collected 2010-02-08 | reverse complement strand
GGTTTGTATGCTAGTCTATCTCGTTTAGGTGTTTCGTAAATGCCCTTACGGCTTTCACATATTGCTTTGATTATTTTTTTCTCGTATCTATTTAATTTCATAATTATATTTATTCTCCATTATTATACACAGTTACACCTGGTTTAGGTGCATTACTGATTAGTCTTGTTTTATATTTTGCGATTTGTATATCTTCAGATTTTACATTTTCAAAATAAGGTAAATCTCGTTCTTCAACTGGATAAACATATTCTTCTCTTAGTTCAGGTTTTAAAAACATATAATACTGATATGCTAATTCTTGTGTTTCAAACCATGTAACACCTTGTATTTCTAAAATCTCTGGTCTATCTGAATCTTTGATAGACACCATGCAATAATGATTATTCATTTATATAGTCTCCCACATAATCATGTAATACATCAAATTTACTATCAAGGTCAACAGTATCAACTTCGCTGCCTTCATCATTAGTATCATTAAATTTTTCAATTAAAGTTTCTACTTTTTTATTAGCGTCAGTTAATATATCTGAAACAGCAGTATCTAAATCTTCGTAAGTCATTTTTTTATCATTCATAATATTATCTTTCGTAAATAGCAAAACTTGTTGCATTGTTCATTAATACATAAGACGGATTTCTTTTATAAGTATCAGTAGATCGGCCACGATATCTTATTCTTAATTTTAATTTAAATTTTTTGATAAGATTTTTAACAAACTGTAAATGTTTGATATCAATTTTTTTCATAATTGCAACTTCGTTATCTTTTGTATAATAAAAAGCAATCTGTTTATCAAACATATTTTCGTAAAGAGTTGCGACAGAATCCCACTCTTGATATTTGTTTAGTATTTTTTGTAGTCGTTTATTCATAATGTATATCTTTCTTTTTTGTTATTATTCTTATACATTACACTAAAACGAGCAGAAAGTCAAGCATTATTTTAACTAAAAAACCCTAGTTTTCTGCGATTTTTTGATTTATTTTAAATAAAAAAACCCTTATAAATCAACAACTTAGATAAATCATTGAAATATAAGGGTTTTAAAGTAGTAAAATATGACTATTTTCTATACTGGATAAGATGGTTTTTTCTCTTTTTTCATAAAGTCAACATCCCAACCAAACGCCTCTCTTACCAAATTAGCAGTGAATCCTTTATATTCATTATTCACTTTTTTATTAACAACTGTAACCAAAAATGCTGCTTCTTCAGCAGACAATCCTTCTAGCATCTGTATAAAAATTGTTTCTCTTTTTTTACCAGATAGTGTATTATCACCACCTTTTGTAAAGAGATATAATCTTTTTGCTTCTCTGGATAATAGAGTATGGTCTGTACCTAGTGGTGCTTCGTTTACCTCGTATGGCACATCACCTGTAGGTAACAACCATTCTACTTTAGGATCAAATGCACCTTTTAGTACCTGTCTTAAAGGTACTGTATCGTGGTCTTTTAATACTTTAAGTTTTCTTGGTTTGTCTTTAGCATTATTTACTTTCATAGCAATCTCACTCATCAATGGAGGAAGCGCTCTACCTGCTTCTGAAGCGGCTCTCATACCTCCTCTTGTTGCTAATGCTGGGTGTGATTGTGTTTGTGGTTCTTCTCCTTCACGACTAGCGATTGAGCCGTCTGGATTTCTTCTTATTATTACCATTTTATTCTCCTTAACAGTTCTTTCAAAGTTAAAATTCGTCTATAACTTCGATTAAAGTTTTAAGCTTTTTGTTTATAAAGTAACCTAGTATTTTATCTCTACTCGCTACTTTCACATTCAAAAACTCATTATTAATTTTATCCTCAAGTTCGTGAGGTATACAACTTAAATCAATTAGTTTTCGATTTCGGTTGTAATTCTTTTGCTCTTCTTCGGTAAAGGTCATAAAAACTTCCTCTACCCAACTATTTATCTTTTTTTTGCTTAGAGGTCTTTGTCGTCTACCATCAACGAACACATTATCATCTGATAATACATTTGGTATACCATCACTTCGGTCACCTTTTAATATATGTTCTTTAATATATATACCTGGTTTCTCACCCTTACCTACAAATTTGTTTAGAACAGGATTATATTGTTTAACATATTCATTATGTAACTGTATAAAATCTTTATCACCAGATAGTATTAATACTTTTTTCTCATGGTTAGGTCCTACTATTCTTTGTTGTTTTTTGACTAGTGTGGCAATTATATCATCTGCTTCTGCTGTTTCAATCTCTATAACTTTGTAAGGTAAAAATGTTTTAATCTCATCTTTGATATTATGCAACATAGAGAATATAGCATCCCAATCATGTTCAGATTTTGCTCTGTTTGCTTTTCGACCTGCTTTGTAATTAGGAAATATCTCTCGTCTCCATACATTCTTACTATCGCAAGCGATGACCATTTCGCCATACTCTTTTCTGAATTTTTTATTGTGTGCTCGAAGTGAATTTAGAACCATGTGTCGGACTAAATCTTCACTTAAATCCATGCTATCTCTATTAAGAGTAACCATTAGGTTTGAAATCATTATTTGGTTTATATCAACTATTATCATATATCTTATTATAACACACTTTCAAAAGAAAGTAAAGCACTTAATCTAAATCAAAATCAAACTCTATATCTACTGTTTTTTCTTCTTTAGGTTGTGGTTTTGGCTTTGATTGTGGTTTTGTTTGAGTATATTTTACTATTTTACCATAATTAATATCACTTATTTTTTTACCATCTGGTGTTGTAAGAATCCTTATAAGTGTATCAGTAATCGGTTGCATAGGGTGTGGTTTACCAAAGTCCCTTCTTAGTAAACTTTTAATTGATTCAATAGTAATACCTAAATCTTTGAGAAATAAATCACTCTTTACATCTACTACATTTTCTTGAAGTACTGATAATATATCCATACTTAGTTGCTCTGTCAACTGTTCAATAAATTGTTCTTCTTTTAAGTGTTGTTTTTGCTCTTCAGAAATTTCTATTTCTGGTATAGCTCTCTTAACTCTATCTAAAGGAAACTGTAATAATTTGCCCATGTTATATGCTAAATGATGTTCCGCAACCACATTGTGATTTTGCAACTGGATTATTAAATGTAAAGGTACTACCAAATATTTCACTATTGTAATCTACTTCAATGCCAGTTAAATATAACTCGTTCATTTTATGCACTAACAATTTATCATCTATTAAATGGTCGTCTTTTCCTTGTTCATCTTCGAATGTCCACTCGTATTCAAACCCAGCACAACCCCCACCTTTTACTTGTAATCGAACATATTTTTTATTATGTTCTTTTAAAAGATGACCTAAATGTGTGTATGCTGTATCTGAGAGTGTTAAGTTCATATGACTATTTATATCCTGGTGAAATTATTTTCCATTTTGTAGGGTTTTGTTCGTGTTCTCCCCAATACATTCCTATCCAATCACCTGTTCTTATATAATACCTAATGATACGAATATATGATAAAGCGTCAAGTCTTTTTCTCATCGCCGCATCTCTCTTTTTTTGATTCATTTCTGTTGTTTTTGAGCGTTCAGTTTGCCCTGCTGCTCGAGCAATACCCTCTTGGGTTTCTATCCATCTTTTTACATTCTTTAGTGAAAAAGTATCATCATCTGGTAATGCTAGTAGAGTAGGATGAACACCTATCATTTTTGGGGGTTTCTTTCTTGACCGCAATTCTGCCATACGGTCTATATCTTTTTGTTTCTTTTCGTCTATCATATTACGGCTAAAGAAATAACTGTATCAGTATTTATTTGCCAACACGCTTTTGTATCACAATCTATTACACCAATAAAAGGTCCTTTACCTAAATCTCTTTCTTTATCAATTCTAAATGTTCCTTTTATGACCTCACCGTTTTGTATAAACTCAATGATAGTAGATTGTCTTTTTAAGTCTTGTCTTATACTACTACCTCTATGTGTTTGTGATATTATTTCCATTATATTTTCTCTCCTTTAAAATTAATTTTACCTTGTTCCATAAAGTATTCAGTAAGTTCATTGTAACCACCTATATGCTTCCCATCAATAGTTATCTGTGGTATTGTTCTTACTTGTTTACCTAGTTCTTCGAATAACTCAGGTAGTGATATGTCTTTTGTCACCACCTTTTCTGTATATTCATAACCAAGGCGTGTTAATAACGCCTTGGCTTTATCACAAAAAACACAGGTAGGTTTACTGTAAACTGTGATTGTCATAAATCTCCTTATTGTACCTCGGTAACTTCAGGCACTGGCACAGCAATCAGATTATCTGTTGCTTCTTTTGCTAACTTATTTACATCAACATTTACATCTGCATTTTCGACAATGTATTCTGCTAATCTGTTAGCATCACCAATACCATATTTCAGTCCTATATATACTCGATAAGTATTTTGTGGTGTTTCAAATACGGCTTTGTGCCATTCTTCGTAACCTTGAACCTTTGTATCTTTGATTATGTTGACAATAGTTTGGTCGATTTTAGAAGCAACTTTCTTGTTACCTTCTTTACCATCCTCTGTCATATAGAAATTAGCTCGTTTATTTAACTCACCTTCTAGTTGGTCAGCAAGATTTGCTTTTGCAATTAGTATTGCTTTATCCATCGCCATCTGTAAGTCAGGACTTTCACCAGAACCAACTGCATAAATAAAGTTTTCAGCGTCTTTGTTTGAGATTAATCCTTTCTCAACTTTTGCATCAACATACCATTGTGGCACTTTGTTAAGAATACGACCATCTTTAGCCTTACCTTCTTCTTTTACTTTATACACTTTATCTTTATCAGCAACACCTGTCATTGTTTTTGAACAATTTGCAAGTGTAACTGAAAGTAAAGCGATTAATATTATTTTAATCATGTATTTTACTCCTTCACTTCTTTAATAATATTTGCTGTAATACTGACAACTTTGTCCATATTAACTTTGTCCCTAAATGATTCCCAATGCACCGTAAGGACAACAATGCAAGTAATAATAATCAGCAATCTGGTCATCATTCCTTCTCCCAAACACCTTTTTCGTTTAAACACATCATCCCAGGTGTCTTGAAGGGATGGTCTGGTCTTGCATACATTCTACAATATGCAGGAACAGTTAAATCTGCATAATAAAATTGTGCAAATAATTCCCAATAAGATGGTCCATCATAACCATCTTTACATTTTAATACTTCTTCTTTTGTAACTGTTGTAACACCATCTTTTTCAACTGATGTAATGATTTGTTTTATCATACAAGGATTTTCATTTAACCATTGTGATTTTGTTTGACCATGAGCCGTATTACTTATACTGATTATACACATAAAAATAATTACAATAAATGTAACAGCTAAAATTTTCATTAAGTGATTATGATTCATTGTGTAGTATCCTCTATTATCCATCTACCATCAGGCATTTGACAAGCAACTCCGTGTTCGGTTTCTCGATTAATACCAGAGAGCGGCCAAGATTGTTTAATACTGATTGTCGATTCATAATCTTTACATTTTTTCATACCAACAAGATAAGTTCGATTAACCTTAACTGAACCCCAATTACCAGTAGTACTATTACCCCAATTTGCATTGGAAACTTTACCTGGTGATGTATTCAAAGTATCTACAAAGACAGCGGTGTGAACATTCATATCATTCTGATAAAATAAACTAGACCCTAACCATGCACCTGCAAGTGTGCAAACAGCAGTTAGTTCATAACCTGAATTGAGTAATGCACGGCAGGTGGTAAAACCACTTATTGCACCAGCACCTGTTCCCAAATGTGTCTTAACTTGATTCTGTGTGCAACCTGTCAGTAAAAACAATATAATCAATACTCTAATCATCTTCCTATATCCTTAATATCTTTTTTACCAACAACCATACTCGGACCTTTATTATAAGCAGGTGCAACAGTATATTGTTTACTTACTTCTAATTTAACATTGTCAACAGGTTTAGTGCCACTTGATTTATATGTAGGTGTTTCTTCTATACTTACATGATTATTAAATGTTTGTAGTTTACCAACTTGTTCTAAAGGCATAACCTTAAAACTATCTCTACGAATTGTTCTGTAAGGATCAATACCTATTGAGCGTAATAACTTGTTTTGATTCTCAACTGCCTCATAGTAAGATTTAGTTTTAGCAACTCTTTTAAGTTTTCTAGGACTTGTATTGTGTGTATAGATAAAACTCATTTTAGTTTTAAGTCCTCACCATCAGCAGAATAAATCTCTTTTTGTTTTGCTCTTATCGCTCTATTGATTTCTGCCCAAGGATAAGGTTTTGACCATTCTTCTATAAGATTGTCAAAATTCTTTATTGTTACTTTTGTACCACGAAACAGATGTGGTTGTGTTCTTTTTAACTCTTTCATTTCTTGTAAAAATTTTATCTTCTTTGCTTTAGTCTTTTGCATCTTAAACTCAGCAAATAAGTTCTCTTTGTTGTATATACCTTCCATAATGTATTCTCTCCTTTTTTATGTTTTATAATCTATTATACGATATTTTTAGTGTTTTGTCAAGCTATATAGGAATCAACGATTTCCTTGATGTTTTTATTATCTCTATCTTCATATGCTTGGTCGATTTGTTCTTGAGTAAAGTCTTTACCGAACCATGTATATGCCTCATCAAAATCTTCTTTCAACATGAATTGAGATTTTTGACCATAACTATGGCAGTAATCTTCTTTCTCTGGAACTAATCCTGGGGGTATTTGATAAGTGTCAGGATACATATCTTTATATGTTTTGTAATAATCTTTATCATCTACTACATAAACTTCGGACTTATGAAATTGAGTAGGATCAGATTTGTGTTCTTGTTTACTCTCATACTCAGCATATGTTTTATCTGCTTGTTCTTTGAGTTCAGAACATTTGCCACTCATAAAACCTATTTGAGAATAATCAATATTTCTGTATAGAGTCCAAGTATTCGCAAATGTACCTTGATCCTCTGTATCCCAATAGTGTCTTGAATAAACTACATGAAACATTAAGCATTCTCCTGTTGTTCGTGTTCATCAACAATCTTTTCATACTTAGCAATCATTTCGTCAATAGCAGGATGATTCCAATGAGGTTTTTTCTTTAGTTCTTTTAATTCTTCAATAAATTGTAAATAAGTAATCATGTTAAACCGCCTGTAATCCTAGTTGAATATTCCATTGATAAAATGCAAACCACAACAGAGCAGATAAAGCAACATAAGTTAGTATAATTTTCATAATTAAAGTCCTTTCGCAAGTAAAAATATAAACATCAATATAGTAATCATTAATATAATAAACGAGGTCAACATCTAGGCCTCGTTCATAATTGATTCTTCAATAGAATCAAAGTTTAAGTCAAATTTAATAATTTTATTATTAGTTAAAAATCTTAACTCATCAATAAAAAATAATTTATCAGATGAAGTTTGTAAAGTCGCAAATTTGTCGTATATTTGTTGTATAGTCATAATGTATAATCTTTCTTTTTTGTTATTATTCTTATACTATACACTATTCTGGCTTAATTGCAAGCACTTTCTTCATAAAAATGAATATTAAAAGTCAATAAAATCAATGACTTATACGATTGTGGGGATTTAATTGAGGTTGTTGTAAAAATACAACACTTTTTGATACTCTTGGCTGTGAATAATGACTATATTTGTTCTACTTTTGTTCTATTCTGCGACCTCTAAAGTAATGCCTCTCTGGATGATAGGAATTTCTCTTAAAGATTTTTAGAATTTTGCTTACAAATAGTTTTACCTGTGCCATTACTCACGCCAAAGTTGTGAAGTTTGAGATATCAAATCAAATTTCGGATTAGATACGCCCCTTTTTGGTTTGCACCTACTCATATTTAGACAAACTAAATTTTTGAGTATTTTTTGAGCGCTTCTCGTAAAATTTTTGAGCCGCCAATGCGAACATTGATAATGCCATTATAATATTCATCGGTCTCTAAAACTTTTCTTTCAAATTGTTCTTGGGCTTCTAGGTAACTTGCGACACCTCTACTAGAACAGTAGTATAATATTTCTCTGGTAAATCTATGTTCACCTAATCTAAGCACATCATCAACTAAGTGGGCATTTGAACCCCAATAGGTTTTCCAATCACTCTCTTTTGTGCCTCGTCTTTTATTCTTTCGACCTTTGAGAGGATTCTTTGTAGTTTTAAATTTTGCTAACTTCTTACCTACATACTTCTTGTGGTCAATCAGATTTGTTATTAGATAAACAAATGCTTCACAATCTTCTGGTAGTTCTTCAACTGGTTTATCTTGATAAGTCCATTTATTCTGTATCTTCGTCATAATCGATAACATCTTCTTCTATATTTTCGTGTTCTTCGCCACAAAAAGGACAGTATTGTTCTATGTAATCGTCTGGTAAATCATGTTTAACAATGTAGTTCGCACTACAACCATCACATACCGTTTTTAAGTTTGGGTTGCTCATAATTTAAATCCTTTAAAACTATCTGTTTCGACATCTTGTTTGATACCACCCACAACATAACTCTCTATCTCAGTTTCTTGAGGTGCATTTTGAAGTCCTCTACTGTTTAACCAATGTTGAGTCCATGGTAAAGGGTTGTTCGTTTGTGGTTGGTCGTATTGTACTTTCAAACCGATTGCTTTCATTCTTTTATTTGCCATATATTCAACATATTGATTCAATAGAATATCATTTAATCCTATCATAGAACCATCTCTAAACAAATACTTTGCCCATTGTTTTTCTTGTTGAACTGCTGTATCATACATATCATAAACTTCTTGTTCAGTTTCTTTCATAATCTGCAACATCTCTTTATCGTTCTCTTTATTTCGATAGTTATTTATAATGTTTTGTGATACTGCTAGATGTAGATTTTCATCTCTTGCGATTAGAGATATGATTTTAGCACTACCTTCCATGAGTTTGAGTTCACCAAATGCAAACGAGCAGGCAAATGAAACATAAAATCGTATACCTTCTAGTATGTTTACATTGATAAGTGTTAGATATAATAATCTTTTTAATTCTTTTCTGTTGCCTTCTCCCATCATGTGAAACTTATGTGAGTATTCAATAAACTTATCATATGATTCGGTTACAGTTTTTGCTCTTGCCATAATCTCTGGCGTTTCAACAATCGTATCTAATACTGCTGTTGGATCTGGGTAAACATTTTTCATTATGTAAGTATAAGAGCGACTATGTATTGTTTCACTAAAGTCCCATGCAACTAACATAGATTCTAATTCAGGTAAACTACAGAAAGGTAAAAATGCTAAACATGGACCACGACCTTGTACACTATCTAATAATGTTTGATACTTTAGATTAGATGTAAAGATATGTTTCTGGTCATCTGACAATAAGTGATAATCGTTTCTGTCTTTTTGTAATGATACCTCTTCAGGTCTCCAAAAGAAACCTAATTGTTGTTGATTCAACTTTTCAAATACAGGATATTTCTGTTGGTCAAATCGTTGAGTGTTTGGTTCATCGCCAAAAAACATTGGTTGTTTTAGCCAATCTACTTTTTTTGTGTTAAATACTTTTGTCATTCTTTTTCTCTTTCTCTTGTCTTTCTTTTTTTGCTCTTCTTGATTCTTTCAATCCTATTTCTAGTATCTTTTGCTCTTCTTCTAATTTTTCGTGAAAATATTTAGATGGCGCAGGCTTCACATTCTTCTTGGTCATCTAATATAATCTCCTTAGGTTCTTCTTCTACATTATCGTGCCAACCAAGTGTATGTGTAGGTTCATCTACATCTGCTTTAGCATCATATGTATTTTGATAGTAAGATGTTTTCCATCCTAGTTTATATGTCATCAACAAATCATTTGCCATAACAGATGTAGGTACTTCACCATCTTTGTAGTTTTCTGGATTGTAACTCCAGTTGCCACTTATTGCCTGATCAAAATACTTTTGCATAACAGATATAACATTTATATAACCCTCGTTACTTGGCATATCCCATAACAAGGTATAAAAATTCTTGAGTCTATTATAATCAGGAACTATTTGTTTGAGCGTTCCTTTTTTACTTTTCTTAACAGATAAGTAATCCCTAGGCGGTTCGACACCGTTCGTAGCATTTGAAACAACCGAACTGCTTTCTGACGGCATTTGAGCGG
>Ga0209337_1004117_pt1 | contig 10126 bp, 22 predicted proteins | sample LinPmetageLP53_FD_184044 | JGI IMG/M metagenome (GOLD analysis project Ga0209337, IMG submission 184044) | Marine viral communities from the Pacific Ocean - LP-53 (SPAdes) (version 2) | ecosystem: Environmental > Aquatic > Marine > Oceanic | place: Pacific Ocean | collected 2010-02-08 | reverse complement strand
ACTTTCCAAGCTTCACGGAACTTGAACACTTACCCGACTGGTACTCTGCAGCCCGGGCGGCAGGAACGAGATGCCTGACGAAATGACAGAAATCCGTGGGTTTTGTACTGGAGTTACAGGAGTTTGTCCCGCGGGCGCCGGGCGCCCAGCAGCTCAAGCTATTGACCACGAAGGGGTGGGATGTTGGAGTTTGGAGTTTGGGAGTTTAGCACTATTTGACATAAATCGAGGTCCTCGAGCCTTCCTTCATATAGCCCGGGCACATCTTGGACGTATTTTGTGCCTAGATCCTTGATTCGAGGCCCTGAAAACAATTTAACATGGCCCTTGGATAGCCCCCCAACCAGGATAAACACAGGTGCTGAGAGCATGGAATGACGTGTATTCCACGCAATTTGGAAGGGTGATATTGTTATCTTATTATTAGTTTTAATTATCTTTAATTCAATAGTAAAGAATCCTGTAACCTTGTTATAAATAAGGCAATCTGGGAATCCTGGTGTAACATAACTTTCAAGGCGTGAAACAATATAATCATCCCCATTGTTTAAGTATTTCTTTAAACTCTTCCAAAGGTTTGACTCTTTTTTTACGGTCATATTTGACCTTACTTTTTACTATCTTCTGTTTGTACTGGGGTGATGTCTTTAAGTCCTTTGCTATCGGATTCCTCTTCGACCGATAAGACAGTTTTATTACCTTCTTTATTAAATTTTCCATCTAATCCTATTTCCTTTAATTTACTCAAAACTTCTTCTCTAGACATACTGTCAATACTACCAGTTCTGATTTCTTTTCTATCGATGTACAATCCTGAAGCTTGCCCACGCAAGCGCTCAGCATTAACAGCGGCACTATAAGACTTTTCACCAAGAGCTTTTTCACGCAATCTTGCCAACTCTTGTACATGTTTATTTAACTTAACCTCGTGTGTCTTTTCAATTTCAGCTCTTCTTGCAATTACAGCTTCTACAACCTTTGGATATCTTTTACCATTTAATAATTGTGATGCAGTCACATTAGCTGATCCTTCAGAATAACCTGCTTGTCTTGCACATTCAGTTGGTGTTAACCTACCCTCATTCTCTGAGTATATTTTAACAAATATCTTCTGTTTATCTGTTAATCCTTCGCTATCTTTAGGATGTTTAATTGACATGTCTTTTGTGGCACCACTTGTGGCACCTCTCAATCTTTTATCTACCATGCTACAACCCGCTGTATAGTTGAGTTTTTACTCATTTTAGTTCTTAAAAAACAAAAAAGTGCCTTGCGTTGTTTAGAGTAGTGACACATAGGTGACACATAATAAACCATTGAATTATATAACTTAATCGTCAATTGTGTCACTGTGGCACCAATATCCCGGTATTTACAAAACAAAAAAAACTTTTGAGCAAAATATACACTATACATAAGCTTCATACAATAGAAATTGACCGATTTCTGCCATTTCCTCTTTTTATCCATCCACGTGCTTCTAAATTGTGTACATAACGATGCACTTCACTTTTAGATCTAAGACCAGCTAATTGTTTTATCTCTTCATACGATGGTGAAAATTTGTTCATTGTAATAAAATCTTTAATCTCTTTAAATATATCTAATTGTCTTGGCGTTAACCCTTCCTTCTTATTTTTTGTCATATATCTTATTTTCTCTCCCTGGAAATTCTTCATAACCCTTAGCATTTGGATTAGGACCATAATTTTTACTGACTTGCCGCATCATCTCATTGTTGCCCCATTCATCCACAGTTTCTCTTGTTATGGATTGTTCTAATGTAGCTTGTAGTTCTTTTTCTTTATCTGTTAATACCATTCTAGTTGGTCCTTTTTTACGTATATATGTGTGTACTTTAGACCATGTAATAATGTGATTATCAGCTTTTGGTCTTACATAACCACGTTTTGGATCTAATTGTGGGTATTGTGGTGTTGGTGCAGTGTCAAAATTATTCTTAATATATTCTAATACTTGTTCATCATTCTCAAATTGTTTAACAACTTTCTCTACTATTTTTTTATCTAACCATAAATTAATTTCGTACGTCTGCATGTCCTACCACCAAATATTCTATCTTTGTTACCCATCCTTGTGGAATAGCAATAGCACCACCCCCATGGTTATCTTCCCGGTCCACGCACCATGAGCGCATAACCACAACTTTCTCTTCATTATTCACGACTAAATAACCAACTTCCTGGCACACAGCAAGCGGTGCTGCAAGGATATCTTTAATATCTATCCAACCAGTCTCTGTATCACGCGCATCACGCCATGTAATACGCACCATAGGTACTTTATTTATGTCCACTTAGATTCTAATTCACTATACAATTTATGCATATCTTCTTCATTATCCCCATGCATTTTTTTAATACGTTTCTTTTCATCTGTATCCGCCATGTACTCTTTAACAACACCTAACACAACATGCATAGGTAATCCCTTATCATATAATTGTACCATGCCAAGCTGATCAACAAACCAATGAAAAGACTCATTATTAATCGTTCCATTAATTAATATCTCCTTTATTTTTTTCTGTGCTTTAATTATTTCTTTCATCATTATACCTTTCTTATTTTATCAATCCATTCACGTATCATGGGTTTACTTGCATACATAGGACGTTTAACATCTTCACGCTGTCCACTACCATCCTTGCTAACAAACCCAAGTGTGCGAATCATTGCATCCTCTTCATTCTTAGCGCGAATAAGGTATTTAAACGTTAATTCACGTTTCGTTGTTATTTCATATGTATTCTTTTCTTCACCTCTCTCGACGTGAAATGACTTCATGCCACCTATTTCTGTACCCTCAATGGGTTGTTCAAATGTAATAGGTCTTGTCCTTAGGCCGTGTTCCTTTATTGCTGCTTCATCAGCCAACGCTTGTGCAGTTTTTTTCGTACGTATTTTTTGACGTTCTTTTTGTATATGGTCCCATTCTTGAGGCCTATTACGTATTATTTCATCACGCTTAGCGGCGTGTGCTTTTTCTTCTGGTGTATCAAGTTTTTTATTCATAGTGCTGTCGTATTAGATAACAACATAAATCCAATAACAACAAGACAACCAATTATTATTATAAATTTTGTTTCCATTTAAAACCCTGGGTACTTGGGGCACGTTCCATCAAACTCGCCGTAGTAGTCCATTCCTTTCTTTGCATCCATCATTCGCACATCATCACCTTCAAACATAGCATCATAAAACTGATTCTCTGCTTGTTTGTGTTCTTTGTGTGAATTAACCATCTCACATGCTGGTTCACTAATCATTAATCCATCTTTACCATACTTTGTCATAACATCCCCATCCACATTTTATACACCCATACCAAGATGTGAAACGCAATCCATATCTTGATGGGCATGATTAATATCCAAAATAATCCCCAAATCATAAACGCATCGCAATGTATTCATAATCAAAATCACTATGTTTCTTTTGTACCAATGTCACAACATCATTTTCATATGCTTTGTAAATATGGTTTCTTAAATTCCTGACTCTTCTTTCATCTAATGTGGGTGTAAGCTTTTGCAAGTAAGGACCACACATATACCCACGGTAATACATGATTTTATTACCACGCGACGATTTGTTTAACCATTCATCAAATTTCTTTATACTTATCATAATTCTTATAGTACAAAAGCCTCCGAGGGATTATCTTGTGGTCACCCTCAACCTTTCCCGACCAATCAAGCTATCAAACTTAACTAGTACTCAGTACCTAACCCTAAGTCCTCATCCATATGGACATACTCCTTAGAGCCATTGCTTTACAACTCAGTTATTGTTGTTCAGCCAGGAGGATATATCAATTGCAATTGACATACTCTTCTTTCGTATGAGATGTGTATATCATAACCACCCAAACATATCAAGAACATTATTTGGCTAATTTCTGCCATAAACGTGTCAAGATAAAAATTAATTTATTTCTTGCAAAAGTTATCCACAGGGTGTAGAACAAAGTTCTCAACTTCATTTCATCTCGGTGGATCTTGGCGCTCATTCGTAGCGCTTCGATCCCCATTTAACAGGAACATAGTGGCAACAAGAATTATAAATATGTGGTATAAATTTAAAAAATGGGTATACTATAGTCCGAATAAAACATACATGAGGGGACAACATGGTAATAGGAATAGCACTTAGAGGAATTGGTAAGGCACTCCTTAAAAAAGGTAGTAAAAAAGGTAGTGATGCAGCTAAAAAATTTATAGAAAGACGTAAAGTACTACGTGGTGGTAAAAAAACCGATGATACTGGTGATGCTGCTAAAAAATTTAAAGAAAGACGTAGAGTATTAGGTGGTGCAGCATTTCAAAGTGATATAATTCAGACAACTAAAAAAGCAAAAAAACTTGTCAAATCAATTAAAGAAGCAACAGCTAGAACTCAACGACAAATAGATATGATGAAAGGTAAAAAGAAATAATGGTTATAGGTGTAGCACTCAGAGGAATAGGTAAAATTATAAAAAGCCAAGCAAGAAAAAATCGAAGAAAAAGATTAGGCTTACCCGCAGAAACTTATCTACAAAGACAAAAAAGAATAAAAAAATCAGCTAAAAAGAAAGCGGATAAAAGAAAATAATATGGTTATAGGTGTAGCACTCAGAGGAATAGGTAAAGCATTACTTAAAGCTAAAAAGAAAAAACCTGGCAAAGAGTATGATATATTAAAAAAGAATCCATCTTTAGCAAAACAACCTTATTCTAAATCAGCAGTAAATAAATACCTTACTAAAGAATATAAAAAATTAAAAAAGAAATAATGATTAAAATTTGGTTTTTATTGGTAATGATGTCCGTACCAAATGCACCATCAATTAAATACATGGGTTCTATATATCCCACAGAAGACGCTTGTTTAGAAGCACAAACATCTTTTTTAAATGGATACGAAGCTAAACCACAAGAATACAAAGACAAATTACTCATAGATGCTTTTTGTTTACCTTTCGATGCTTTTCCCGTACAAGGAATGAATTACAACGATTCATCGTTTGGTACGTAATTCTGGATAAAAAATGAAATCTATAACAAAAAATTTATTAATATTCTTAGTAATAATATTAGTGTCAATTTTAGCAAAACCTGTTTTGTCTGCAGATACGAACACTGTGTCTTCGACGGTTGTCACGGATAAATCCGTACCTACCGCAAGTGCTCCAAGTGTCGTTGTAAACAATTCTGATATATGTAAGACTGCGGCGTCAACCGCCGTACAAACCCAAATACTAGGTGTAGCGACGGGAATCACAATCACGGATGAAAACTGTGAACGTATAAAATTATCACGCTCGCTCTACTCAATGGGCATGAAAGTTGCAGCAGTGTCAACACTTTGTGCTGATCCTCGCGTTTTTGACGCAATGCATATGGCAGGGACATATTGCCCTTACATGGGTGCTATAGGAGAAGACGCACGTGAAGGATGGACAGAAAATCTTGATATGGTGCCTGAAGGGTCATTAGTATTTAAAAAAATAGAAATTGAACAAAAACAACAACAAACAACTGGATTAACGGATGGACAAAAACTTTTCAAGTTTATTATTGCTGGTATGGCTATGCACTCTGGCATCGTGGCCTTCTTCCCTTAAAGCAGAATGTCCTGTTACAGCAACAGGATTATGTACTCCAGGTGTTGAAGAAACAATTGTCATAGATGAAGTAGAAACAATTGAATACGAAGCTGATGGCTATACAGTCACAACAGAAACGACAACTACAACCACAACAGTAACTACAACAAACCCTAATTCAGGTGATCTTCTAGATGGTGATAATGATTATGTTTCATCAAAATATGAAGGTGATATGGACACAGATTGGGGCGGACAAGGACCAGCATCAATGCCTTCAGGCAATAGCTGCTATAATTTAGGAACTGATAAATGTGCACAAATTACAGGGAGTGGTAATAGTACATCTACTATGGGTGTATCCGGTATGGGCACAACATTTATTAACACGATTGATATTTCAGAATTAGATATAAAGAACGGAGGAAGAACAAATTATACAATAAAAGTAGACAAACGTGATGCACAAGATCGTATCTATATGCATATAACAGGCCGTAATGGTAATACAAATATATTTCAAGGCACTGACATACTATCAGAATCAGGCGTAACAAGTGGATTTCAAGAATACTCAGGAGGATTTGATTTTGCAGGCACAATAACAAAAATAATTGTGGAGGTAGGTGGACGTGATATCAACCTGGCAATTGGACCACTCTTTGATGATGTTACGATAAATGTATTATACAACGTAATTAATACAATAATAACAGAACATATACTTAATGTTGAAATGTGGGTAGCATATGGTGGTAGCACAGAAACAGAAGTAATTGATATTGTTGAAAATATATTTGAACATAATGATATTGTAGATGCACCAGGTGATGATATGTATTTTGAACCAGAATTTGATGAGCCTGATATGGAAATGTCTTATGAGATTGTTGAATATGAAATGGAAATGGAATTTGAGATTGACTTCGAGATGGATTTTGACATAGACATGCCTGAAATGGAAATGGAAATGGATATGGCTAGTATGGAAATGGAATTAGAAATGGAAATGGAGATGCCTGAACCAGAAATGGATATGCCGGAACCAGAAATGAAATCAGAACCAGCTACTGAATCAGAACCAGAAATGGAAGAATCTATGACTGAGCCTGAACCAGAAGTTGAACCTGAAATGGAGAAAACAAATGATGAACCTGTTGAAGAAACTACAGAAGAGCCTACAGAAGATGTGGCAGAAGAGCCAGAAACGGAAGAAAGCACATCAGAGGCTTCTGAGGATGAAGGAAGCGAAGAAGATATGGATAAACCAAAAGATAAGGCTGAGCCCAAGAAAGAGATAAAAAAACAACAAAAAGAAAAAGCTGCTAAGAAAATTGTAAAAAAAATGGGGGATAAAGGTAAATACGATTCAGCAAATCAAACAAAAACATTAATAGTTATGCAAGTTTTAGGTGACACAAAGACATTTTTTGAGACTCAGCAAGCGTTAAAGGATAGGCTTGGATTCTTTACAGATATAACATTACCTGATACAACGATATCTGACAATAATATTGCAGGTTATTTGTTATTTGCAGGAAGTGATGGATTAATGAATGATATGGTGGAAAGTCAATGGCAGAAGTAGAAGTAGGTGGAATAAAATTTAGAGGCGGCAAAATTTTTGTTATTCTTACAGCATTAACCACAGCCGGTGGTGCTTTATGGGGTGGCTTTGAATTTTATAAAGACTACCTCAACATGAAAGAACAAATACAAGAATATGTCGCGCCAGACTTATCTGGCTTTGATAAAGATATTGCTTTAACAAAAGAAGAAATGTCTAGTAAGACGGATCTATTACAAACAGAAATTGAAATGTTAATGAGTGAAATGGAAATGATGATGCAAGAAATAAGACTTGTATCAGATGTAGCCAATGAATTAAAAAATGATTTGAGACAAGATGTTAGACGTGTTGAATCAATTGTTAATGACGTTGAACAACAAGTAAAAGAAGATTCTAGAGACAATGCAAAAGATTTAAAAGTTACTATTGATACTATTGAAGATGATATGAAAAAATTAGAAGATAGAATAAAACAAGGACAAAAAGAACTAGAAGAAAAAATAGATAAACGAATTAAAAGAGCATTAGAAAATCCTCTTGGAGCAATGTAATGAAAGTATCAGATAACACAGCGATAAGCATGCCTATGAGGAACCTGCTCTCGATATTGGCGGCCGTCGGAATTGGCGTTTGGAGCTATTTTGGGATTGTAGAACGTCTTAATAACATAGAGACAAATGGCAAACTAATGATTTCCGATGTTGAAAAAAATACTGAGTTTAGAATTAAATGGCCTCGTGGTGAAATGGGCAATTTGCCCGCGGATAGTCAACAGGACATGCTCATAGAATTTATGGCTACACAAATTGAAGCTATGGCTGAAGAAATGGAAGGTATGATGAGTAACACCGTAAATATAAAACGCGCTCAACAAGATATTGAAAAATTAATTTTAGATACAGAAAAACTAGAGGATAAAGTGAGGGCAAATGGAAGTCATTAGCGTAATACTTATGTTTGTTTTTGGTAACATGAATGACCAAGCAACCCAAATGACACAATATGTTCCTATGAAGTCATTATCATCTTGCATGAAAGAAGTGCGTTTACTTAAAAAGAAAAATACAGGATATGATAAAGATGCTTTTTGTGGTCCAGGTATAGTAGAAGTTAAAGATGGTGAAGTGATTGCATTATATAATGAGATACCAGCTGGTGCTACAATGGTTAAAGAAGAAATAAATGCAGCAGCATTTGAACGATGGTCTCTTCGTGCTAAAGCGAAGTGGGATTAAATGATTAATTTGATTCTTGCGCGTACTCTCGAATCTTCTGCAACATACCGTGCACGCCGTTCCTTCGCCCAGGCGTTAACAAAACATCAAGACGTAAATCTTCTAAGTCTCTTCTTTCAAAAGCTAAAATCTCTTTTGGTGTAGACCCACTAAATACATCCGCTAATAACGTTACCATACCCTTCGATATAAGGGCATCTGAATCAGCACTAAAATGTAATTCAGGTCTTCCATAACCAGGCACTAACCATGTGCGTGTTTGACAACCGTGAACTTCAAACTCATCTAATTTTAATTGGTCCACTAATGGTTCTGTTTTTTTACCAAGCAACATAAGCCATGCATATTTATCTTGATGATCAGGAATCCCGTTTAATACGTCCACGTATCTTTTTAATTTTTCTTTTATCATTTTTCTTTTCTTTAAAAATTTTCATCCAATCCAACCTTGGACCATAATACCATGTTTTAACTTTTTCGTATGGGTGTATTTTTCTTCTTGACCAACAATACTGTAAAAAATATTTAACCACACTTATATTTCTTTCTGTTTCTTTTGCTCCAACGCTTATGCCAAGCCCACACGCTGACTTTACCACCATAATGTTCGCATAAAGCGTAAAATCTATCAAAAAGCTTTTTTATCATTAAAACCCCGGGATGAATCGTACCACCCATACCTTTAAACCCCGATACAGAGCAAATATGAGCTTTTTTATTTGGCTGTTTTCAGCCGTTTTATCTTCAGGGTCCCAAACAGCCATTCTTTGCATTCTTTCGTTTTTTTGCCGTAATGATTCTTGATAGCTATGATATAATAACTTTTGTTCTTCTTTCATATGATCATAAAAGTCTTTAGTCACACTATTTTATTTTTTCTTGATTTAATTCTATTTTCGCTGTTTTAGGGTCTTGTTTTTCAGGATTATTTAAAAACTCATCACACAATTGCACTGCACCTATAAGTCCATTTAACTGTGCTTGCATATTTGCAATAGCTGTTTTACCTTCATCAATTTTATCTTTAAGAGTATTGTGTTGTTGCACTAACATTTCTCTTTTCTTTTTTATATCTTCTGCTTTCATTTTATTCTCCTTTATACGCCGCAAAGACCTTCGCACTCATCTGCAAATTCTTCATCAAATGTTTCACCAAATAACGACGCTTGTGGTTTAGGGGCTTGGAAGTCTATACTTCTAAGTGGCTTAGCGGATTTATGCAAAAACAATTCTGTTTCTGTATTTTTTAATCCGTGTCTTATCTTGTCATCAAGATCACATGCGTCTTCCCAATCTTCTGGATAATTTTTTTGCATGTTTTTCCATTGATCATTATGATGATAAGGGCATCCAATGCATGATGATTTACCAGGCATAGGGTGTTTCTTTATATCACGGTACCATTGTAAACAATCAGCACGTGACATTTTCATTTCAATTAAAGGCCAACGTGATGTTAGCCAAGGCATTCTAGCTTTTTTCATACGCATAGCTTCATCCGTGGATATACCAATCCATTGTTCTACTATTGCATCTTTAGGAACTCTGTGTTTAGGTTTAACTCCTAATAATTCACGCATTTTCTTTTGAATAGGAATAACTTTATAATCATGTGTACACTGACGATAAAGCATTCCTACTCTTCCACCATTAGGACGTGCAGCAAACAAAGGTGGGTTTGGTACACGACCAGCAAACGACTTACTCTCTT
>Ga0209337_1004116_pt1 | contig 10128 bp, 13 predicted proteins | sample LinPmetageLP53_FD_184044 | JGI IMG/M metagenome (GOLD analysis project Ga0209337, IMG submission 184044) | Marine viral communities from the Pacific Ocean - LP-53 (SPAdes) (version 2) | ecosystem: Environmental > Aquatic > Marine > Oceanic | place: Pacific Ocean | collected 2010-02-08 | reverse complement strand
CCTAATGTTGATTTACCTAACATAGTTTTACACTCACTAATAAACGATGATAAGTCGTTTAGTTCTGAAAGACTACTTAATTTTCTGATTTCATTTTTAATATTCATTTGTTATTTCCCTTTATTTGATTTGTTACTTGATCTTACGAAGAAAAGATCACAATGTCAAGTCTTTTTTTCACTTTTTTCATTTAATATAGCTCTTTCTATACTATCTTTAAGATTATACAAGTCATTCCTTGCTCCATCTAAAGAACTCCTACCATCTGAATTAGCATCGTATTCAGGTAGGGAATAGTAAGAGTCATCTAACTGACCTTCTATTTCTTCTAATGTTAGTAATATTTCTTTATATTTCATATTATTTCCTATAAACTAAATCTACAATCATACCAAAGTGTTTATCGAATACTTTGATAAGATTTTCATAATCACTTGATTTCATATCTTTAACAATACTACCCACATCTAAATCAAGTTGTTTTCCAAATTTCCGTGCTGTACCTATAAGGAAGTAAGCGTTTCCTTCTGTACCAAGTAAATTGATTTCCCTCTTTCTTGGTTGAGGGTTTTTAATAATACTCATTATAAGTACGCTGGTCCTGTCCATTGAAACCAATCTGTCCTATCTAAGAATATAGAACCCCTAACATGCTTTGCTGGTGCGTTCCAACTGGCTGCTTTAAATACATCACCAAACTTATAGGATATTCCCTTGAGTACTCCATCATTGACTGCGATGAAACCCCAAACTCTGTTATTCTCCATAACTTTGATGTATTTCCTACCATGTGAAAGTTTAAGTCCTTCTTTGAACTTTTGAGAACTTTCCCTTTTAATCTTTAAAGTCAATTCATCCATCTCACGAAGTGGTTCTGTACCATTCCAAGAATCATAGTGTTTTGCTATGTTTTCAAGGAGTAAATCAACCCTATCTTTAAATTCGTTTTTATTTCTTTTTATCATTTTATTCCCTTTATTTGATATTAGATCTTACGACAAAAAGATCACAATGTCAAGTCTTTTTTTCACTTTTTTTTCGCACAATACCAAGTACAATATTTACCATCTTTGTACTCGATAACTGCTTTTACTTTTTTACACTTATTACAACTCATTAATTACACAGCTCCGATACTAACTAAGTGGTCTAATTCACCATTCATTGCTTCGTCAAAGTCAGATAATTCCTTTTCACTTTTTAAAGAATCTATTATCCCACCGACAATCTCTAAATCTTTTTCACTCAAAGATTCAAACCATTCTTCATTTTCTATGTCGTGAATATGAATACCACCATCTTTATCATAACCACCATCAGTCATCATTGGATAAGTTATTCCATTACTATCAATAATACTCCCAACACTTTCTATTTCAATCATTGTTTCTGTTTTCATTGTTTATTCCCTTTTTGTTACCCCTTAATATACAAAGGATATTTGATAAAGTCAAGTACTATTTTAAATTAATTTAAATAAAATCAGCTATTATACTATCCCCACCACAACACGGACATATCTTCCATGTACCACTTGTGTCGTCAAAAGTTTGTGCTGCGAAGAAAGGTTTATCCAACCCTATTGATTTACCAAAGGCTGCTAATCCCTTGTCGATTTTCTTCTGACTTGCTATTGCTTTAGGTGTTTTCCACTTCTTCATTATATATTCCCTTTATTTGTTACTCGATCTTACGACAAAAAGATCACAAAGTCAAGGCTTTTTTTTATTTTTTTTATTTTTTATTGTGAATTAAATCGAGAGCAAGATGATGTGAAAATCTACCTGCCTTTGGGCCTCCATTTACCTTACCATCACTTTCACCAGGTACTTTTACCCAAAGATATGCATCTACTATTTCATCACAAGTTTGTGTAGTTGGATACTCTCCGATTGAACGACCAAATGGATTGAAGTGTTCTGAACTGGCACCATTTCCATTTCTTGAAGTGTCTATTACGAAATGAGTATTATTGAGTCGTTTTGAAATCTTTTTACCATAATCATAACAAGTAGAAGTAGCGTAATAATTACTTGTGTTGATTGCGAAACCTTTTACTTTGTGTACATCACATAAATCTAAATAACTTACGGCCTTATTAGTGGATAACCATTTTGGATTTCCTATATCGATGTAAACTAATGCATTTGTCCTACTCAATAATTCAATGCCTGCCTTAATTAGTTTCATCCTATCCAATCCATCAACCACTCCCATTTGTTCCATATGAGGAATACAATCAGGTTCGTATATTACTATTGGAGATGTATCACCAAGTGAACTACAAAATTCTTGAATAAATTCTAAGTATTCATCATCTGAATCTGCACCACCCTTCGAATGATATCCTAAGTCTCGTTGTGGAACTGAATATATAACTAATACTGGTAAATATGGATGTGCCCGCTTGAGTAATCTTTGTATGGAATGTTTGGTCTTTCGGATAGTTCGTTTAGGACCAACTCCGTACCAAAATGCAGTTGGTTCTTTTGTGAGTTCTTTTATTTGTGGATATTTAGAACAAATATCTTCTCTACTATTCCAATCTGGATAATAAAACCTATAATTCATCTTTTAATTTTTGGTCATTCTCCCAAGTATCTACATTTACAATTGTGTAGATTCGTGTTTTAATTTTATTTAATCCCTCGTCATTTACTAATAATAGAGTATTTTGATAATCTTCCCAAGGAACAGGAAATGTTTTGTCTAATACACCATTGTTTCTCTCTCTGATGATTTGATTTAGAGAATTTATGGTATAAAGTGTATTGGTTTGTTTTTTTCTATGAAGTGCTATTGTATCAACCCCTTCAATAAAATTATCTTGATTCTGTGGTATATTATATGTACAAATTAATGAATGATGGTCATTCTCATTTTGAAACACATAAAGTTTATTGAATACGATATCATGGCACTCAATAATCAAACCTACGGTTTCGTAGAGTCGGTTTCGTTTGGTAAATGTACATAGTAATTGAGTTCTCATTATTTAGATTCTCGTTGTAAACATTTCTGAAAAGATTTACTAAAAGAAATAGTATCTTGAACTTTCGTTCCAACACCACCCTTTGGTCTAATAGTTTGTTCACCTATTACATTACCATCTAAATCATATATGGTTACATATCCTGATGCACCTTTACTTGATTTTACATCTGAAACTCTGATGTTTTCTGCTATATCTTTACTTGGAGCCTTTACTCCTAAACATTTTGCTATATTTTCTTTATTTACAACTACTGCATTATCACCTTGAGATAATTCTCCCTTTCCAAATTTTTGAGATTTACCCTCAGGCTCACCAGTTTCAGAATTTACTCTTTTGTAATTTCCACCCGCTGTATGAACCCATTCATTTCCATCCTTATCATACTTTATTCCACTATCGTTATTGCCCATATTCACTTCAAAATTTTCTGCTGGAATACCACCTGGATTATGACCTTCTACAACATCTATATGTAATCTACTTAAAAAGTTTTTGGATGCCACATAATCTCCATAAGGTTGTGGAGCATTTTCAGATTTAACTGATTCATTAAGTTCATTTCTTGTATTACTAATTAATATATGTTGGTCTTTGTATAATTGATTTAATTCTTCTGATGGTGGTGGAACAACTCTGGCTAAAATTTGTGTCATTCCTGATGATGGTTCAGCTGCACCATCTTTACCATTTGCTGCATCTTCCATTTCTTTTACAAATGAAGCTGCTATTCTTTCTTCTTCTTCGGGCGTCAATGGTGGATTATATTCTCCAGTATCACTATTAAATTTTCTTTTGGATTGTGGTGGATTCAATGGTGGATCTATTTTACCTTGATGGTTTTTTATCACATCTTGCCACTTCTTTGCCTTATCAGCACCACCACTTAAAACTTTTAATTCATCTATTAATCCTCGTGGTAATTTTGATCTCAGTTTGTCATTTTCTTTCTGAATTAATTCATTAATTTTTTTCTGTTTTTGAGATAAGTCACTTTCAAGTTTATTAGTTTTTTCTGCAATAACTTTGTGTTCATCCTTAGTAATCTTACCATTTTTTAAATCTGTGTCCGACTGTTTTCTCATCGCCTGTGCATTTTTTTCAGGTGATGAATTACCTTGTATATCATTAGATGAGGTTTTATTTGATGTGTGATTTATAACAGCCTTTGGTGGTTTAACTGAATCATCTACCATAACAATCATAGTATCAGTTGGATTCTCTCCTGCCCCACCTTCTAATATTATTGTCTTATATCCTTTCTTAATAACATTCCCATCTTTATCCAATGTATCTTCCATTGGAATACCATTAACTTCTGTAATTCCTAACTTTTCCAAATGATTTACTGTATTTTGTAAAGACTTCTTTGAACCCCAAACATGAGAAGTTTTAGTGGTTTTTGGGTTCATTCCGTTCTTTTTAATAGCTTCTTGTGTTCTCTTATGTTCTCGTATTGCTGATTTTGCTGCAGCTCTACAAGCAGATTTTGTAGCCTTTAAACCATTCTTAGTGCCGATTGTATTAGGTGGATTCTTCATCATTTCATCTAATAGTAATTTTTCTAACTCATTAACAGATAAATTAGGATTATCAGAAAGATGACTCATACCTATACCAACACCAATTTCATTTATCACGGATGATGCATTGCCAGGTGCCTTTACGGTTTGATTTAATCCACCTTGTTTTTCCTCACCATCAATAACATCTATATCTTCTCTTGTAATTTTACTCGTTGTAGAATCTTTTTCTGTTTCTTTCTCTTTAGCATCCTGTGCCTTCTGAGATTTTGGATGGTCTTTAATGTATTGTGCCTGTTGTTCAGGTGTTTTATCACTCCACCAATCCTCTGTAATGATTTCTTTTCCATTTCTTAAATTACCAATAAACTCATTTAGAGCATAGATGTTTTTCTTAAACTCCTCATCGAATTTTAGTATGGATTCTCTTAAATAATTAAGATGGGTAGGATTGGTAAAATCCGGCTCGCCACCCTTACATTTGTGTGAAAAATCTTTTAAGATTTTATCCCAATTTTTCATAATCTCTCCGTAATATCTTTCATTTCGTGATAGTTAGTCCCCTTACTTGTCTTAGTAGGAAATAACCCATTACTCTCAATAATTTTTTTAACATCTTTTAAAAACTCAACCCCATCTTCTAAGTTAAAATCAAATAGAAAAGAATCATAACTATATAAGATTAACTTACTCTTATATGATTCCATAAATGGAATAAGGTTAGTTAATATCTTCATATTGTTTTCAGTTTCCATCAACTGAATCATATAATTAAATATCTTATTCCGATTCATATCGGCCTGGTTTTTTCTGTGTATCTTCTTATTATAAATATCAGATTGTATAAATTTTTGGTTTTTATACAGTTTCCAAGTCATATTAATATAATCGTGAACTTTTCCAAAAAATGGGTTCATCTGAACTACTTCTACTGGAATATGACCATAGAGATACTTAAAAGACAGATTTTTAGACTCTTGATAATCACACCCATAAAACTTAGACATATGTTCGTGAACTGAACCACTTGGGAATGAATAATTTAATAAATTTCCTATTAATCTCAAGTGATAAGCGTCATAATCGAACTCTACTAACATTCCGTTTTCAAATCTACTCTTAAATGGTTTTCTTGATTCATCTGATTTATTTAGAGCTGCAAAGTTGATACCACCGAATCTATTAGATGGACGACCTGTTGATGTGTATGGATTGTATTCAGAATATACCATCTTGTCATCATGTCTCAACCCAGCACTTTCTATATAAGACAAATTATCAATAATTTCATCATTATACTCTTGATGTACTTCCAAGTCAATATAATTTTGATATTTATCAGATAATTGTCTACATAATTCTAAATGTTTTAATATTGGAATTACTCGATTTATATTTTTTGACTTATAATACTTTCTACTAAAATAATCATGCGAATTAGTACTGATATCTTCGGTAGAAAGTGGTTTATTATATTCCATGTAATACTGAAGATTAATATCTATAACATTATCCCACTTAACTATATGATTGAGTTGTTTTTTATCATAAACATATTTCTTGTGGTCTGAATTTAACTCATCAAATAATGATAAGTCAAGATTTATTGATTCTCCGTGATTAAATGGCAAAATATACTCATCTCCACCTATCAATTTAATATAAATGGCACACAATGTATTTTCTAAAGGATGTTTATTTATATCAGACAATATTGGTATTACAATACAATCTGATTCTTTGTATTTCTCTAAAAAACTCTCAAACTCTGTTGGGTTTTCTATTATCATTATAACCTATTTTATTTTACTTAAATTTACTTATTGTCTCGTGTTCCCAATTAAACCAATCCAATACACCCTCTTGACTTTTATACACCTTTAATAGTTCTGTTTTTTTCTCTATCATTTCTTTTGATAATTTCTTACCCCTATCAAAGCACCACATCAATTCTGGTCTTAAATGTGCAAGTACATCATGACATCCTCTATGTCTTGGGTGTCCATACTCACCATTAGTATTATGTGTTACTATCTTTGTGTATTTTCTTTCTCGAAGAACTCTAAGTAATTCGTATATTAGTTTCTCTCTAAAATAATCTTCTTTACCTTTATATCCTGTCCAATGTTCATATTCATGAATACCAATAAATCTCATACTATCTAAAAATTCTCTTCGTCTGATATCATTATGATATTCATCTAAAACTACTACTTTATATTCATCAGGATGAGATAACAACTCAGCCCCTCCGAATAATGCTTCATCATCAGGATGAGCAACTATCATTATTTTATCAATTTTATTCACTATAATATATCTCACAGTTTGGGTGTTCTTGTAAAAATGAAGCAGGAATTTCAGGAGTTATATCTCCATTAATTGCCTTTTCTAAAATATCTTTCTTATGTTTTCCGTGTGCAATTAAATAGATTCTTTTTGACTTCATAATGGTATCTATTCCCATAGTTCTTGCCTGAGTGGGGACTTCATCCATAGAATCAAAGAATCTACTATTATCCTTAATTGTATTTTCGGTTAAATCAACTATTCGACTTTTTGAATCTCTTGGTGTTCCTGGTTCATTAAATGCTATATGTCCATTAGTTCCAATACCCAATATTTGAATATCAATCCCTTTTGAGTTTTCAATCATCGCATCATAATAAGGAAGAAGTTTTTCTGTTGGGAAATGATTAGAATGAAAAGTTAATTTACCAAATAGATGTTTATTCATAAAGTGTTCGTATGATTGTGAATGGTGTTTATCTAATCCAACATACTCATCGAGATTGTAAGTAAGTGTATTTGAAAAATCTGTGTCTTTCATATAGGATAATTCTTTATAAATACCAATAGGTGTTGAGCCTGTTGCCAATCCTAATACAGAAAAATCATGGTGTTTTACTAAATCACGAATATTTGATGCTATTACATGACAAATTTTTTGATATGTATTTCTTTTAATCCTCATTCAAATAAATTTCACTCCATAATTTAGTGGTTTCAGGAAAACTATCTAACATAATAGTTTTTAATGCCTTTGCATATTCTTGTATTTCTACTTGTGATGTTGGTTCATCTCGTAATTCAATAAAATTCATTACCGATTGAAATGATGCTGTCCACCAAACTTGTGTGTATTGAGATAATGGTAATACGATACGAGCTTGTTCTTTTGCCATCCCAGCATCAATCATCTTATCATAAGTATGTTCAACCGCGTTCATATAATCATTATAACATTGAGTCATTCTTTTTTGTTGTAGAGGATCCAATACACCAGCACTGGCCTGTTTATTATCCTCTGATTGTTTTCTCCACACTTCAGGATAATAATAATCTTCCACTTCAACATACCGACCACTTATCTCATTCCATGCATGGTCTTTACTAACACTTGATGATGTGGTTTCTATTCCAACAACGTGTTTATACCATTGTCGCATCACAAATTCAGGTGCCTTAACAATCACCATAATGTGTTGATGTCTAAATGGACTAAAATGTTTGTGTTTGATTAAAAATTTGGATAATCTCTTATCCTTGTCGGTGAATTCTTCTGAACGACCACCAAATGATACACGAGCTGCGTTTACTGGAGTTAAATCGTCTCCAAGTGTATCAACGAGTTCAACATAACCTTTATCTAATACTTCAACTTTCATAATATAACCTTTACTATATATAGTGAATTAAATTCTCAAAATTCAAATTAATATCCAGAACTTCCCCTAAGATTCTGTGTAGAAATTGTAGTACCAGTACTTGTAGTTATTTCTTCATTTTGTCTAAGTGCTCGAAGATATTCTTCATGACTTGAACCTGGCATAACACTTCCATCTGGCATCGTATGTGTTCCACTTAACCCAAGTGTATTCCCAACATTACTTGCATCAGATTGATGTCCATATGTGTGTGGGTTGTGTAATAATTTTTCAAGTTTTCTATTTAAAATTTGTTTCTCTGTTACTTCTTCGATATAAAATTCAAGTGGATTTAAAAGATTAGACATTCCTCTTAAACTATCGTTTGCCAGTCTAAGTTGATTCTCATTATACGACTTTACATTTTCTTTTTTACCAGATATTTGCCATTTTAATTCTACCTTCTCGTACATTGGAGTTGGAACTGACATTAATTCTGGATCAATCTCAATTAAAGATTCATGTGGATTAAGTAAATATCTCGCAAAAGCTCTACCGATAGTTCCTTTAGTTCTTTGTAAATCAGTTATAACTGGTCTAAATGATGTTAAGTATATCTCTCTTTTTAATTCACGCTTGGCAAATTTATATTGACTAAATAATGTTTTATCTTTAGGGTTTCGAGGAAAGACTGCAACTTCATTTTGGTCAACAAACATTTCAAGTTTATGAGTTTTAGTGTAGACTATCCAAACAGGTCTTTCATTTCTAAGTGGGAATCCGTCTACATAGACAAATTGTCCTTTTTTTGAAGTATAAGGTCCCAATACTCTTTCGTATATGTTTCTAATACTCATTAGTAATCCCATTCCAGAGGTTCAGTAAAATCAAATTGATTGCCAACATCAGGTGAAAATAACGAAGTATTATCATTATATCGAACTCCAGATTGACCATCTGGTCCTATTTTATATAAATTACCATCTAAATCCTTTAATGTACCATCAGGTTGTTTTTTTCTTGGAGTTCCTTGACTTACATCGAATTCATTCAGTTTTCCGATTTGGTATGTTCCCTCAGGTGCTATATCATCTTCAGGAAATAATGTCATGAATTGATTATTTGTAACTGTTGCACTTTTATCCACAGGAGCTGCTTCATATGTGAGTTCCAAGGTGATGGGTTTGGTTTTGGGTTCACCACCAAAAAGAGTAGGAGTATCACCTACAGGAACATCCGGATTTAAATTTAATGTTATTGTTTCTATCTCTGGACCAGTATATTTTGTTGTAACGGTTTCGAGTCCAACCTCTACTGGCACAACCTCTTGATCTACATCAAAAATCTCATCTATTTGGGTAGGTGTTGGTACTTTTCTTTCATTGCCAGAAACTCTCATCTGTCCTTGTAGGGTTGTAGTCCAACCATTTGCATCTATCTTGTGTGATGAACCTTTTACTTGAAAACATATCCTATTCATATATGAACTTGGTAAATACGAACTATTAAAAACATTACCAGGAAATATTCCACCCGTACCATCTATTTCGAGTTCAAGTTCTATTGAAACAAGAGGATCACTTGTTTTTAACAATCCATTAGAATCACCTTTTAATACACTTTTCATTATACCCCTATATGATGCTGAAAGTTTTGGATACTCGATATATCGAGGAAAATCTTCTTGTCGTGCAATATGACCTGCTCCAGATGAAAACCAATCTTGGTCTGACATTTCATAAAGAACCTTATATGAATCTCCAGCTACGTTATCATAATCTTTTTTACTCCAGAGGTCAACTCTATTTTGCAGTAATGCTTCTGCCTCTGCTAATTTCTCTTCGGTTTCCTTTTCATAATTTTCTTTTGCCTTTTTGGCCTCTTTTTCAGACATTCCAATAGTGTCTAATTTCGAAAATTGATTCTTAATTCTTTTTTGAAATTCTTCTTTGATTTGGTCATTTAA
>Ga0209337_1004115_pt1 | contig 10129 bp, 13 predicted proteins | sample LinPmetageLP53_FD_184044 | JGI IMG/M metagenome (GOLD analysis project Ga0209337, IMG submission 184044) | Marine viral communities from the Pacific Ocean - LP-53 (SPAdes) (version 2) | ecosystem: Environmental > Aquatic > Marine > Oceanic | place: Pacific Ocean | collected 2010-02-08 | reverse complement strand
TTTATAATTACATGGGACAACCTATATTTGAGGGGGTTGATGTTAAACAAATAGATATGGGCGCGTTTAGCGCAGGTGTTTATACCTTAATTATTACTTATAATGATCTTAAGTTTACTAAAAAAATAGTTAAACAATGAAAAAACTAATAACACTTTTACTAACATTAGCTTGCTTTATACCTATTCAAGCTCAATTTTTTCAAAAACAACTTAAGTTTGCTACTTTTTATACAGCAGTAACTGGTAATAATTCATTAGCAGATATTAGTGTTTATTCTATAAATCCAAGTACTGGGGTTTTAGAAGAAGAAATCATATCAACTCCATTTGATTATACTTTAGCATTTGGTGTTAGAAAAATTGCACGTTTAGATTATGAAAATAGAAAAAATGTATTTTATAATGGCACAGAAAGTTCAGTTTCTGATGCTGCTACTGTTGGTAATGTTGAGGGTTTAGAATATTTATTTGAATTTGATTATAAAAGACAACAAGGAAGAAAGTTTGTGGATCAACAACATTTTTTAAGATATGTTCATGATCATTGGATAATAAAAGCAGAATATGTTCAGGATGGATTTGCTGATTTAAAATATTTTGAAGCTTCACAACGTTATAGATATAATATCGCTAAAGAATTTTCTCTTAATATTGGATTAGTTCAACGTTTTTCAGAACCTTATGGTTTTGATCCATTATCAGATTTAACAGGAGCTGATTTTACAAATGTAGCTGTTAATCAAGGATATAATACTAATTTTGAAGGAGAATGGATTGATCCTAATGGTAATGTAGTTGCTGATAATAATATTGTATGGAATGTTGTAGCTCTTCCTGAAGTATTAAGTGATTATGTTGATCAAGAAAGAGCATTATTACCTTACCAATGGAACCATTCATTAGTATTAGGATATGATTATTATCATTATACAAAATCATTTTGGCTTCACTCATGGGCAAGTATATTACCTCTTCATGTAAGTGTTAAAAATGAATATTCATATACCAATTTTATTGATGGTAATACTTGGTTTGATTATACTGGAGGATTAATTTTAGGATGGCAAGCAAATAAAAGATTGGGTATTTTCTCAGAAGGAAAATATCATAAATATTGGAATCGTAAATGGCATGATTTTTCAATTGGTTTTAATTATAGAATAATTTAAAATTTAAATCAGTCTCTACTTCTTTTTTATATTTATCATAGAATAATATATTACAACATGGCAAATAACGCATATTACGGGTATACTCCTAAAAAAGAAGAAATATCAGCAGGTTCTACAGGAAATCGTTTAGATCGTATTAATCCTTACGAATTTAGAAAAGGAATGGATTACGAATTAACGGGTCTTGGTTGTTCCCGGTTAGCCGAATCTTCAGTTGAAGAAAGAGAAAAAGCAACAGAATCTGTTCTTAAAAATTTAGAAGAAAATCATCCAGCATATTATTCAGGTTTAATTCAGTATGAAACTGAATATAGAGGAAGAGATAAAAAGCCCACTTTTAAACAATGGATTAAAGAATTTTATGAGGAGAATAATATGAAGGAAGTAGGCGATACTTTTAAAAATGATAAGATGGAGGAATTAAAAGAAACCATCAAATCTAAAGTTAGAAAAATGATTTTAGAGAATGATGAGTTAATGGATGATGAAACAGAATTAGATGTTGATGGTATTCCCGTAGTAGATTTAGATAATGATGTTGATGATGTTAAGGAGGAAGAGGATGAAGAAGCTATAGCTAAAAAAACAGCAGTAAAAGGTGCAAAAGGTAAGGCAAAACAACTTAAAGCTTTAGATAAAGAAGAAGCAGCACTTGGTAAAGAAAAAGAAAGGGCCCAAACATCTTTTGAAAAACCATTAGCAAAATATAAAGATGGTAAATTAACATCATCTGAATATACTGAGCAAACAAAAGAACTTACTGATAGAATTAAGGAAATTAATGATCGTCTTAAAGAAATCGAAACAGAAAGAGATGAAGTTGATTTAGCTGAAAGATTGGGAAGAAGAGAAGTAGCTAAATCTATGATGGAAAAAGCAACTCATCTTGAAATTTTAAATATTATTAAAGAAGCAGGCATCTCACTTCATGAAGGATCTGATGGTGTTAAAGCATATTACGAAATCGCAAAAACAGCATATCAAGAAGGATTTATGGCTGGATTGCATAAAAACAACTAAATACCGTTATGGAAAAAATTAAAACATATTTTATAAAGTTATGGGATGCACTTTGGGCTAAAACAGATTTAGACGAAAAGGCAGAAGCAGCTTTAAAGGAGGCAAAAAGCCGAATTAATGAAATAAAAAAAGAACTAGCAGACGTTAAACGCGCTGCAAAAGAAGTAGCTTCACAATCGAAAGATGTTGTTGGAGCTGCTAAAGGTAAAAAAAGAAAAGGCAGAAAAGCTAAAAAATAATCCAATAATAATTTAATAATTAAAAAAATGACTTTAAAAGAATTACAAAAAATGATCAAGGAAGAACTTGAATCATACAATGAAGATGATGAGATGGATATGTCAAATGACATGGGAGCTCCTGAAATTGATGTTGATGTAGACGCCGGTGATATCGACGTAGACGGATCAGAAGTAGATATGTCATCAGATGATGTGCTACGTGGAATTTATGATCAACTAGCAGCTTACTTCGACACTGAAGATGCTGAAGTAGAAGATTTTGAAGATGAAGATATGCCAGAAGAAGAGCCAGAAGGTGAAATGGATGATGCTGGAGAAATGGATGAAGATTATTCAGAAGAAAAAGAAATGGATGAGAATTATCAAGAAGAAAAAGAAATGGATGAGTCTGTTGCTCTTCAAGAAAGATTTAAAAAATTAGCCAACATAATTAAAGGTTAATAACCTATGACTCTTGACGAGTTATTATTGGAATGGTCTTATAGACTAAAGAAGGGCTACCCGGATATGGGTAGCCCATCTGACATTCAGGTTTTAAGGGAGATTTTAGTTGAGAATGATATGCCTGCTGATAATATTATTGATGAGTTAGAAGGGGAAAATACACCTGATAATAAAGCAGATACTAAAAACTTTACAAAAGATGATCTTATAGATTTAATTTCGACTACAGAAATATCTAGTAAAGAAGCAGAAAAGATAGCTAAAACTATTTCTAGTTTAGTTTTTACTACCCCTATATCAAATTATTTAAAAGTAAAAGAACAAGAATCTAATATTGATAAAGGATCAATTAGGTTATTTAAAGAATTAATTGAAAAATACGATATACAACAAGAATTTGCTGAATATATAAAGGATCCTGTTGATTTTGATATTAATAAAAACAATTTTACTGATTCAATATCCTCTCTTCCCGCAGATAAATTAAAAATAATTTTTAGAAGTATGCCCACTACTATAGTAAGTAATGTATCTGTGGGTCCTGGTGAGGTGTTATTTTCTATTTTATTTAAAAATGTTAAAAAAAGAGACTCAAGAGGAGATCTAGATGTTGGAAACTTAAATGTAGAGGTAAAAGCATCTATAGGAAATTCTAAAGTAGCACATTTAGAAAAAGGTACTGATGCTGGGGCTGTTGTAGCAAAAGGATATGGTAGGGGATCATGGTCATCTACTAGTAAAACAGGTAAATTTGATGAATTTGTAGAGGGGTTAGGGATGAATGAAGAAAACACACAAGACGCTTTAAAATTATTAGTTAAACAACCGGGAATGGCATCTCTAAAATGGCCCCTTAAGGTAGTATCGATTTATGATATTTTTACTAAAGATGATAATTTTAACAAAGAAACATTTATAAAAGGGTTTGAAGATGTGTTAAAAAGAATATACCATAAGTCTTCTTTTATACCTAAAGGAGAATATTTTAATTTAGATTCATATTTTGGTAACCAAGATTTTAATAGTAAAGAATTTGAAATAGATATAACAAGAGAGTTAATACAAGCTTATAAAGACCATGAAGGATTTGATGGGATGTTATATTTAAATAGAAGTGGAGATATGAAATATTTTGATAATAAATCTGTGATAAAAAGTGTAGGCACAGATATAATAATAAAATCATTTTCAGATGATGTTCCTCGTTTATTATTTCCAGGACATTCTTAATTAAGAAATTAGGCTTACCGGCGTTTTTTATGTACCCTATCACTGTAGGGGTTATAGGGAAATAAGGTGAACCGGTTCGCGAACCATGGAAAAATACAATCCTAAAAATATAGACAAAGCATTAAAAAGAATGGAAAAAATGGATACCCTCAAAGGTATCCATCGTTCGTCCTCTAATATAATGTCATTTTTTGATGAAAATGACAAAGAGTATGAATTACAAGAGCAAAAATCAGCAGCAGAGAAAAAACAAATAGAATATCTCAATAATATTACGGTACTTAAAAATATTTTAGATAAAAAAGGTACTAAAGAAGAAAAATTAAGAGTAAAATCATTTAGAATATTAATAGAAGCTACAAATTTCTTCACAATGACTGACAATAGAAAAAATACCATTAAACAAAATATGCAGTGGTGTAATGAAATATATGAAAAATATTTGGATTCCTAAGGGGAATTTTATACGACTAATACAATTAATAAACTTATTATATGAAATACGCAAGACAAACACAAGAAGCCCTCGATAGATTAGATCAATCTTTAGCTAGATTAAGAGGATTCATTAAAAGAGGCGAAAATGCCGAAGCTATTAGATTTATGGAAAAGGGTGACCTTAAAGATAAATTTGAAGAACTTCAAAACATTATTACTATCTCATCTACGGGAACAATAGGTGCTAGAGGGACAAGTAATACAAAACCACTCTAATATGTTATCAGCAGAGCAAATTCAGGCAAATTGGGACCGTTATATTAAGGTAATTACCGAATCGCTTTCAAAAGAACGAACAGATATTCTGCTTCCCTTTCTTGAGAAATATCAAGATAGAATGATGATGATGCCTGCATCATCTAAAAACTGGCACCATTCAGCATTCGCAGGTGGTTATACTGATCACGTTTTACGCGTATATGATTGTGCTATTAAGTTATATAATATTTGGGGAGAAATGGGAGGAGATCTTTCAACATATACTCTTGAAGAAATGAAATTTGCAGCTTTATTTCACGATTTAGGAAAAATGGGTCAGCAAGAAGGTGAATATTATCAACCAAATGACTCTCAATGGCATATTGATAAATTAGGTCAGATTTATAAATTTAATACTGATATTCCAGCAATGAAAGTACCTGAAAGATCATTATTTATTCTACAAGAAATTGGTTGTAAAGTAACTCAAAATGAGTTTATTACAATTAAAATTCATGATGGTTTATATGATGAGTCAAATAAATTTTACTTTATGTCTGGTCAAAAGGAAACAAAATTAAGATCCCATTTACCTCTATTAATGCACCAAGCGGATCATATGGCTGCTCAAATTGAATTTGAGTTATGGAATAATCCCTCAGGTGAAGTTCCTAAACAAAAAGCATCAAAACCTAAAAATGCTTCAAAAGGTGATAAAACACTTCGAACAGCTAAAAAAATAGATGCATCTAATAATCCAAAATTAGCATCAGCTACCTTAGATGTAATAGATTCATTTTTTAAAGATTAATTATGATTATATTACTTAGCATATTATTAACATTAGTAATTGTTACTTCTTTTTTTGTAATTAGAAATCTATTAATGAAAAATGAAAAATTATCAGACTTTATAGCAACACAAAGCGATGCTATTAATGCATGTGATATAAAATTAAAAGAAATAGACGCCAGAGGAATATTCGAATCAGATGATCAAATAGGATGGTTTTTTAAAGCTGTAAAAGATATCCAAGCATCATTAAATGAATTCACTCTTAAATAACCACAATGTCATCATTTATACCAAAAGAACCAGTTAACACTGGTTCTTCTATTCCACCAAAGAATCAACCAAAAAAGAGAGGAAGAAAAAGAACCAAAAAAAGATATTTCACCGAAGACACAGACGCAGCAATTGCTGAGTATTTGGCTTCAACCGATCAAGATGAAAGGGATAAGATATTCAAAGATAGAATATGGTATCCTTTTTATAAACTTGCTGAAAATTTAATTCACACCTTCAAATTCTACTATACAGAAGTTGATTCATTAGAGGATCTTAAACATGAAGTTATTTGTTTTCTATTAGAGAAATTAGATTATTTTAAACCAGAAAGAGGTACAAAAGCTTTTTCTTATTTTTCAATTGTAGGTAAAAATTATCTTATCTTATATAATAATAACAATTATAAGAAAATGAAAATCACAGTACCAGTTTTAGCTGCGGATGATGATGGTGGTGTTTTACATCAATTAGGAAGAGATCAACGTAAACAAGATATAAAAGATTTTATAGATTATCTTACATTGTATATAGATAAACATATGTTTACAATGTTCAAAAAAGAAAAAGATCGTAAAGTATGTGATGCTATTAATACTTTATTTAAGCGAAGAGAAAATTTAGAAATATTTAATAAAAAAGCATTATATATCTATATTAGAGAAATGACTGGAGTAGACACTCCTGTAATTACTAAAGTAACTAAAAAACTAAAATTAGTTTATAAGGATCTTTATTTAGAATTTGATAAAACAGGGTATGTAAAAATATAATTTCTCCATATTTATAATCAAAATGTATGGATTCATTATCTCAAATATTATTTGATGACAAGACTTTCTCGGATCTTCTGAAGGAAATTCATAATAATCAAACAAAAAAATCAAAACAACTAGCATCTTTGATTGCAGAGCTGAGACCCTTAGTCCAATCTCTGGGGGACGCGACTGTAATAGTCCCCCTAATCAAAGAATACTTAGAAATAAGTGTTAAAAATGATGATCAGTTAGTAAAAATGGCAGCAATAGTTCAGAGATTATCAACATCCTCTTCCACATCAGGAGATGGCGGTTTATTAACTGATACTGAAATGGAGCAACTTCAAGATTTAGCAGAAGAAATAGCAAAAACAGTTGAAGAACCTAAACAAATAGAAGCACCTTCACCTAACGAAATAGAAAAGTAAGATGGGATCTAATAGTATAGTTCATTCTAGGAAAAGTGGAGAAAAAACACTCATAACCCCCAACAAACAAAAATGGACTTCCGTTAGGGTTCTTGATATTATTTTAAATATAAACCATCCTAAATTTGAAGAATTAGGAGGATATGATTCTATAGGTACTATTTTTTACACCAAATTAGATGATAATACACCAAATCAAAATCCCTCAACTGCTAATATAGCTAAACCTCTATTTACTCACCTTAAATATTATCCTTTAATATATGAAATTGTTTTAATTTTAGATACTAATAGTAAAGATATATATAAAGGAGATAAAAAAACAACTTATTATTTCCCACAAGTAAATATTTGGAATCATCCCCACCACAATGCCCTTCCTTCAGTTAAAGGACTTAAGGATGGAGATACAAGTCGTGACTACCCACAAACCGAAAATGGTATTATTAGGAGAAAAATAGAAGATGAGGGCACTGATATTAAATTAGGAGATTATTTTAAAGAACAAACAAATATAAAACCTTTATTACCGTATGAAGGGGATATGATTTTTGAAGGTAGATTTGGAAATTCAATTAGATTTGGTTCAACTAATATAGGCGAATCAATTCCAGATGAAAATAAAAATCAATGGAGTCAAGTAGGAGAAGTAGGAAATCCTATTACTATTATAAGAAATGGTCAACCCGAAAAAACCGATGAAAAAGGATGGGTACCATTAATTGAAGATTCAAATAATGATTCTTCAATCATTTATATGACTTCTAATCAACAAATAACAGGTTTTACCCCTGCATCCTTAAATCAACAATCATTTGGTGCTGATATAGAAGAACAAAAAACATTAGAACAACAGCTAACGGATATTTCTCCTCCAGCTGTCATAGAACCCGAAGTAGAAGAAGAAGTAGAAGTAGATGAAACTGCTTTTGGAAGTGGAGGATCTGAAGATGATCCCGTTATATCAACCCCTCAAACATCTTCTCTAACAGGCTCACAAGAAATAGAAGATGAATTAACTCCCTTTGATGATTTTGTAGGAGATGATGAGGATTTATATTATTATGAAGTAGTATTATCTGAACAAAATATAGGAGATGAAAGTGTTGAGGAGGCAGACCATATGGGTATATATCCTCTTGCAGGTAATCTTAGAATCCCCCTTATGAATCAAGGAGATACACAATGGGGTCACCTCAGATCTTCATATCCCTCTACTAACTATAAAGAGTATAGTCTTAAAGCAGCAGGATGTGCATTAACATCTACAGCGATGGTGTGTTCTTATTTATCAAATAATATTATAACTCCTGCTATGCTTATGGGTCCTGAGAGTACTTTTCTCCCCCATAATAAAGAAAAACAAACAGATACAACTCCTGAAGGTTCAGGAGTATTAGTAGAATGGAGTGTAGTAGAAAGAGATTTAAAGGACCGCACAGGATTAGAATATAAATTTATACAATGGAGATGGGGTAGTAATCCAGCTGAGGAGGAAATAAAAGCTTTTCTTATTTCTAAATTAGATGCTAATATTCCTGTTATATGGGAAAGACAACAAGATGGTTTAAAAAGAAAAAGTGAAACAATTGAAGGATATGATACTAGTACTTTTATTTATGGTTATAATTCATCTTTAGAAAAGCCAGCAGTTCAAAGAAAATTTGTATACGGTAACCAACATTGGATGGTAATAACAGGATATACTTCCGATGGAAATTATGATCCAACATTTCAAGTAAATGATCCTAATGGTGCCTCTTACAGACCTGATGTAAGTTTAGAACATTTACAAAATAAATTAGGGAGATTTATGACATTAGAATTAAAATCATAGTATGAGTTATAAACCAGACGCCCCAGGCACATATCAAGGAAAGCAAGTAATAATTAATTCTGATAGATTATTATTTAATGCTAAAAATGATTCTATACTTTTATTTTCGGATAAAGCAATAGGATTTAGTACAAATGGAAGTTTTCACTTTGACACAACTAATTTAGACGAAAATAAATTTGTAGTTAATTCTCCTAATATTTATCTTGGATTAAATGATGATGGTAATTTTCCAACTGAACCTGCAGTATTAGGAAATAAAACAGAAGAAACATTAGAAGAAATTTTAGGAATAATAGAAGAATTACTAGAGGGTATTTGCACTAAATTAACATTTATATGTAATGTTCCATCCCAACCTACAGGTCCTAATCCACTAGCAAATATAGCTGCTATGAATTCAACATTAACTAGGATGGCTAATTTAAAATCTAGATTAAAAGATATAAAAAGTAAAAACACTAAATTGGTATAAGATGATTAAATTAATTATAAATTCTTTAGAAAATAAAGTAGATATGAAAATACTCGATGCTAAAGAAGAAATAAGAGCTCAAGGAGAATCTAAATTAGGTGAAATAAAAGCCCAACTCCCCTCTCAAGAAGAAATAATAAATACTTTAAAATCTGAAGGGTTATCTAGATGTAATCCTACTTCACAGGCACAAATGGAAAGAGTATATAATAAATTTAAAAGAAAATTAAACAGAGCATTGCAAATCACTGAAAGAACTAATCAAAAAATAAGTAATATTCAGTCAAAATTAAATAGAATTAAAGATGAAGTTATTCCTAAAATAAAAAAACTCTTAAAAGTATTAGATGATATTATAAAAATTGCAAAACAAGTAGTAAAAGCTCTTCCTATAACCTTAGGATTTATGGTAGGTTGGTCGGCTAATGGGGCGGTAATAAAAAAATTGGGTGATTTAATAGACGTAGCAAAGGGAAAAATAGGAATATTTAAAAATGCCATAACAGGATTTAGTAGTACTTTAAAAAAATCTATGAAAAAAGTATTAAAAGTACTAACAGTACTTATTCCTATAATTACAGCAATAGTAGCTTTAGAAAATCTCATTAAACTATTATTAACAAATGTAGAACTCTTATATTTATCTTCTATACAATTCTGTGCAGGAGTAAGTGGAGATGATACAGATGGCCAAGGAAATATGAATGAAGATTTAGCACTATATAGTTTAGAAGATGCTCTTGCTATAGGTAATGAAGCT
>Ga0209337_1004114_pt1 | contig 10130 bp, 18 predicted proteins | sample LinPmetageLP53_FD_184044 | JGI IMG/M metagenome (GOLD analysis project Ga0209337, IMG submission 184044) | Marine viral communities from the Pacific Ocean - LP-53 (SPAdes) (version 2) | ecosystem: Environmental > Aquatic > Marine > Oceanic | place: Pacific Ocean | collected 2010-02-08 | reverse complement strand
AACACTTTCCCTTATCTTCTTTTAGTGATTATCAAGGAAGCCCACTAATGAACTCCAACAATTAATGATACATCACAAGGTCGGAGGTGTTGACCTGTTTAAATAGAGAAGGTCAATTAATGACCCTCCCTATATATTCATGTTCAGTAGCTACATCATAATCTAAGAAGTAATCTGCTGATTCAAAATCTTGTGTAAACTGATGTCCTAATCTATAGACAAGTTTACCATTACACAAGATAAAGTCATCACATGTAAGAACTACACTCTTGACATATATTGGTTCATCTAAACTTTCTAACCAACATTCTTCAGAAGCAAGACATATAATAGGTTTAGCAAACATTACTAACTCTATATAAAAGTCTTCATCGTAAGTAAATGGTTCAGTTTCTATGTCAATTACAAATGACATAGTATTGATGTTCTGTTGTTCCCAAACACCAATTTCAAATACACCAGGCTCAATAGTATCAGAGCATGATGTCATAGTTGTTAGCAATAGTATTGCTATAACGAATATATTTTTCATTGTATTATATTAGAGGTTTATAAATAGAAATAAAATAGAGGAGGTTACCTAATAACCTCCCCTACAATGTATACGTTGTCTCGTTCAACAAGTTCGCTTGCGTTATATACAGGAGACTTGCTCCAGTCAAACTCACCACTCTTGTTGCACATGATAAATACCCAATCGCTTGTAAAACAATTAGCTAATCCCCAAGTTTTAGATACTGCAGTAGCTCTCGCTTTCCTTACATGCAGTTTTTTCTTTGGTCTTTTGTTTTCAGTCATAGGTCATCCATATTAGTTCGTAATATTTCACCTGATAAATGATTAACATAAACAAGATGAGTATTACTGTCTATATATAAAGAACAGTCTATCTCTTCAAGACCTATAAGAATATCAACATTGCCTTTGAAATCAGCACCTTTATTTGCCCATCCCCTGTCTATGTATCCATGTTCAGAAACAAGAGAGCTAATATAGCTCTCATTGTCTCCTCTTTCAAAGTTTGGGTCGCTCATAGTGGTATCTCGTCGTCATCAATAGTAATAGATACTACGGATGCAAATAGAATTGCAACTGCAGTAATCGAAATGTAAAATCCTGAAGTTACTGCACCAACAAAAGTAAATGCTTGACCAAATGTCAACATCCACAATGCTATTGTAACAATCAACGGACAAGATGATATAAATAAAAAGAATAGTACTCTTTTAATGTGCTTTTTCATGATTCGCTTTCTTTTACCACTTTACGGTAGGTTAATAATGACTCTGTTTGTTCTATAGTTTCAGGTATACCAAAGAATGATTCAAACTCTTGCTTGCTTATGCTTATGCCTGAACCAGCTGTTAAGCATAGCTTGTGCAATAAACTATCAGGTGAATCACCATGTTGCAAATTGCCATTTATTAATAAACCTACATATTCTAGGCTTTTACATACAGCAACAAAAAAGCAACCGTTCACGTTATAGTACTCCATGATTTTATAATCGTCTTTTTCAGACATGATATAATATATTAAATGATGTGTTATTTTAATGGCTAACACTTTACCATTGTATTCTATGATTTTATAAAGGTAATATTGTAGGGAGGAAGGAATGTGTAGACTTATGCATGATAGCGTGTTAGATTTCCACTAGCTGGACTATGTATGCCAGCACTGTTTCTTACGCAATATCTCTATCATTTATAATATCTACACATCCCCTGACAGGGTAATCACTACCTGTCACTATAAGCGTCTATAAAATATCAAGTTTAGTACATGCACTTAATTTTAAATGTGGTGTATATTATTTGCTGCACTCCACTTTACCTTGATATTTACGACCACTAAAAGCGTCCATTTAATCCTGATGGATTTGCTCCTTATTTGATTAGTTGAACTAAACGACCACTACTGCCTACGTCTTCACGTATTGGCAATGTCTCTCCCCATAGTTTCTTACCTAGCAATAGTACTACTAGGATTACAGATACTCTTATCTAATACTCCCTCTGTTAAGGGCCTCCCTGTTATTTCGCAGGTTACTTTGCTTTGTATGTGAACGATGGTATATCATCTGTGTTGACCAAACACTATTCACTTTATGCCGCAAGTGGTTAACTTGTTTGTCCTACTGTTGTGCACACAATAAGACTGGCTTTTATTATACCTGCCTCCACTACCACGTTAACGTATCTGAGCACATCTTACTCTTCTCATAGTCGTGATGCTCTAAGTTGTGGGTCTATGCTTCATAAGCAGGATTTAATATCTTAAAATGATTGAGTTTAAGAACAACTTGCTATAAGTTATACAGGCTCCTACTATCTCAAGAACGACCTTCACTATATCTGGCGACATAGCTGCACTGTCTAATAGGTATCCTGAAAACCTTTATGTATAACTTATACACAAGTTGTTCTCTCACTCTTTAGATAGCCTTAACTATCAAAGACATCACTGCCTTGACATGGTAGCGAACCATGAAGCTGTTGCTACTTACCTTTCGCTAAAGGTAGATTAGTACGTTTTTTAACCCTGCCGATTACTGTACAAATTGAGTCAGTTTCGTATTCAGACATAGCATCTCTCCTGACTATAACACGATTGTTATCATCAAGATATGTATGTCTTTCACTACTACAACAGTCTCCACCGCACTCTGGCTGACTATAATCAAGTCTTTGTTGTCGCTTAACATAGTTCTTAGCCTGTGCTACTGTATTGAATACGGTAAATTCCATGGTCTATTAGATTAAAGGGTTTATAAAAAGTATTTTGTAACAAGCAAAGCTTGAGCGTTATGCCCAAGCCTCACTTGTGTATGTATTTTCAAGGTAATCAAGAACTTTCTCACCTTTTGTTGCCCAGTCTAATCCCCAACCATCAGGAGATGTATCGGTAACATAGTTACGTAGTTCTTCAGAACCCAATGGTGAACCCACTGCAATCTTAAAACCAATGATGTTGAACCAGTCGTATCTATCACCACCATATCTCTTTGGGTGAACAGGCACATCAAGTAAAGAACAAATCTCTTTGTCTATTTGATTGATTGCTACTAGTTTTTTGGTGACCTTACAGGTCAATTGAAAGTTATTAGGCATCGTTAATAGATTAAAGGTTTATAAAATGTACCACTCTGCATTTACACGGACTTGTGACCGTTAAACTATTGTTCAGTTGCATTAGTACGAGAGTTTTGGTAGTTTAATGCATTCTACCATGGTTCTCCCTAACCTTTAAAGACTTCTGTTGCCAAGCTAATGTCTGTGTAAAGCTCCGAATCTAATTCATGCACCTGCCTAACTATGCGTTAGGGTTAATGGTGTAATCAATCAGAGTTAATACTCCGTTGATACAAACAAATGTCTTCATAATGAAAGCATATTGATGTTGTGAATAACTATCACCTATTCACATGGTGTGTATGTTGAAAGTCCATATTATGTAACGGACAGTAGTATTGTATTCTATCCCCATAAGGGTGAAGAGCAGTTGGAGTTCTGCTCTTCATACATTGGCACACATTTACCGTAACAACTCCTTTCGGTCTGTGTGTTGGTGACTACAAAGGTAGCTGGATTACCAGCTACGCTCTGTGTTCTTATCACCTGAGCCTGCGTTGTGCATAACGTAGAACTCTTTGCCGTCATTTCCCTGAACGTGGGATACTACGGGATCAGTAAGATCATCTGACTTAAGAATCTTCTTACTTACTGTGGCAACTGACTTGCCTGCCTCATCAGCTATGAAGTACAATCCTGACTTAGGACTACGTACTAGCTTGATGGTTTCTGCTGCCACTTCGTTCTTGAATTGGCCGATTGACATTGTGTCGAGGAATGTTACATCGCTCATGGTACTGTGATAGTTTACAGCTACGGGGACGTTCCCGCAGCTAAAATCAAGTAGGGGCTTTTTGTTGGGGTGATCATCACACTCGATTACACAAAATATTTTTAAAAAAAAATAAATTTTACTTGACATCAGCATATTGATTGTTGTATATTTGCATCGTCCTACTCAAGAATGCAGTATCTAAGACTGTGCAATTATGGTAATAGATTGATTGAGCGACATAATATACTTCTTAGTTGTAACTTCAGGTAATCACTCCTGTTGGATCAGCTAGATATTAATATACTCAAAAACTACGATGTAGGTAAATGGTCAGAGTTTTTGACTTCCAAAAGGAAGTGTTTTTACGAGGTGAAGATCAAAATGCAAAAAAAATGGGAGAGGAAGGCATTAGCATGGAACACGAATTTGAATATCCTAAGTTTGAATTTAACCGTGAGCTTATATATGTTGATGATCAAGCATTAGTTCGTATAATTATGAGGTCTATGGTTTATGATGGTTTTAAGGATCTCGTGGAAGTTGAGCTTGAGAGCCATTATGTTTATAATGGAGATAAGGATGTAGATACGGAGATGCATCTTAGTATGGAGTTTCATGACAAGTGCTTTAAGGTGTTTGTAGGTAATGAAGATCCTGATGATATAAATATGGATAATAAAAGATTTGAATAATGGAAATAAGTATAGATGTAGAGAGTAAGATTATAACGATTGTTTATAAGGATGATGTAGATCTTAAAGAGGCTGTTAGTAGAGCAACATGTATGATGGAGCATATGAAAGGTTATAGAATGGATATTGTACCGATAAGTGATCCAACAGGTGTTTTTAGTACTGATTTATAATATTATTAGTTAATATGCTTGACATCTTAATGTAATATGTTATATATTTGTAAAAAATAAAGAGATGGAAAGAGTATTTAATCTCAGAGGTACTGAAAAAGCATTTTTTAACATGTATGTTGGAATTATGGGATTACAGTCGCCTATGAATAAACTCAGGAAGCAAGAACGTCAAGTATTAGCTGAAATTATGTATCAGAATAGTATTATATCTAAGGATTACAAGAATCCTGAAGATCCTAAGAAATGGAAAGCTATTTTCTCTTATGAGAATAAACTCTTGATGGCTGAGAATGTAAGTAATATGTCTGAAGCTAGTTTTGCTAATTGTTTAACTTCTTTAAGGAAGTATGGTTTACTTGATGGAGATAACTACTTGCATAGTAATCTTAAGGTATATCCTAATAAGAAAAATGGTATAGTCTTCAATTTTGCAGTTAAAGATGCAGGACAAACTGTTTAAAGAATTTTTAAAAGAAGTGGCAGATAAACATGGTATATCTACAGCTGTTCTTGAAAGAGCGTGGAAAAACCAGTTTAAGGTAGTAAGAGATGCTATTGCTAAGAGTGTGAAAGAAAAGAATGATAGTTTTAAGACCGTATATCTTAGGAATCTTGGTAAATTTGTTCCAAGGTATTCTGAAATGAAATATATGAATAATGATAAAGGAGATAATTAACGGTTGGAAAAATTATATTGTTAAGAATCCTCTTGTAGAAGAGGAGGCTAAACGTAGAGCTGAGATATGTGCAGGTTGTAAACATTCTAAAGATGATTTTGATATACCTAGATGTGGTATATGTAATTGTCCACTTGCAATGAAAACTAGAAGTAGTAAGAGTGAATGCCCTAACCCTAAAAATGAAGGAGGAGCGAAATGGTAATGTATGTATTAAATATCATTAATGATAATGAATTAGAAGATGTCATTGAAGGTGTCGATGAGATAAAACAATATCTTAAGGATAAGGAAAGTGATAAGGAAGAGTATAATCTTGAGGGTTATACCATGAGCATGACAACTGATTATTATGAAGATGAGTGAGGAGGTGAGGAATGAGGAAAAGGTCACTGATAGCGGGATTGTATATTTTGAGTATCCTGTTGGTGATAAAACTTTCAAAATGTTTGTTAGTTCTGACCCAAAGTGTCTTGATGAAGAAGGAGAGACACATGAGGAGTTCAGACAAAGAAGGAAGATGAATGAGGCTTCTTTGAAACGTTATAAGAAAGGGAGAATGTACTGGAACCCACATGTTATGGGAAACCAAAAGGGTCTGGTATGTAATGATAGAAATCGTGCTACTGTAAGTGCGTATATTGAACAAATGCAAAAAAAGCAAGATGAGCAGCAATAAAAAAGTATTAACGAGTAAAGATATTAAGTGCACCCCTTCAGGGTCACGGATTATAACAAGAGCATATATTAAACCACAGAGTGCAATTATTACTCTTGATAAGAAGGAGATTGTACCGTGTGTTGAGGTTATGAAAATTGGTCTTAATGTTAAGGAGATTAAAGAAGGTCAGTGGATTTTGGTAAGGCATGATGTGCAGCCTGGTCAGTTTAAGTATGGGAGCGAATTGTTTTATATGTTCCAAGAGTCTGATGTTGTTGTGTATTTTGATGAGCAACCTGATTATGCTGATATTATTGGTACGGACACGGCAATTGTACGTGATCTTACTGAGTATGTAAAAGTAGATAAGATGAGTAAACTAAAGGCTAAGATTTCTGAGAAGGATGAGTCTGAGGTTCTTGCTGAAACAACAACTATTCTTGATCCTGATGGAAACAAAGTAAATTAATGAAGCATATATTTGAAACGGACGAGCAGGGCAATTTTATAATTGCTCCGCAAGTCCTCTCAATTAAGGAATTTGCAACGCTTCATAAAAAGCGTAAAAATAAAGCTCTTGTGAAAGCAGAGCTTTCTGCTATCTGGTTTTTTATAGATATGCGGTCTCCTTATATGCGTGTAGATGAGGATGAAAGATGGAAGTGTATACAGGATGATGTTCTTTATATGTATCCTGATTGGAAACCTGATCAATTAATAAATGCTTGTATTGAGAAGTACAAGGAAATGAGTAGGACACGTTCAATGGATACGTTAGATGCTGCATGGATAGCACAAAAAGAACTAGATCAGTTCTTGAGCAATGTAGACCTTAATGAGCGTGATAATAATAACAAGCCTATTTTTAATGCAAAGCAAGTAATGGATATGCTTAATGGTGTTCCAAAAACTGTTAAGTCATTACAGGATACACAAAGGCTTGTAGAAAATGAAATTGCAGAAAGTTTAATACTTAGAGGAGGACGCGAAAAAGCAGAATTTGAAGATGACAATACCAACCCAGACTGATACTTCAGAGGAAAGAGGGTTGCTTGACAATCTGACCTTTGATAGTAGTGTGCGTATAAATAGTATTAATGATGATGATCTTAGGTCTGATATTATTGCTGCTATTTCTGAAATCCCTTTTGTGTATAACATGCTTAAGAAGGATAGAAGACGTTCATCTGATCTTGAAAAGGATAGTCAAGGTAGAATAAAGGTTAATTTAGAACATCCTCATATTCTTGAGGATATGGATTATTTTCGTGAACGTGCTTTGCATTTTAAAAAGCATGGTACGTATACTAATATTATTCCTAATAGACATCAGACTTCAAGATATATGAAGTTCTGGAGAGAAGAACAGCGTAGGTGTAGAGAAGGTCTTGTTAGAGAAAGTGATGGTGAATGGATACCAGGTTATTACTATTGGTATTTAAACTACTGTCCAATATTAATGACACAGGATATACCACTAACTCCTGAAGAACTAGAGAATGATGCAATGAATGTTCAGGCTGAACGTGTTGAGGATTTTCCTAGAGTTTGGGATAGTGATTACTTATGGTATCATTATGTTGAACAAGCAGAGCATCGTGGTATGCATTGTGCAAATATGAAAACAAGGGGTAGAGGATATTCATTTAAAGGGTCAAGCAAAGGTACAAGAAACTACTATCACTATAAAAGGAGTAAGTCTTATGCAATAGCATCGGAAGGTGAGTACTTGTATGAAGATGGTATCTTAAGTAAAGCATGGGATACGCTTAACTTTATTGATAACTATACTCCTTGGAGAAAGTCTCGTGATTATGCAGATAGGAATGACCACAAAAGAGCATCTTATAGAGATCCTAAAACAAACACTGAGAAAGGTATACGTTCTGAAATACTTGGTGTAAGTACAAAAGGGCAACCTGAAAGAGCAAGGGGAAAGCGTGGTAAACTTGTATTGTTTGAGGAAGCTGGAAAGTTTCCACATTTACTAAAGGCTTATGCAATTGCAAGACCATCTGTAGAACAGGGTAGTAGAACATTCGGTACTATTATCGTGTGGGGTACAGGTGGTACTGAAGGTGCTGACTTTGCAGGTATTAAAGAGTTGTTTACTAAACCTGATGCATATAATATATATGGTATGCGTAATGTGTTTGACCGCAATGCACCATCTACATCTATATGTGGATATTACTGTGGTGAATACATGAATCGTGAGGGTTGCTATGATGAGAATGGTAATTCAGATGTAATAAAAGCACTTGTTGAGGTATTTACAGCAAGAGGTATAATTGCTAGAGGTACTGATGATCCAAACGCATTAATACAGGAAAAAGCTGATCGTTCTATCACACCGCAAGAAGCGATGATGAAGAAGGAAGGTCATTTATTTAATATAGAAGACCTTAAGATACATGCTTCGGAAGTAGAAACAAATCCTAAACAGTTTACAGATGCTACTTGGAAAGTAAAGATGTTCTTTCAAGATGGTGAAGTAAAATGGAAGATATCTGACATACCTCCTATACGTCAGTTTCCAGTTATGGATGTAAAAGACCTTGAGGGATGTGTTGAGATATTTGAACACCCTATAAAAAATGATGATCACATACAGGCAAATGTTTATATAGCAGGGTGTGACCCTTATGATGATGACATGTCTACAGGACCATCATTAGGTAGTATACTTATAATGAATCGTCTTACAGGTAGAATAGTTGCTGAATACACTGGAAGACCAAGAACTGCAGAAGCATTTTATGAAATCTGTTATAGATTGATGAAATACTATAATGCAAAATGCAACTACGAGAATAATAAGAAAGGTATGTTTCAATACTTTGACAGAATAAACGCTACATATATGTTGTGTGATACACCTGGTATTCTTAGGGATATGCAGATTACTAAACGTGTAGGTTACGGAAATGCTGCAAAAGGAACACACACAACTAAAGCTGTGAACGGTTGGAGAAATAGTTTGATACGTTCATATCTTATGGAACAAGCTTACGGTAAAGAAGAAGGAGAGAGAAATTATAGCACAATAGTATCACCAGCAATGCTTAAAGAGTTGATAGCGTATGACCCCAATGTGGGCAACTACGATAGAATATCATCGTTGGGTATGTTACTGATCTATCGTGTAGACCTTGAGAAATACGGATTAGAGGATGAAGATCTCATTGAAAATGATAATGGTAAAAAACAAATAGACCCTTTCTTTTTAAAAATAAGGTCTAGTATGAATGATAGATTTGTACCGACTATAAACGAAGAAAGACAATCTATTAGGTCAAGAATTAAAAGACGATGATTACAATTGACAATGAGGACTTCCCCTCTCAAAAGAAAACTGAAAAACAAAAGACCGAAAAGTGGGCAAAAAGGTGTGTAAAAGCAGCTACCGATATGGGTCTTTATAGTAGTGCATTTTATGGTGACTATCGTGAAATAAGAACCAATCTGGATTTGTATAATAATATCCTTGATAAGGATGACATGCTTTCAATGTGTGACCCTTTTGGACTTTCAAATAATGATTTTCCTTTTGAGCCACAGCACTACCCTGTTGCAAACAATAAGATTAATCTACTCTTAGGTGAGGAGATGAAAAGAAAGTTTGATTGGAGAGTGAGGGTAATTAATCAAGATGCTGTAACACAAAAAGAAAATGATATTCGTGATGAAATAAGAGAACGATTTGTTGAGTTTTCTACACAAGGTATCCCTGAAGACCAGCTTGCTGAAAAGATACAAGAACTTGATAGTTATCTTAGATATGATTATCAGGACATGCGTGAAAAAAGAGCTACACAGCTTTTAAAGCACATGGTAGAAAAAGAAAATCTTAAGTACAAATGGAATATGGGATTTCTTGACGGTTTGATTACAGGTAGAGAAGTCTATAGTCTTGATATTGTAAATGGTGACCCACGAATTAGAAAGTGTAATCCTGCTAATGTTAGGATTATTCGTAAAGGGCAATCTGTTGATGTTCAAGATGCTGATATTATTATTGAGTGGGGATATCATTCAAGAAAGAATGTAATTGATGATTACTCTGACTATTTAG
>Ga0209337_1004113_pt1 | contig 10130 bp, 11 predicted proteins | sample LinPmetageLP53_FD_184044 | JGI IMG/M metagenome (GOLD analysis project Ga0209337, IMG submission 184044) | Marine viral communities from the Pacific Ocean - LP-53 (SPAdes) (version 2) | ecosystem: Environmental > Aquatic > Marine > Oceanic | place: Pacific Ocean | collected 2010-02-08 | reverse complement strand
TGATTGCAGGAATAGGAGTACCATTAACAGGAGTATCAACAACGTCATCTGTAGGTGTTATTTCACCTAGTATAACTGAAGTAATTGAATTAACAGGGGTAGAAGCAACAGCTAGTGTAGGCAGTGTATCAACTCTTGGATATAATCGTGTTACTGCAACACAGAGCGCTAACTATACAGGAGTTTCTGCAACACAAAATGCTGGTTACACAACTGTAACTCATGCTTAAAAATCGTTGACTTTATGGATATAAGTAATATAAATTAACAAGCTAACAGGAGTACAAAATTATGGCATCAACTTATACAAACCTTGGTATAGAGCTAATGGCTACTGGCGAAAATGCCGGTACTTGGGGAACAAAAACAAACGCTAACTTAAACCTTGCAGAACAATTGCTTGGTGGATTTAAAATTCAAACTTTAAACGCAGCAGGTTCAGGAGCTAACACAACACCACTAGCTATAGCAGATGGTGCTTTAACAGGTGCTGCTCAAAACAGAGTTATTATTCTTGGTGCAGTATCACCAGAAGCTATTACTGGGAACAAAATTGTAACATTTCCTCTTCTTACAGAAACATTTTATTTTATTAAAAACAGTACATCAGGTGCATATACTGTACAATTAAAAGCAGCTTCAGGTTCAGGAGCCACGGTTACTTTTTCAGCAACTGACAAAGGCTATAAAGCTATCTACCTTGATGGTGTTGCAACTAACACTGGAGTTATTGAAATACCCTTAGCTGCAGCAGATGGTGTTACACTTACAGGAACACAAACTTTAACAAACAAAACTTTAACTAGTCCTGTTATAAATACACCTACAACAACAAGCCCTAAAATTATAACTAATATTTTAGATACTAACGGAAATGAATTAGCTTTACTTACAGCTACAAGTTCAGCGGTAAATGAATTTACAATTGCAAATGCTGCATCAGGTAATGCACCAAGATTATCAGCAACAGGTGAATCTAATGTTGATTTAGATTTATTAGCTAAAGGTACTGGTCATGTAACTGTAAGAGGTAATACTAATCCAGGTTCAATTCAACTTAACTGTGAACAAAATTCCCACGGAATTAAACTTACGTCACCCGCACACTCAGCTAATCAATCCTATGAGCTTAAATTTCCAACTGGAAATGTTACAGCAGATAGATTTTTAAAAGTAGCTTCTGTGTCAGGTTCAGGTACTACAGGTATTGGTCAATTATCTTTTTCTGAAGTATCGGGTGGAACATCTTGGCAAGCAGTTAAAACTTCTGGTTTTACAGCAGTAGCAGGAGAAGGATATTTTTGTAACACTACAAGTGCTGCATTTACTTTAACATTACCAGCAGGAACTTTAGGTGATGAAATAGCTTTTGCAGATTATGCAGGAACATTTGACACCAATGCTTTAACAATTGCTGCAAATGGATCTGAAAAAATTGCAGGTTCAACAGCAGATTTAACAGTTTCAGTAGAGAGAGCAGCTAACACTTTGGTCTATACGGATGGAACTCAGGGTTGGTTGTTAAAGAATAAATAGCCATGGCTACTTATAAAGAGATCAATGGAACAGCGGTTGTTAATTACGCTGGAAATCTTCCTAGTGCACTTGAAGGTCAAGTTTGGTACGACAGTACTAATACTGATTTTAAATTTCAATATGAAAATACTACAGCAGCTTGGTCCACGGGTGGTAATTTAAATACTGGTAGAAGGGCTTTAGCAGGAGCTGGAACTCAAGCTTCTGCATTAGGTTTTGGAGGATATGTTCCTCCTGGAGGACCAGGATATAAAGCTCTAACAGAAGCTTATAACGGAACTAGTTGGACTGAAGTTGCAGATTTAAATACAGCTAGGTCATTTTTAGGAGGAGCAGGAACACAAACATCAGCGTTGGCTTTTGGTGGTTTTACATATCCACCTAGTCAAAGTAGAGCAGATACAGAAACTTGGAATGGATCTTCTTGGACAGAAGTTAATAATTTAAATTCTGCAAGACGTGAAATAGCAGGAGTTGGAGAAAACAATACTTCAGCTTTAGCATTTGGAGGATCTCCTCCAGGTACTACAGCTCAAACAGAATCCTGGAATGGAACAAGTTGGACAGAAGTAAATGATTTAAACGCAGCTAGAACTTCTCTAGGAGCTGCAGGAACACAAACAGCAGCATTAGCGATCGGCGGTGGAACACCTTCACCTACAGCTGCAGTAGAATCTTGGAATGGTTCAAGTTGGACAGAAGTAAACGATTTAAACACAGCTAGAAGGGACATATCAAATTCTATAGGAATCCAAACATCAGCACTTGCTGCTGGAGGATATACAGGTTCATATACAGCTGTAACAGAAGAATGGAATGGAACTTCTTGGACAGAAACAACAGATTTAAGCACAGCAAGAGCAGATGGAGGAGCTTCTGGTACAACTTCAGCAGGTTTACTTTTTGGTGGGACCCCAATAACAGCAGCAACCGAAGAATGGAACACAGGTTTACCAGTAGGTGCGTGGTCCACGGGTGGTAGTTTAAATACTTCTAGACAAGCTCTAGGGGCATCTGGAACAAGTAGTACTGCAGCATTAGCTTTTACAGGGACAACTAATGGAGATCCTCCAGGAATCACTGTAAACGTGGAATCTTATGATGGAACTAGCTGGACAGAAGTTAATAACGTAAATACTGGAAGGAAACTTTTAGCAGGATTAGGTACTCAAACAGCAGCATTGGCAACTGGTGGAGATACAGGATCTTTAACAGCAGTGACAGAATCTTACAATGGTACAAGTTGGACAGAGGTTGGAGATTTAAATACAGCTAGACAAAGATTGGCAGGTGTAGGGACAAACACAGCATCTTTAGTTTTTGGTGGATTGACTCCAAGTGTTACAGCAATAACAGAATCTTATAATGGATCTAGTTGGACAGAAGTAGCAGATTTAAATACTGCTAGAGATATGTTAGGAGGAGGGGGAACAAATACATCAGCTTTAGCTTTTGGTGGATTAACTCCACCATCAACAAGATTAGCAGTTACAGAATCTTGGAATGGATCATCTTGGACTGAAACAACAAATTTAAATACAGCTAGGTATCAAGTAGCAGGATCAGGAGAATCAAATACATCAGCTTTAGCTTTTGGTGGAAATAAACCACCTAACAATGCAACAGGTGAGACAGAACAATGGAATGGATCTAGTTGGACAGAATTAGCAGATTTAAGTCAAGTAGGTGCAACACAAGGTACTGGAACGGTTACAAGTTCAATAGCTGTTGGTCGTGAACCTAGTCCAAGTGCAGCAACAGAAGAGTGGAGTTCTAGTACAAATGTGGTAAAAACAATAACAACAAGTTAATAATAACAAGGAGAAAACTATGGCAAAAACATATCAATACTGTGTAGCAGAAAACTGGGGAAAGGGATTCATCGATCATGTTGAATCATCTAAAATCACGTTTGCCGGCTATCCCGCTAATGTTTGGCAAGTTCCCGCATACAATAAACATGGTAATCTTTGGATTGCTAAAGTTGCAGGAGTTGTTAAAACTAAAGACGAGGCACAGGCGATTGTTGATGCAGAGGTTCAAGCAGCACAAGCTGCGTGGGACGCTTTACCGGATGCTGAAAAAGCACCAGCAGTAGAGATGAACACTAGACCTACTGACATAACATTAGAGGAATAAATTTAAAATGGCTGAGTACAAAGGCATTCATGGCACGAAGGTGCAAGACTATACTACGGATCCTGATAATCCTATAACAGGACAGGTGTGGTATAACGAAACTGCAAATACTATAAGAGTTGAAGCTCAAACAACAGCAGGAGCTTGGGCAACGGGTGGAAATTTAAATACTGGTAGAAGTGCTTTAGGTGGTGCTGGAACTCAAACAGCCGCTATAGCTGCAGGTGGATTTACGCCTGTAAGTCCTTACAATCAATCTGTAACAGAATTGTATAATGGATCAAGCTGGACAGAAGTTGCCGATTTAGCTCAAGCAAGACGTAGTTTAGCAGCAGCTGGAACTAGCACAGCTGCTATATTTTTTGCAGGAATAAGACCCGGTGATACTGTTTTAGGTAATACAGAATCTTGGAATGGATCTGCTTGGACTGAAGTAAATAATTTAAATACTGCTAGAAGAGGTTGTGGAGGAAATGGAACTCAAACAGCCGCTTTAGCAGAAGGTGGAAACACTTATCCAGGAGGTAATATAGCAAATGTAGAGTCTTGGAATGGTTCTAGTTGGACAGAAATAACCGATACAAATAGTGCTAAAAACGACACGGCAGCGGCAGGGACTCAAACATCAGCTTTAGTTTTTGGGGGATCATCTCCTCAAGCATTAACAGAATCTTGGAATGGATCAGCTTGGACTGAAGTAAATGATTTAAACACTGCAAGGTCTGCTTTAGGTGGAGTTGGAACAGATAATACTTCAGTTTTAGGTTTTGGTGGATACACTTATCCAGGATTTACAGCAAACACAGAAGAATGGAATGGATCTAGTTGGACAGAAGTTAATAATTTAGGAACTGCAAGGTATGCACTTGCAGGAGCTGGAACACCTTCATCTGCACTAGCTTTTGGTGGAGGTAATACCGGTCCTACAAGATTAGCAGCAACAGAAGAATGGACAGGTGCAGGTGCACCTGTAATTAAAACAATAACAACAGATTAATTATGGCAACATACAAAGAAATAAATGGCACAAACATTGAAGCAGTATCCTCAGATCCTGCAAATCCTGTTCTAGGACAAATTTGGTACAACACAACAACTAATGTTTTAAAAGGAGTAGGTTTTAATGCAACAGGAGCATGGGCAACGGGTGGAAATTTAAATACAGCTAGATATGGATTAGGAGCAGCAGGAAATAGTAATGATTCAGCATTAGTTTTTGGAGGAGCTCCTTCAGGGGTTACTGCTGCAACAGAATCTTACAATGGTTCAAGTTGGACAGAAGTTAATGACTTAAATGTTGCAAAATATTATATACAAGGAACAGGAACACAAACTGCTGCTTTAGCTCTTGGTGGTGCACCTCCTCCAACTGGAACAGGTGCAACAGAATCTTGGAATGGAACAAGCTGGACTGAAGTTGGAGATTTAAATACTGGAAGACTGCAAGTAGCAGGAGTAGGAACACAAACTGCTGCTTTAGTTTTTGGTGGAAGTCCTAACCCTAAAGCTGTAACCGAAAGTTGGAATGGATCTAGTTGGACAGAAGTTGCTGATTTAAATACTGGGAGAGCAGCTTTAGGTGGAGCAGGTACACAAACAGCAGCATTGGGTTTTGGTGGAAATGTTTCTCCGAACGCACAAACAGAATCTTATAATGGATCATCTTGGACTGAAGTTAACGATTTAAATACTGGGAGAACAGGTCTTGCAGGAGCAGGTATTCAAACACTAGCAGTAGCATTTGGAGGGTATCCAGTTACAGGAGTAACTGAAGAATGGAATGGATCATCTTGGACTGAAGTTGCAGATTTATCTACTGCTAGAGAAAGTTTAGCAGGGACTGGAACTCAAGCATCTGCACTTGCTGTAGGAGGACTTCCTTTAACAGCAGCAACAGAAGAATGGACAGGTGCAGGACCTATAGTACAAACATTTACAGACAGTTAAACCTTGTAATATATTTTTAATCCCTTATATTAAATATAAACATAAAGGATATAGAATGACTGATAAAAAAGACGTAAAAGATTTAATTCAACAAGAAGAAACTCATTTAAATAATCTATTAGAACAAAATGATCTATCTGATTTTAAAGGTATGGTCGATGAACTTCGTGACACTTGGAGTAAAAAACAAATGTTTCGAACAGAGACTGAAGCAAGATTTTCAGTACTACAAGATAATCGTTACCCTACTAAAGCTGCAAAATATTGGCAATGTGTTAGAGAACAATCTAGTTACTTAGATAACTTAATGACACTATCGTTTGACTACAGAAGAAACGAAGCAAAAATTAAATGGTTAGAGAAAAAAACTGAGTCTGAACAAGACGATTATAAACTAACTAAATATCAAATTGATTTAGATGAAGCTAAATTTGGTAAAGCCTCTATGGAGAAAACTGCTAAACATAGAATGAGAGAAATTAAAATGTGGTCTGGATTAAAAAAAGAATTTAATGACGGATCTTTTAATGACAAAGATGTTAATCAACATCAATTAGAATCTTATGGTATGCAATACCATGAAAAAGCAAAATCTTTAAATGCAAATTCAACTGAAGCTGAAGTGTTTAATATTATGGGACAACTTCAATCATTGCAAAGAATTAAAAAATCAGGTGAATTAGAAAACAATACAGAAAAGAAAGAACAAATTACTCAAGATGGGAACCCAAAATCGTAAGCTATTTTTTTTAGTAGCATTACCTAGATCTGGCAATACTTTATTTGCAAGTATTATGAATCAAAATCCTGAGATAGCTGCGACTGCTAACTCTGTAACCTTAGAGATAATAAAAAATCTTTATTTAATAAAGACAACAGACACTTTTCAAAATTTCCCTGATCATAGATCATTAGATAACGTTCTTGATAACGTATTTACTAACTATTATCAACAATGGCCACAACGTATAATCATTGATCGTGGACCTGTAATGTTAAGTGGTAATCCTGGTAACTTTGAATTGATGAAGAAACATTTTAAACCTGGTTTTAAATGTATAGTATTACTTAGAGATCTAATAGATGTACTTGCTAGTTACATACAGTGGTATACAGAAAACCCTAATTCTTTTGTTAATAAATTAGGTTCTAACGATGAAGAAAAATTATTAGCGTTAATGAATGAAGAGGGAGGTATCGTTAAAGAAATAAAAGCTATTCAAAATTCATATAACTATCCAGACATGTGTCATTTTGTAAGGTATGATGACATCGTTACAAATCCTGAACAAGAGTTTAAAAAAATATACAAATTTTTAGATGAACCTTATTTTAATCATAGGTTTGACAATTTAAATCAAGTAGCAGTTAACGGCCTATCTTATGATGATACAGTTGTGGGTAGTAATATGCACAAACTATTTGATGGACCAGTTAGAAAAGTATATAACCCCTACATTGAAAAAATTCCAGAAAGGATTAAAAAAAAGTATGGACACATTAAAATTTAACTTCGTATTTTTAGGTCAATCAATACTAAAGTATCAAGTACCCTTAGATATTTTTAGTGCTATTAATAAAATTTATGAACAAAATGTTCATAGACTAGATCCTGCAAACGAGCAGTTAGTAGGTAAGATAGAGAATGAACACTCTTTATTCTATAATGGTCAAGATCAATCCAAGATAAAAAATCACAATATGTTACCAAGAAATGTCACTGATTATTTTATGACTGTATTTAAACACTATTTAGCGTTTAATAAAATTAGAGATTATGATACACATTTAAATTCTATTTGGGTTAATGAAATGAAAGAACATGAATACAATCCTGCACACATTCATAGAGGAACATTGTTTACAGGTCTATCAAGTGTAATGATTTTAAAACTACCCTCAACTTATGGTAAAGAATATTCTAATGATGCCATACCACAAAATGGTAGATTACAAATACTAGGCGCAAGTAATGGTCAGTTTGCAAAAATAGATTATCAACCACCCATGGACCTTAGAGATTTTTATGTGTTTCCTTATGATATGAGACACTGTGTGTATCCATTTAATGGAACTAATGAGACAAGACGAACACTAGCTGCAAACTGTGATGTACAGTTTGATCCAATTAAAAACAGAGGAGCCATATGATAACAGAGCCACGTTGGAAATCGTTTATAGTAGAAACTACAACACCTATATTTACACCCGAACAATGTAAAATGATTATAGATGCAGGACGTTCTGAACCTAAAAAAGATGCGCAAGTTGGAGGTGGCAAAGGAATTAAGGAAGGAGTAATAGATACTAAAACTAGAACTTCACATATTAGTTGGATACCCTTTAAAAAAATGGCAGACATGTACAAAGACATTGAGCGTATAATGAAAACAACTAATGGTAATCATTTTGGTTTTGATGGGATGACTTTAACTGAACAAGCACAATATACCGAGTACCCTGAAGGAGGGTTTTATGATTGGCATGTTGATAATGATGTGAACATGCAACATGAACCACCTGTAAGAAAAATATCTATGACTTGTTTGCTTTCTCATGAATCAGAGTTTGAAGGTGGAGATTTAGAATTAATGAGTGAGGGTAAAATTGCAAAACTTAAACAAGGTCATGCAGTATTTTTTGCATCGTTTATAAGACATAGAGTGACACCTGTTATACGAGGTAAAAGAAATTCACTTGTTATGTGGTTTGGAGGAACACCCTTTAAATAATGTTTAGAGAATTACATTTTCCAACACCAATCTATATTGCAGATATAGAACACCCAACTCTTAATCAAGAGTTAGAGAGAGATATTGTAGCTTGGTCAAATAAAGACAAAGGTATAACAAGAACTAATGTTAAAGGTTGGCACTCAACAAGTAATATGCATGAACTTCCAGAGTATGCAAAATTAGTTGATATGTTATATGCTTCACAAAGAACTGTTTATGAACAAGAACATTTAGATTCAGAACCTTACTTAGGTAATATGTGGGCTAATATAAATCCACCAGGTGGAATGAATAGAGCTCATCAACACCCTAATTCTTTATGGTCCGGTGTCTATTATATAAAAGCTCCTAAGAATTCAGGCAATTTAAAAATAGATGATCCAAGATCTGTTGCTTGTATGTCAAGACCCAGACAAAAAGAAGGTCCAGTACCAGCAAGACTATATAGAGAAACAAACTATGAACCAAAAGCAGGACGTTTAATTATGTTTCCTGCATGGTTGATGCATTGTGTTGATCCTAATGAATCTAATGATATAAGAATATCAGTGTCATTTAATTTTTTACAGAAAGGTATGTTTGTATAATGTTTAATAAATATCAAGTAATCAAAAGTGCGGTTAGCTATGAGCTAGCTAATTTTATATTTAACTATTTTCTTCTTAAAAGAGATGCAGTTAAGTATATGTACGATAACAACATAACCTATGATAATGGTATGCTTGGTACATGGACTGATCAACAAATACCTAATACCTATTCTCATTATGCAGACCCTGTAATGGAGACCTTATTGGTTAAAGTATTACCAGTAATGAAAAATGAAACTGGACTAGATTTATGTCCTACATATTCCTACGCAAGAATATATAAAAATGGTGATGAATTAAAACGACACAAAGACAGACCAAGCTGTGAGATATCTACAACAATTAACTTGGGTGGTGAGCCATGGCCGATATTTATTGACGGAACAGGAGCAGATAATGTTATAGATGAACATAAAAATATACATAAACCCAATGCCCCACAAGGCACAAAAGTCCTGCTTGAAGTTGGAGATATGCTGGTATATAGTGGGTGTGAATTAGAGCATTGGAGAGAACCTTTTGAAGGAACTACTTGCGGACAAGTATTTCTTCATTATAACCATGTGAATGGTCCTTTTGCAGAAAAGAATAGGTTTGACAGAAGGCCGATGTTAGGTGTTCCTCCGATAAGGAATACATAAATGGAGTTATATGTTACAAAAATTAGGTTTTTTACCCGGGTTTAATAAACAAGTTACCGACACTGGTGCAGAAAGCCAATGGGTTGAAGGTGAGAATGTACGTTTTAGGTATGGCACTCCAGAGAAGATAGGTGGTTGGAATCAATTAGGTGAGTCAAAACTTACTGGTGCTGCTAGAGGTTTACATCATTTTGTTAGCACAGCTTCTATTAAGTACGCAGCTATAGGTACTAATAAAGTTTTATACATTTATTCTGGTGGAGTTTATTATGATATTCACCCTTTAGTTAATCCATCAGGGACAGCGCTTACAAGTGCATTCAGCACAACTAACGGATCACCAACTGTGACTATTACTTTTCCAGCACCTCATTCTTTTCAAGCTGGAGATGTTGTTTTATTTAGTGACTTTAGTGCAATTACAAATTCTAATTTTAGTGCAGCAGATTTTAATGGTCAAAAATATATGATAACTTCTGTACCCAGTACGACAACAGTTACTATTACAATGGCTACTAATGAAACAGGTTCAGGTGCAACAA
>Ga0209337_1004112_pt1 | contig 10132 bp, 8 predicted proteins | sample LinPmetageLP53_FD_184044 | JGI IMG/M metagenome (GOLD analysis project Ga0209337, IMG submission 184044) | Marine viral communities from the Pacific Ocean - LP-53 (SPAdes) (version 2) | ecosystem: Environmental > Aquatic > Marine > Oceanic | place: Pacific Ocean | collected 2010-02-08 | reverse complement strand
ATACTGAAAAATCAATCAATAGGGCAGAAACAAATATCCGTCGTTATGAAAGTAAGATTATAAACACCAAACTTAAATTGTCTGTTCTGAAAAATGTTGATGATGCTACTTATGATAATAGCGTTGTAAACGATACAGAATGATAAATTTAATAAGTAGTATTTTATAAAAAGTGCTTAAAAACAATCTATTATTATTATATAGTTTATAATGTTGAAGTATGTGTATAAAATCACAATTACAGATGACTTTATTTTTCATAGTTCATCACGAACAGACATCATTAAAAAGATTAACAATTACTACAAAAATGACATAACATTCAAACCATATACGAAATGTATATTGAATAATGTTCTTCGTGTGGAGGGTGAAATTAAATATCATCGTGGTTTAAAATCTATTGAGAAATTTGATATGGATACTTTTTATGGAGCATACATAGAAGCGTATATGGAAACGCTCTCTAATAGAAATCTCACTCATAAAGAAAGTGTCCGTCGTCTTAAAAATACATTTGTTAATTATATAGATGATGTGGTTATTACATCACTAAATAATAACGAAAGTTATGATGACATTAATAACAAAATTAATATTGTCGGGTTAATTTCCGTATGAAATAACAACAAAAGACATTATATTAATAATATGTTAAAATTACTATATAAAAACAATTTAATTATTAGTTTTATATGGATTATAAGAAACTGGCGACAGATGGATTTAAATTTATAAATGTGAATACAGAAAAACAACCCGTAGATAAAGCAGGAAATAAAATAGCAAAGTGGAATACTTTGACAGCAAAACAACTGAAACTTAAAACAAATTTTAATGCTGGTAAATTCGGTATTGTTCTTGGAGAACAAGATAATTATAAACTGATTTTATCGTTAGATTTTGATTGTTGTAAATTACAAAATGGCGAATATGTTGATTGTGTTAATACAATAGAATATCTTAAAAAATTCAACGCTATTGGTAATAATGCGGGTATGTTTAAAAGTTCCACCGAAGGCAATTATAATGTGTTAATTGATTATACGAATACAACAACTCTAAAAGATAAACTTTTATCTATGGAGAAATCATCGTATAAAAGTAAGTCAACACATTTAGAATTACTTTTGAAGGGGCAACAAGTAATACCACCTACGGCGACTAAATGTAAACGAAGTGGTGATTTAAATGAACGAGAACCATTATCAGAACATTTTACAAATGTAATTGAAGATGGAGATGATGTATGTGAATTTATTTTGGACTATATAAACACATTTCCAAAACCAAAACAACTAACACCATCAACGCCGAAAATTGGGAAAAACTATACACGCCCTACTGATTGCGAGTTAAAAAAGATAATTGATATTATTGATATTGTTTACATAAATGATTATTCGGTATGGAGGAATATAGTGTGGGCGATTAAGAACGAAGGATTTGGATTTGAAATAGCAGAATATTTTTCAGAAAAGAGTTCTGACAAATTCAATAAAGATAAATTAATTAAATTATGGGACGATTGCCCGTTATATTGTGAATTAAATATGGGAACTATTAAACATTTTAGTAAATTGAGTAATGAAACAGCATACACCAATATAATACATGATAAACTATTAGCGTTTGACGAGTTGTTTGATGACCGAAGCGATAAATGTTTTGCCGAATTGGGGTATGAATTAATTAAAGACGATATTGTTTATACTAAATATGGCGAATTATATGTCTACATAACTAATTTTTGGAAGCGTAGCGATGCGGGGGTAAAAAACATATTACAGAATTCTATTTTACGCTTATGTGAAAAGCGTAAAGTTCAGTTTGAAAATCAGAAGAAAGAATATGAGAATGAAGCGGACGCCGACAACGAAGATGTAATTGATATAATTAAAAAACAAATTAGTAAATTGATTGAAGTTAAAATGGCGATTTCATCAGTATCTAAAATGGAAAACGTTTTTAAACAACTAAAAATAGATATAGTTGTTAATGAAAGCGATATTGAATTTGATGTTAATACGCCCGATGTTTTTTGTTTTAAGAATGTAGCATTTGATTTAAACACATGTAAAGAATATAATATCAAAAAGACGGATTATATAACGCTACATACTGGTTATAATTATACACCACCAACACAAGAATATATGGATGAGATTGACAAGATTGTAAAATCAGTTTTTCAAGATGAAGAAATGCGTAAAACTTATTTGTCGGTTTTGCGAACTGGATTAAGTGGTAATAGACAAGAGAAATTATTTATGGCGAATGGAAGCGGTAGAAATGGGAAGGGATTAGTAAACGAGTTGATGTCTGAATTGTGTGGTAATTACGCTCATAAATTAAACATTTCAGTATTAACACATCCAATTAAAAGCGGTGCTAATCCCGAAGTAGCAAATCTACATCATAAGCGATGGGTTGTAGCAAATGAACCGAATGACGATGAATGTATTTTAGCGGGTAATATCAAACGTTTAACTGGTGATAATGTCATTAGTGCGAGAAAAATGTATGATGGTAATGAAATAACAAATTTAGATTTAACAATAGTTATTGAACTTAATAAAATGATTAAGTTAAATGGGCGTATAGACAGAGCAATTATGGAGCGTCTTGTAGCAATTCTATTTAATTCATATTTTACATCTAACGAAAGCGTTTTAGCAGATGAAAGAAGCGACGCTCAACGGGGTAATGAATTTTATAAGAAAGTTGAATTTCGTAGACAATACAAGACGGCATTATTTCATTATTTATTAAATAATGTTGAAAATAAATTGTATGTATGTAAAAAAGCACAAGACGATACAGCAAGTTATTTAGAAGACAATAATGATATGTTGGCGTGGTTTAGAGAGGAATACCAACCATCAGAAGACCCAAACTCGTTCGTTCGTATTTCTGATATTTTTACGATGTGGAAACAATCCGATAATTATATTAATTTACCGAAGGCAACCAAACGAAAAATGAGTAGGACATCGTTTTTACAAGAACATATTTACGGAAACCCCGATATGCGTAAGTGGTTTAAAAAACGATTTATATTAAAAGACCCAAATACAAAAGCGGTTATAAAAACAATTTCGGAAGTATTGTTTGGTTGGAAGAAAGAAAAATGTTTAATAAAAGATGATGATATTAATAGCGACGACGAAACAATTAATATATGCGATGAGGTAGTTTTACAAGTTCCGAATGAAGAAGTTAATGTATGCGATAAAGACGATGTAGACGAAGAAGAATTTGATAATGAAAATGACTAAAATAATACTTAAAAACATATTATAAGTATTATTTATAATGAACGAATTTGAAAGAGCAATTGAAGCGTCATCGTTGAGCGACAAAAGCATTACCACGTATGGATATACATATAAAAGATTGATTGATTTAATTGGTGATACAATATTGTCATTTTCAGAAAAAGAATTAATTAAAGAGTTAAAATCATTTGACATAAAACCTATGAGTGTAAGTAGCATGATAAGTGTTATTATGCTAATACGTAAACATAATGATTTGTCTAATGATGAACTTATTAAATATCGGACGAAGTTGGTTGATAATCATTACGAAAATAAAATAGTTTCAAATGAAACGCTAAAAGATGAGTTGCCGTCTATTGCTACATTAACAGAATACACCAATAAATTATATGTTGATGGTAAATATCAAGATTTTATGATAAACTATATTTTGTTAAATTATAACACACGTAATATGGACTTACAAATGAAATTTTTATCTAATAAAAAAGATGCTGACAAATCAGATAATTATATTTATGCTACAACAAAATATCTTGTGTATGTGCGTAATGATTACAAAACAAATGATAAATATAAAACATTAATAACTAAAATTTATAATTCAAAGATGCGTAAATCGTTTTCAGAATTACTTGGTTCTAAAAATAGTATTGATTTTATTGATGCGTCTAATTTAAATACATTCATCATGAATAGAACATATAATAAGTTAGGTGAGGGTAGGGTTCTAAAATCAATATTGATGGAATACGCTGAAAACGGAAATATAAATGGTTTTATTAAAGTTAGTAAATCTCGTGGGACTTCTTTGGAAACGCTAATGAAAGATTATAAAATTGATAAATGATTTATATAACCAAGTCTATAACCGAAACGATGTCTTCATCATCTTCTTCGTCTTCTTCTTCTTCAACAAATACAATAGCACCATCAATTAACTCTCCTATGTGTTCTCGTGTGATTTCGTGGTAGATGTCGTTAGTATTTATCACACGCAAATAAATAACCCCGTTAATATTAATTGTTTCAACATCTTCAATCGGTATTCCATTTTCTTCTTCTTCCAAGAAGATAGGGTTAATTGCGTGTATTGCCGACGACATTTCTTCTTCATTTTCATCTTCATCTTCGTCTTCATCTTCTTCATCGTCTTCATCGTCTTCTTCATAAAGATTTTCTACAATATACATTGCCATCGGTGAGGATGTATTATACTCTTTTATAACTACAAATGTTTTATTATGAATAGAACCATTTGTAGTTTCAACTTCCAAGTCAAATGTAAATTTTGTAGCACACCACGCCAATCTATTACATTCTACATCTTCAATTTCTACTTGGAATTCAAACTCAATCCAATCTTCTTCGGTTTTGTTTTGATTGACAATTGATTTTACATATTTGAAGGGGATGTCATCAAATAAGTCAAGATAATCAATCGTGTAATAATTGATGTTGTTGGTGTAAGTCATCGTTGTTGCGTTGTTAGATAGGATACATTACTTATATTAAATTGCTTTCAATTTATTTTTAAAGCATTCAAAAAATACAGACAAATTCAGACAAATTCAGTTTATTCTCCACATATTTTAATTCGTTCTTGCTGGGTTTTTATCAGGTTAATCAGGGTTTTTTTACGCTTTTCACGCTTTTTTTTGTGTGTATTTCGTTAAATCTTGGGTGTGATTGATGAGATAAAATAAACCATGAATAATGATAATCAATATCTATTATCTATAACACAATTAACTATATATATAACTATATATACTACTATTTTTTTTCCTATTTACGAAGAAGAAATTATAGTATAGAATATAGTATAATATCATATAAATAAGAATAAACGTAAATGTTGAAAGTTGACACATATTGCCCCGATTTTAACAAACTATATTCTGAATGGAGAGAGATTAGTATAAAATAATAAAGTATACATATACACTCCCGCTATATAGGACTTTGTAAAATGTTGGGCGAAAAGTGAACATTTTGAACATATCCATTTTGGGATATTATTAAGTAGTATAGTTCCGTTGGAAGCTTCAACGGATTTATAGGCGTTGGATTTATCCGTTGGACGATCACCGATAAATCCGTTGAAGCTTCAACCCCTATATAGGCGTTGCGTTCAACTCCTATATGGGCGTTGGGTTCAACGCCTATAAATCCGTTGGAAGCTTCAACCCCTATAAATCCGTTGGACGATGATCGTATGACGTCATAATGCCGTTGAAAAGTATTCAAACAAGTTCCAACTCAAAAAAATAAATCCTATCATCTGTCAGATATATTTATAGGGGTTGTCTTATCTGTGTATGTTGATAGGACAACAACGACAACCCATATAATTTTTAATATTATATTTAACTTTTGAGATTATTAATTAAATGATTATCATTTATCATCATTTAATTAATTTATTATTAAGTTTACTTTTCATTTTATACAAGACAGCGTCTTTATCTAAATCTTCATAAACAAGTTCAGTTGCTTTACAATACAAATCCATATCCGCTTCCATATCCATATCGTCAAGTTGTTCTATTAAACCATGTTGCGTTTCTTTACAATAATGTTCCAGTTCTACCTCTGCGTCATTATCTTTTAACCAACCATTTTGTTTAACATATAACGAATTATTATGATACAGAATAGGTTTTTTGCTTCCGCAATCCATAACCGCTTTTTGAATTGCCGATACTGGGACTACCTCTTGTTTGACAAGTTCTTTCAGAACTGGAACAACTAAATCTTTCAAGTTAATCGCATCGGGGTTAGGTGTGAATACATTAATAATCACATTATTACTCGCATCAAAATTAATTGTATTGTTAGTTGTATTATTTGTGATATTACAAGATGATTGACTGCTTGTAGGGTCAACATTAATCATTCCAGCACGATATTTTTCCATTTCTACCATTACTTTAACTCTGATACGCTCTTCTACTTCTAAATCAACATTTTTTTTATGTTTTGCCGTCCGAATATGTCTACTCCAATTACCAGCATTATTACAATCGTAATCACAAATTTCGCAACGACGATTGAAATTCTTGGTAGGCATTATAATTATACTTGTTGCTATGTCTTTAAGTATATTAACAATAAGTATAAAAAGTGTTTCAATTTTATTTTATCATGACAATCCTATATCCCGTCAGATATATTTATAGGGGTTGTCCTATGGTTGTCTATGAATAGGGTATATAGGACAACCCCTATATTTATTAATTTTATAATTTACTTTTGAAAATAATAGAATATAATGATATAGTTATTTTTTTTATTGTATATGAAAAGTTTTTGAAACGGCATAATGAAAAGTATAATCAAGTCATATAACTACAATATATTTTTTATGTAGTGTAAACCACATAAAAAATATTAGTTTTAATCAATCCTATTTGTAGGTAAATTATCATTACATATACAACCACCGCCGATATGATTTCGCCCCTACGGATTGGATTTTTGCTATTAACAACGCTTCTCTTTCGGTGTTGGTTCGCTTGAATGAATGCGTGAGTTTCTTTGTAATTTTAATAGTTTTACATAATTCAGTTTCCCGATGTTGTGAGTAGTAGTTTTTGCCAATCAACCTATCACAGCGTTCACACAAACACCACTTCCCAGACGATAATTTCTCACCACGAGTTAGAACTTTTCGTTGCTTGGTGATTGGCATGGTTGAACGCCGTTGTTCGTTCCGCACGATTTCGTTATTACGAACTTGTTGCGTGAGATGCGTTATTTGTTGGATAATTGTTCGGTTCTCGTTCACGATAAGACAATTATCCATCTGTTTCAGATACTCGCCATCGCTTATGAGTGGTGCTACATTATCCACGAATTCCAATAATTCTGTAATTGCTTTGGTAAACTCTACTGCTTTTTGTTTTTCTTCGTTGCTGATAGTAGGAGGCATATTATAATTATACTTGTTGTTATGTCTTTAAGTGTATTAACAATAAGTATAAAAAGTGTTTCAATTTTATTTTGAGCGGAGCGGTAGGGTCATGGTATTATGTGTTGTTGTGGGTTAGTAATCCCGTGTATGTCAACGACACCCCGAGCAACACCCCGAGCAACACCCCGAGCAACACCCCGAGCAATCCTACAACCAGTCAGATATATATATAGGGGTTGTCCTATGGTTGTCTATGAATAGGACATATAGGACAACCCCTATATTTATTAATTCTATATTTTACTTTTGATAATTATACATATAATTATATACTATTCTATACTATTCTATACTATTCTATACTATTCTATACAATTCTATAATAGAATATAGATATATATAGATAAATATATACATACATAATAAATACACATGACAATCCAATCCTATATCCTGTCAGATATATTTATAGGGGTTGTCCTATGGTTGTCTATGAATAGAGCATATAGGACAACCCCTATATTTATTAAAATGACATTATACTTTTGAAAATAATAGAATATATAATTATATATTAAACTAATTATATATTTTCTTTAACATACACGAACAACACAACACGAAATAGCACCCCACGCAACCCAAGCAACACGAGCAACCCTATATTAATTAAAATGACATTATACTTTTGAAAATAATAGAATATATAATTATATATTAAACTAATTATATATTTTCTTTAACATACACGAACAACACAACACGAAATAGCACCCCCACGCAACACGAGCAACCCAAGCAACCAGTAGCAGTTTTTATGCCGTCTACCATGTCGGTTCGCATACACGAACCCCACAACACGAAACAGCACTCCACGCAACCCAAGCAACCCAAGCAACCCAAGCAACCAGTAGCAGTTTTTATGCCGTCTACCATGTCGGTTCGCATACACGAACCCCACAACACGAAACAGCACTCCACGCAACCCAAGCAACCCAAACAACCCAAGCAACCAGTAGCAGTTTTTATGCCGTCTACCCCAACTCGTAGCAACTTTTATGTCGTCTGCCCTGTCGGTTCGCATACACGAACCACACAACACGAACCACGCACACACACGCACACGCACACAAAAATAATAGGTGATTTGTAAATAGGTGCTTTGTAAAAACGATATAGCGTATTTACAAATCACCTATTATTTTTGTGGTGGTGTCGCCCTGACAAAATGGTACATAGTTCCGTTGAGGGCAGACGGCATAAAAACCGAAGCTTCAACGCCTATATATCCGTTGCGTTCAACGCCTATATATCCGTTGCGTTCAACGCCTATATATCCGTTGCGTTCAACGCCTATATATCCGTTGCGTTCAACGCCTATATATCCGTTGGACGATCACACCTTCAACGGAACTACGTACCATTTTCACGGCACACGGCAACACGAAAAAAATACATCTCTCATTAATAGACGATTTCGTTTTTACAAAGCACCTATTTATAAATCGCCTATTTCTTTCCCCCTGCTTGGTCTGTGTATGTAAATCCGTTGGGGGGCAGACGGCATAAAAACCGAAACTTCAACGGAACTATCGCATCATTATAAAAAATTAATTATAATGATACTACTATTATTGTCCCCAGTCAATATATTTATTACAAATAAAGTCGCTCAAATAAGTATCGCTATTCCATAAGGGTTCAAATTGATTTTCTTTTTTCAGTAGACTTTTTATCATATATGACTGCTTCGTCGTAATGGTTTTTGTCCTTTTAAAACTGGACTTGTCGTAGTATTGAACTCGCCAAAATGTATTTTCTGTTGTGTATTTTGGGGGGCAAGTGCTACTACGCCTATATCTATCATTCAAACTGGAAGGGATTTCATGTTGTTTCACATTATACGAATGTATTTGAGGTAATAGTTGATATGGTTTGACTGATATGGAGTAATCGTTAATTTTCGTGATTATACCACAAAAGTCGGTGTCAATTGGAGCAGTATTAGTAGCGGGTGTTCTATATGTAATCTCATCCCCTACCCTATACTTTTTCGGAACATTTGGAAGACATAGTTTTTCAATCTCTTTCGCAATTTCATAAGTCCATTTATTACTATAAATGTATCGTAGCATATCCTTTTTCCTTTTATCAAACAACGCATAATACATTCCATCAATTTTTCTAAAATCATTTCTCCCGTGCCGACACACGAGACAGCGACCTCGTGCTTTTTTCACAATATCAATATCCATTTTAGAAATAGTTGTTTTCATATCGTAAATACCAGCATATTCTTTTACGATTGAAAACACTTCGTCGGGTAGGTAAACTTGTTGTTGTTTAGGAGTAGTCATCATATAATTATACTTGTCGTTATGTCTTTAAGTATATTAGCAATAAGTATAAAAAGCATTTCAATTTATTATTATATAGATAATAATATATTTTCAAAAGTATAATGTCATTTTAATAAATATAGGGGTTGTCCTATATTGCCTATTCATAGACAACCATAGGACAACCCCTATAAATATACCTGACGGGATATAGAATTCACTTGGAAATAAGTCCCCACCCAAAATTCAAATACTTTTAGAGGCAAAACCCAGTAAAATCTTAATTCAATTTATAGTAAAAACCCACACATTCATTTAATTAAATTCGCCGTGTGATTGTGAGCGTGTATGGTGTGTGGAATTGTGAGAGTATGCTGGGAGTTATTAGGGAGTGCTTTTTTTGTATAAAATGTATAATGCGATTTACTCGTTAATACGCTCTCATCGTAAAATATTTATTGTATTGTGTGTGAGGGTAATTATTTATATTAAGGGTAAATAAATATAATATCCATTTACACCTTACTACAATCACAACCAGTATAATTATACACACAGAATACAACGCATAATATTCACTCTCTCGGTAATTAAAT
>Ga0209337_1004108_pt1 | contig 10137 bp, 13 predicted proteins | sample LinPmetageLP53_FD_184044 | JGI IMG/M metagenome (GOLD analysis project Ga0209337, IMG submission 184044) | Marine viral communities from the Pacific Ocean - LP-53 (SPAdes) (version 2) | ecosystem: Environmental > Aquatic > Marine > Oceanic | place: Pacific Ocean | collected 2010-02-08 | reverse complement strand
AGAAGATTTATTAAGTATATCACCTATAGTGGGCTCTAAGTTCAGAAAATTGGATTCCGCTGGTAATACATACAAATATAATAAAGAGCAGGTTGAGGAAGAAGGCATCCAGTTTAATCTAGACAACCCAGCACTAAAGGTAGCAACACAAGCTACAGAAGCTGTACTTAACGTGCCGGTTGATCGAGTACATAAAAAAGCAACGAACTTAAAGAACGCCGCTGATGCTGATTATGCTGCTTGGGAGAGATTTCTGATGTTCTGGGGTTGGACTAATTGGGATGTAAACCCAGATTTAGCAAAAGAAAAAGCTAAGGACGCTAAACCAGAGAAAAAGAAAAAGAAAAAACGTCGTAGTAGATCGTTACCTAAATACGGAAACTAAAGTAAAGATATGAAAAAAGCAATTATATTATTATTAGCGCTACTGTGTATAGCAAATGTAAACGCTCAGGGGCTTAAGAAAGCTTTTAAATTTGCCACGTTCTACACGGCGGTAAATGGAGGTAATTCTGTGTCAGACCAAGATGTGTGGTCGGTTACTCACGGTGGTTTGCAGAATGAAACTATAGAGACACCGTTTGATTATGCGGTTACGTTTGGCGTAAGAAAAATCGCTAGATTTGGATATGAAAACAGGGCTAAAGTTTTCTACGATGGAACTGAAGAGTCTTGGTCAGACGGAGCTAATATAGGTAAACGCAACGGCTTAGAGTTTCTAGCTGAGGTTAAATACAAAAGGCAAATGGGCCAAGAGTTCCTTGATCAAAATCACTTCCTTAGATATGTGGGAGATGATATCATAGTGAAGGGGGAGTATTTACAAGATGGATTCGCTGATATATCTTACTTCGAGACATCGGAAAGATACAGACTTAAAGTCGGTAAAAAGTTTTCGTTAAATCTAGGTGTAGCTCAGAGGTTATCTGAGCCATACGGATATGATCCATTAGCAGAATGGTTATTATATAATGGGAACTTGCATTACACATATTTAGCTTTACAAGAGGGTTACACGATGGAATTCGACGGTCAAGGAGGAGTCGAATACTGTGAGCCGTCAGGAAGATGTGTTGCTACTAGTTCGGAAGTGTGGGAAGCTGTGGTAATACCTGATGTTATATCGAATTACGTAGACAAGGAAAGAGATAAGCTAGATAGGTTATTACAGTTATCTGTAGTAGCTGGGTTTGATTATTACCACTACACGAATGACTTTTGGTTGCACTCTTGGGGAAATATAATGCCATACCACTATGATAGCGGAAATGAGTTTATGTACAACAACTCCGTGGGTGGACAATGGCTTGATTATTCTGGTGGACTTATACTTGGCTACAGGTTCGATAAACACTTAGGTTTATTCGTGGAGGGTAAGTACAGTAAGTACTGGAATAGAGAGTGGTACAACTTTAAGTGTGGAGTAAACTATGTAATCTTTTAAGATATGGCTTACGGTAAAAAAAATAGTCCTCTAAAAATTACAGAGGAAGCTTACGCAAAGCGTAACAGAAAAATGAGAAAAGAAAATCCTGGTATGGCTAGTAGAAAAACTAGTGGTACTCACCCTGATAGAGTGAAGTTTGCTTGCAGGTTTGGAGCTCAAAATCACCCTATGAAAAATGATAAGGGAGAACCAACTCCTTATGCTATGGCGTTAAAGAAGTGGGGTTTCGGTAGCGCTGGTGCTGCTAAAACATTTTGCGGTAAACATAAAAAATCATAACATGGCGTTTAAAATGAAGGGGTTTAAGCCTCACAACATGTACGACAAGCAAAAAGCTGAGACTCATGATGAGCACTTAGCTCTTAAAGAGAAAGGCTACAAGCATAGTCCGTATAAAAAACGTGGACTGTGGGATAATATACACGCTAAAAAAAAGCGCGGCGAAACAATGCGTAAAAAAGGAGACCCAGGAGCTCCAACAGAAAAAGCAATAAGAGACTCTCAATAAATATTAAAATGGCAAAGCAGATAGGTGAGGATACTAAAGTAACATTAGATCTCAAGACGATAGGAATAGCAGGAGCTGGGCTTACAGCTTTAATAGGAATGTGGTTTGCATTACAAGCTGATATAGCTTTAGCTAAAGAACTACCAGAACCTAAGCCACCAGAGATATCACGCATGGAGTTCGACATGAAAGATCAGCTGGTTAGGCAAACTATAATGACCACTCAAGAAGATGTTATAGAAATTAAAGATGATCTAAAGAACATCGAAAGAAAAATCGATGAACTAAAATAAAATATTATGGTATCTAAAATAATTACTTTACTCTCAGCGGTTACATTTTTTGTTAATATAGCTTTTGGGCAAAACCCCTGCAATAGCGATATATGTGTAGTACAGTTTAACGCTAGTTGGAACGGATCCAATGGCGTGGATTATCTAGCTGAACTTACGGATTGCAATGTTATGAACGTTGATATAGGAGAGGGAACATGGCAGAAAGACTTCGGGATTGTGGTGGTACCAACCGTTATAGTATTTAACGGGAAAGAAGTAGAGAGGTTTCAAGCTGACATAAGTTTTAAAATAGCTGCAACTAGAAAGGATGTGCAGGGTATAATAGACGATATAATTTATAGCGATTTTTAGCATGAAGAATTTTTTATTAGCATTATTTTTACTACCATTAACAGTTTTTAGCCAAGGTAGTTGGGTGAAAGTATCCGTGCAAACAGATGACTACGGTGGTGAAACATCTTGGGAGATATATCAAGCATCAGAGGTTGTGGCGGTTAGCCCTCCTTACGTTAGTAATTCTTTACAAGAAGTCGTAGTGCCTCTTAACTCAGGAGATTATAACTTTGTTATATACGACTCTTTTGGTGATGGTATTTGTTGTGATTTTGGACCTGGGTGGTATTCTTTAACTAACTCTTGCGGTTTAGAGATATACGATTATGAGTTTGCGGGTCCTACAACAACAACATTTTTTGAACTTATAGATTGTGAACCACCGATAGCTGGGTGTATGAATCCAGGCGCTTTAAACTTTAACCCTTGGGCTAACGATCAAGCGCCGTGCGTGTTCCCGCCAGCTCCTTGTGACTCCGGTCAAACGAATATTATAGCTTTAATAACACCTGATAGCTATCCATCTGAAACAAGCTGGGATATAACAGCAAACGGAGAGGTTGTGGCTTTAGGTAATGGTTATACTACAACGGGGTTAACTACACCTACTTACGTGTGTGTCAGCGAAGGAGATACTTTGATAGCTAATATATACGACTCTTATGGAGATGGTTTATGTGGTACTTGCTGGGGAGGAGTAGATGGGTATTTTAACGTTACAACGCTATGTGGAGATAACATCCTCTCTGTAGGAGGCATTGAGGAGTTTGACACCATTTCCTCAGGGCCATATGTGATTCAACAGTGTATACCTATAGTACTTCAGGGATGTACGGATTCAAATTATATAGAATATAATTCTGAAGCTATAATAGATGACAATAGCTGCTTAACCGAGGTTGTTTTAGGCTGCACACAAGAAGAAGCTTTAAACTATGATCCAATAGCTAATACCGCGGAGACTGAACCATTGTGTGACTACTCATTAGTGATTACAGATGGTGGATCAGACGGTTGGTTTGGTAGTTGGTTAGGTTTAAAACAGGGTAACAATCTATATGGCCCGTATCAAATGGGTCCTAATGATGGATATGAAGAGGAGTTTGATTTAACCTTAAACTCTAATGAAGAGATAAGTGTTTACTTTTTTACGGGTGGTAACGCAGAAACAACAGCTGCTCAGTGTGGGTTTAGAGTTGAGGGGCCTAATGGAGTGGTGTTAGAGAGCGGGACTAATCCTTGGACTGACCCTTTAAAAAAGTTCCCTTATATATACACCGGGGTACCTACTTGCTCTGATTATTGCGTGTTACCTGTTGTAGGTTGTACAGACGATACAGCTTGTAATTATAATAATGAAGCTAATGTAGACGAAGGTTGTTTTTACTCCGTACAATACTATGATTGTGATAACGCTTGTAATAACGACGTGGACAATGATGGTGTTTGTGATGAACTCGAAGTGGTTGGATGCATGGATCCAACAGCGTTTAATTATAATATTCTAGCGACTGATGTAGGTGATTGCGAACCGTTTATATTTGGTTGTATGGACCCAACACAATATAACTATGATCCAGAAGCTAACACAGAAAACGGTGGCTGTATTCCTTACGTTTACGGTTGTACTGATAGTAATGCCTTTAATTATGATTCGCTGGCTAACTCTGACAACGGCTCTTGTATTGAAGTCTTGGAAGGATGTGCGGACCCCGAAGCTTACAACTATGACACGGCGGTTAACATACCTGATCCGGAAGTCTGTCTCTACGAAGCGGTAGGGTGTGTCACTGGTTTAGGTGAGCCATATGGAGATGGTTATTGGCTCAATGATATGTGTTTCGCTTGGGTTATACAGGTTGACCCATATTGCTGCGAAGATGAGTGGGATGCGGTATGTCAAGAGACATTTGATTATTGTTCCTCTACTGGCGTAGAAAATATGGTAGCAGAAAATGATTTAATAGTATACCCTAACCCAGTTGGAGACGTGTTAACGATAAACAAAAACGTTGATCTAAACGTGTTTGATTCAATGGGACGTATCATTGTATCTAGGATGAATACGGACGTCCTAGAGACGTCTCTATGGACTCCAGGGATGTATACAGTGTGTATAGCATACAACAACCGTGTTGTAACTAAAAGAATTATTAAACAATAAAATATGGACAAAATAAGTGATCATATAAGTTATAAAGAAGCTACTCGAAGTAACACGGCGCTACGTAGAGGTATAGATAACATACCCGACATAGATCAACTAGAAAACATGAAGGTTTTAGCCAATAAAGTTTTTGAGCCGTTGAGAAAATGGGTTGGAGGTCCGATTAAAATAAACAGCTTCTATAGATCACCTGAGCTCAATGTAGCTATTGGAGGGTCTAAAAAATCTCAACACTGTGAAGGATTAGCTATAGACATAGACGATACTTACGGTGGTAAGTTTACGAACTTAAACGCTGAAATGTTTAAGTATATAAGATATCATCTGGATTACGATCAAATAATATGGGAGTTTGGAGACGAAGACAACCCAGCATGGGTTCATATTAGCTACGTCAACGAAGATGAGAACAGACATAGATGCTTAAAAGCATATAAAGAAAACGGTAAAACAAAATATAAAGTAATATAAAATGGCAACTACAACAGCTACAATTACGCTATCAAGTGCTGACTTGTTGTCAGACGAATTAGCTTTAACAACAACATCAACATTAACACAAACTGGAACGGGAACAGGTATAGAACATACAACTGGTCTTGCAATGAAAACAATTACATCAACAGCTAAAGGCACAACTTCAGGGCAAGTGGTTCTTTACACGGCGGATGATTTTGCAGCTATTCCATATTTGTACGTAAAAAACCTAGCTACTACAGCTGGGCATAAAATATTTATATACGATGACACTACATCTGGTGATCCTCTTCAGTTTCAATTAGATGCTGGTGACTTCGGGTTTATACCTATGCACGGTGATAAAACTTATGCCGCTTACGCTAGCAACAACCCAACTAAAATGGAGTTCATGGTATTAGGTAAAGATCAATAAACAACAAATAACTAAATAAATAATTATGGCAACAACAACAGCAGCGGTAACGCTAACAAGTGATTTGCTATCAGATGCGATGTCAGTAAACGCAAGTACAACTTGTATGAAGGCGGGAACTACAGCTGATGGTTTGGATCAACTAGAGTACGCAGTGGTAGAAATACCTACTGGAGATGAGTATGATTTAATTTGCTCTACTCCTACAGCGAGTAAGGCAAGTAAGCTTTATGTGAAGAATCACGCAATAGATGAAACTTATTTTGTGGCAATCACGCAAAACGCGCAGGCTATAGGTAGGCTGTATGGTGGAGACTGGATGTTTATTCCAGCAGACTTTCACGACGCGGCGGGAGATATCGCAATTACATCTAACGGTGGAACAAACAAGATAGAGTACGCTCTTTTCCACGAAGGAACAGCTTTAACTACTACTTAATAACGATTTAAAAAGAAATAATTATGGCAACAATATGCACAATAGATATATCTTCAGATGCAGCACCGGGCTTTGGTGGTATTAACGAGTCAATGACGTTAACACAAGCTGGTTCTTTGACTGATATAGATAGTACAACAGGTTTTCAAAGGAGAAAACTATCAGCTACAGCCGCGGTAGACTTGGTTACTATGGCTAGCGAGAATATAGAACCTAAAGACAGTGTAGCTTCAAAAGTATACATTAGAAATATAGGTGACGGTAAAGGTAATGTAGACAAGACAGTAGGAGTTACAATAGGTGTTAACGCTGAACCGATTGGTAAACTATACGGAGGCGACTGGATGATGATGCCTTTAACATGCATCGACGCTGACGACGTTACAGCAACTCCAGCTACAGATGATACTGTGGTTTTAGAGTTTGTAATGTTTTACGAAGAGGCATAGTATGGCTACTAGGTATTACAACGTTACTGGATCTACAGGTGTAGACGTAGAGCTACTAGCCCCAAACTCTGGGGTTGGTGGCGTACGTTCTATATCTATAGCTAACGTACACGCCGCAAATACCGGTACTGTAAACCTATTTATACAGGATAACTCTAGTAGCACGGCACCTAGTACTTACTATATTATGAAAACTGTATCTATACCCTCAGGTGTTACTCTAGTTGTTGACGACGTCAGTATACTGAGTTTTAGCAAAATTAAATACGGTCTATACATGACTGTAGGTAGCTCTGACACTCTAGATGTTATGATAAATACCTAATGAAGTGGATTGGTCAACATATAATAGACTTTATAGCGAGGTTTCGTAGTGATGTTTACTTAGAAAGTATTGCAGATGGCACTGTTGCAGATGATAAATTTCTTGGTTTAGATTCTAATAATAAAATTGTTAAAGAAGCTGTTGTAAGTAGCACTGGTGATATAACAGCTGTTACTATAACCACGGATAGTGGTGGTGGAGCCGTGGCTTCAGACACAAGTGGTAGCGCTGATTTTAGTATATTAGGTGCAACCGGTGTTGGTGTTACAAATAGTGGCGCTACAATAACAGCTACAGCTGTTCCTGGTGAAATAGATCACGACTCGTTACAAAACTTTGTGGCAGCAGAACACGTTGATTGGGCTGGCTCAAGTGCTGGTACTATACACTCTAGTAACATACCTACTTTAAATCAAAGCACAACAGGTAGCGCCGCAACTCTTACTACTCCAAGAGCTATCAACGGAGTTGATTTTGATGGGTCAGCGCCTATAACAGTTACGGCGGCAGGGTCTACTTTATCTGATACAGTGACTGTGGTTAAAGGTGGTACTGGGTTAACAACAGTCGCAGCGAATACAATATTAACAGGAAATGGGACTAGCGCTTTAACAGCGGAGGCTAATTTTGCTTTTACAACTAATAGACTTACTATTGGAAACGGAGGTGAAGATATTCAACCTTACCTGCGTTTTATAAATGATGAAAACACGTTAGAACTAGGTGTAGCTAATGCCGCTGATGACTTTGTCACTGGTTCCGCTGATGGAGATGTTGTATTAAATTCTTACGGGGATCACAACGTTATTATAGCTCAAAATGATCTGCCCGCTTTAACGATAGACACAAATAGTGATTCTAATTTTAACCGTAGATTTACCGTTACAGGGGATACAGATGGGACATATGAAGGTGATGTAGTGTATTTTGGAGGTACAACAACTATAAAAGGTAGAATATATCACTATAAATCTGATGGGACTTGGGAATTAGCAAACCCTAACGCAGTGACAACTAGCGATGGTTTATTAGCGGTTTCTCTAGGCACAGCTTCAGATACTAATGGGATGCTTCTTAGAGGCATGGTTACTTTAGATCACGATCCAGGAGCTGTGGGAGATGTGTTGTATTTAGATGAGCAACAAGTAGCAGATGGCACAGATGGAACATCAAGGTATGGAGCTGCTACCGATGGCGCTCCAGCGGGAAACAATGATATAGTAAGAGTAATAGGTTATTGTTTACACGCGTCTAATGGTCAAATTTGGTTTAACCCAGACAGCACGTTTGTTGAGGTAACAGCTTAATGGCTACGATAAACGTAAATAGACAGGGTGTAGGCCTTGGTGTATCTAGCGGTAATTTTACAACAGCTAGGACAAGTGCGGCGTCATCTGTTACAGACGGTATTACAGGTGAATCCGATGTTCAGTACTTTTCTTCAGGAAGAGGAAAGCGTTTTAAAAGAGTTTTTCTACACTTTGACACAAGCGGGATAACAGGGACGGTAACAGCAGCTCATATTGATATTAATGGAGGAAGTGGAGTTGACGCAGATCCGAATGACACCGTAATGATAAAAAGTACTGCTTTCGGTGGAGATGGTGGTACAGCTTTAGCTACTTCAGACCATTTTAGTTCTTTAGATTATAGCACAGCATATTCTAGCGAACTTACTACTTGGTCGACGGGGAACAACGAATATACTTTAACCGCGGCAGCTTTAGCTGACATAAAAAATAATGATCATTTTACTGTAGCTATAATAGATAATGATAATGATTACGCTAATTCAAACACCACAGCAACCGCTGATATTACTATAGATTTTGACGTAACAATAACTTTAGATTACACAGAATCCGCGGCTGGATATACACATGATGTAAATAGTGTAGCAGCCGCCAGTATAGGTAAAGTAATAAACGTAGCAACAGCTAATATAGGGAAAATAGACAGTGTAGATTAGTGTATAGCATAACAAGTAAAAAGGGGATAGCCATAACGGTTATCCCCTTTATTATTTTAGGCTGTTAATGTTTATGTAACCTCACATGATCCACCTGAGCAAGCTAACTCACCAGAGAGATCTGTGTTATCATCTAGCTCTATAACTTTAGTCAGATCTATCTCGTTTAGAGATTTCAACAACTCATCGTATTTAACTTTCGTGATATCCTCAAACGGAGCTTGTTTATACGTACCACCGTTATGAGGTAAAACAGATAGACCGTTATAGTGATCTTTGTTTTTCCACATCCACTCACCTACCTCATCCCACATATCATCTTTGATAGAAATCGTAGCTGAAACATTATGGGAGTTAGAGCCTTTCCTGTGCCCATTACCAACCCATTCTGTAGCAACCTTCTTAACTCTCTCTAATAAGTCCATAGGAGATTCAGTTCTTAGAATAGAACCTTCTGGAGCTTGTTGTGGTATACTTATTACAGCCGTATCATGAGATCTAAAGTAATCGTCTTCGACGATCTCAGGATGGTTGGCTTTTAGATAACTGTAAATAGCCTCGTTCTTTCCTACGCGCAATCTACGGATGTATTGTTTGTGATGCCACGCATGTATACCCGAAGATGTTCCTAGTACCAGAGATGTCGTCCCTGCAGGTTTAACGCATGTTGTACGCGCAGCTTTTTTAATACCTATAATCTTAGCCACTCTAGCATTTTCGTCTTTAACAATTTCAGCTCCAACAGACATATCGTAATTCAAAACAGTTCCACTACCTATACCTGTCATAGAGACACCTATCAAAGCATCTCGCTCTGTTGTTTCCTTCCATATCTCCCTTAAGTAATGGAAGTCAGTATATCCAGCTTGTAACGTGCCTATAAAAGATGCTACTCTAACTCTATCCTCGTAATCACTTTGTGATTCTATATCTGACACATTAACCTCACATAGGTTACAAAACTGATACGGGCGAAGAGCTATTTCGCAGCATGGGTTAGTTCCCCAGTCTTTATCATTATTAAAGTATATACCTGGTTCACCAGCACCTGAGGCTTCAACGCGTTTCCACAAGTCCATAAAAAACTTTTTAGTTATTTTATGTCTCATAAGAACAGCCGAGTTATTTGATCTACCTCGTTGAGGGTTTAACTCCCACCAGTCTCCAGACTTGCACGAGATCATTTCCTCATCGTATGCGCTAAATAATGATATAAGGGCAGCGCGCCGGATACCCCCAGCAAGGACAGCATCAGCAATGTGGCAAACGATATCGTGTACGTTAAGGGACGTAAGATTATCTCCGTCGTTTT
>Ga0209337_1004107_pt1 | contig 10139 bp, 13 predicted proteins | sample LinPmetageLP53_FD_184044 | JGI IMG/M metagenome (GOLD analysis project Ga0209337, IMG submission 184044) | Marine viral communities from the Pacific Ocean - LP-53 (SPAdes) (version 2) | ecosystem: Environmental > Aquatic > Marine > Oceanic | place: Pacific Ocean | collected 2010-02-08 | reverse complement strand
CAGCAAGAGGTTGTTTAATTTATAATTCAACAGCAGTTACAGGATTTACAACAAACAGAAGTGTTTGTGCAATTAATTTTGGTGCAGACAAAACTGTAACTAGTGGAACTTTTACAGTTCAATTCCCAGCTCAAACTGCAGGCAACGCAATCGTTCAAATAGCATAGGGGTAAATCCTTATGGCTAACACTTGGAACCAATCTGGAACCACCTGGGGTCAAAATAGTTACGGACTTCAAACTGAAGTTAACGTTTCTCTTACAGGTTTATCAATTACATCTACACTTGGATCAGTAGAATCTTTTAATGAAACTGGTTGGGGTTCTGATACATGGGGTTTTGAAAATTGGGGAGAGTCTGCTATTGATGCTATTCTTCCAGGTTTAACTGCAACTACATCTTTAAATATTCCTACTAATTTTATAAAAGTACAACCAGGTTGGGGTACTTTAGATTGGGGTGAAAATGGTTGGGGTACTGTTGACTCTGCTGTATTTAATTTAACTGGTCTATCTGCAACAACAACTGTTGGAGTATTAACTCCTGATGATGTGGCACTAGGATTGACTGGCCTGTCTGCTCAAAGTGCTATAGGATCTTTAAGTGCTAAATCAGATGTTTCACTTACACTATCTGCATTAAGTTTAACATCAAGTCCAGGATTATTATCGGTTGATGACCATTCAATAGGTCTACCAGCTTTATCAGCCACAAGTACAGTAGGAAATATATCTCCTGCAGATGTAATGGGTATAACAGGCGTATCTGCACAGACTGCAATAGGTGCTATTACAATTTCATCTAACCCTATTCATTTGTTAACTGGTGTTTCTGCATCAACAGCTTTAGGCTCTTTAACAATAGAAAATATAACTCCTGCATTGTTAGCAGGTCAATCGGCTACAACATCTTTAGGATCTTTAACTACAACTCAATTATCTATTGCTAGTTTAGTGGGGTTAGGACAAACAGCTACCACTACACTAAATGATGCCGGCATAAGTCTTAGATATTATCAAAGATTAACACCTAAAGACAGCACAGGTTACACAAGGAAAGTACCTAAAGATAGTACCGGATATACTAGAAAAACCGCTTAAACATGTTTGACTTAACAACAAATAAAATATATAAATAAACCAATTTAGGAGTACAAAATTATGGCATCAACTTTTACAGATCTTGGCTTAGAGCTAATGGCAACCGGCGAAAACGCTGGTACTTGGGGAACAAAAACTAACGCAAATTTAAGTTTAATTGAACAACTTACAGGTGGCTATCTTTCTCAAGCTGTAACTGATTCAGGAACACCAACAGCTTTAACAATAGCGGATGGTGCTTTAACAGGTACTGCTCAACAAAGAGTTATAGAACTTACAGGATCAATATCTGGTAGTAGAGTTGTAACTTTTCCATTACTTACAGAAAATATTTACATTATTAAAAACAGCACTTCAGGTGCACAAACAGTGCAAATAAAAGCAGCATCAGGTTCAGGTGCAACTGTTACTTTTGCAACAGACAATAAAGGATACAAACTTATTTATCTTGATGGTGTTGCAACAAACACTGGTGTTTTTGAAGCTGTGTTAGGGGGTACTGGTGATGTAACTCTTACGGGTACACAGACTTTAACAAACAAAACTTTAACAGCACCTAAAATTGGTACTTCAATTTTAGATACTAACGGAAATGAATTATTACTTTTAACAGCTACCGGTTCAGCGGTTAACGAACTTACATTAGCTAACGCTGCTTCAGGTAATGCACCTAGTATTACGGCTTCTGGAGAAACTAACGTAAGCATTAACCTTATTCCAAAAGGAACGGGTCAAATACAAGCAAATGGTCAAAGTTTAGCAACAGTGGGAAAAGCTATTGCAATGGCATTGGTTTTCGGATAAAAGAATAACACTTAGGAGAAAATAAATTATGGCAAACCCAAATCTAGTAAACGTAACATCAATTACAGGTAAATCAATACAAGCGGCTCTAACAACAGATTTGACTACTCAAATTCTTGCAGCTGGAGCTAATACACTTGTAAAAATTAATAATATTATAGTTGCAAATATTGATGGTTCAGCTTCAGTAGATGTTTCAATAGCAATTACAAAAGCATCTGGATCACCTCTTAAAATTGCAAGTACAGTTTCTGTACCAGCAGATTCTACATTGATTGCGTTTGATAAAAACTCTACAATATATCTTGAAGAAAATGATAATCTTGAAGCTGGCGCAAGTGCTGCTGGTGATGCAATTATTACTGTAAATTACGAAATCTTAGACGATTAGGAGATTATTTAAATGGCACATTATGCTAAAATAGATTCTAACCATACTGTTATATCAGTTCACGTTGTAAAAGACTCCGATGAAAATGGGTCTGAAGAAAACGGAATAGCTTTTTTAACATCAGTTCATGGTGATATTACTCCAAGATATTGGAAAAAAACTTCTTACGGTACTTCAGAAGGTAAACATTATCTTTTTAATGGAGATGGAAGTAGAACAGAAAACCCTGATCAATCAAAAGCATTTAGAAAAAATTATGCTGGTGTGAATCACACATATGATTCAACAAGAGATGCTTTTATACCAGCTAGACCTATGAAATGTAATTTTGCTATAACTCATGATTCTTGGGTTCTTAATGAAACAACTTGTGTATGGGAAACACCTATGCCGTGGCCTAATGTAAGTCACCCAGACACTTATAAAATTAATGGAAAACCAACAGCCTTATCTTGGGACGAACATAAACAAAGAATGGTTGGTCAATTAGAAGATGGTGGAGCTGAAGAAGGTCAACCAAGACCAAGTGATGATCAAGTAACACTATATGCATGGGATGCAAGTAATGGTACGTGGTCAGATAGCGGCTTTACATTTGGACAATTTATAGATACAAATTACACAGGAGATTAATTATGACAAATAGATTTAATGGCGGAGTTACAGGAGCACCAGTTCAAAATTCTGGACAAACTACTGCAAATACTCAAACTTTTACTGGTGATGGAACCTGGACTAGAAATCAATCTGCAATAAGCGTTGTTGATGTTTGTGTCATAGCTGGAGGCGGTGGAGCTTTAGGACAATCTGGCGGAGGAAGCGGCGCTGGCGGAATTCGTCAAATAACTGGCGTCCCTGTTTCAGGACCCGTTGCTGTTACTGTAGGAGCCGGTGGTCAAGGTGGTTTTAATGGTAGTCAAACCGATGGAGGACAATCAATTTTTAATCCTGGAGGCAGTGAAGGTTCAGGAATGGTCACTGCAACAGGCGGTGGAAGAGCAGGAAGAAATGCAACAGATTCAGGTGGTCAAGGCGGATCGGGCGGAGGCGGATCGGGAGGTCCCGGAGGTCCAGGAGCAGGATCCCAAGGATTAGGAAATACACCTCCATTTACTCCACCACAAGGAAATAACGGAGCAGCTACACCGAATGGTAGAGGCGGCGGTGGAGGAGCTGGATCAGCAGCATCTTCTCAAACAAAAGGTAATGGAGTTACTCCTACTTTATATCCAGGACAAACTTTAGCTGTTGGAGGAACTGGCGGCGGATCTGGAAGTTCAGCTCAAGCCAATACTGGAGACGGTGCAGATGGTCATTCAGGTGCTTCTCCTGGTGGAAATGGTGGGTCAGGAACGGTACGTGTAGTATCACCAGCACAAGCATTTGCTTTTTATGGATCAGGTGTTTGGGACATGAATGCTCTTTACACTTATGTAAAAGCTGGTGAGTGGTCTTAATTTAACTTTACATTTTTAATACATACTTTATAATGTCAATCATAAAGAATGATTGGTTTAAATGAATATTACTGGTGCTTTGAAAAAGCAGTTCCTGAAAATGTCTGTAATGACATTATAAAATATGGAAACTCAAAAGTATTAGAACAAGGTTTAGTAGGACATGAAGATAGTTTAATTGATAATAAAGAAATAAGAAAATCAGAAGTTTGTTTTTTAGATGATCAGTGGATATTTGATGAAATAATACCTTATATTCGCACAGCTAATGAAAATGCAGGTTGGAACTTTGATTGGAGTTGGACAGAATCTATTCAATTTACAAAATATAAACCAGATCAATTCTATACTTGGCACGCCGACGATATGCCAAAACCTTTTGGTAAAAATTCACATCCCAACTATCAAGGTAAAATTAGAAAACTATCTGCAACTGTAAACCTTACGGATCCAAGTAAATACACAGGTGGTGACTTTGAAATAGACCTTAGAAATAATCAAGATGGTAGAAATATTATTACCTTAGATCAAATAAAACCAAAAGGATCTATATTAGTATTTCCTTCTTTTGTTACTCATCAAGTAAGACCTATAAGAACTGGAGAAAGAAACTCGTTAGTTCTATGGAATTTAGGGCCTCCTTGGAAATGATTGCAAGTAAAGATAGTGTTTTTAAAAATCCAAATCAATTAGTTAAACTAGCAAATAAAATTGATTATTCAAATGTAGGGTATGTGCGTGGAGTTAGGTCTAAACCAATTCATGAAATAAATTCTGAGTTATTTGAATCTATTAATATAAAAATATTAAACTGTTTTTATCCAGACTGTCAAATAGAATTCTTTGCAAGAACTTATTTTCAAAAAAATGATTATGATATTAATGACGGTTGGGTTCATCAAGATAGTTGTAAGATTACAGGTATTGTTTATTTAGATCCAAACAACACTTCCGGCACGTCTTTGTATAATATAAAAGATAATTGTAGTTTAGAAGTTCTTGATCAAAATCGTAAACAAGATTATTTTAAAAATTATGATAAATATTCAGAAGAACAAAAAAAAGAAATACAAGAATTAAAAATTAAAAACAATTCTATGTTTAATAAAACTGTTTCTTTTACAGGTGAATATAATAGACTTGTTGCGTTTGATGGACAGATGTTTCATTCTTCAGAAATACAAGAAAAAGATCAAGAACGTTTAATTCTTATTTCGTTTATAGAAAAAATTAAAGTAATAAAATGATTAAAATAAATTTATTTCCTACTCCAATTACTGTATTTAAACTTGATCAATTAAATAAAACAGAAGAAGAAATTTTATTGAATGTAGAAACAGGAAATAAAAATAATGAATACTTAAATAATGTTTCTTCTAATGACACCCATATATTAGATAGACCTGAATTAAAAAATCTAAAAAATCAAATACAAAAATGTGTAGATAAATACAAAGATGAGATCATGCAATGTGAGGACGAGTTGTATATTACCAATTCTTGGGTTAGTTTTTTAAAAACTGGAAAAAGACACGCTATGCATTATCATTCAAACAGTATGTTATCTGGAGTTTATTTTGTGGATGTAGATAAAGACATGCCTAATTTTACACTACAAAGCCCACAAACAAATTTATGGCCTTTGTCTTGGACACGAAAAAAATGGACACCTGAAAATGCATTAGGAGAAATAGTTTTAATAGAAAAAAATATGTTAATATTATTTCCTTCAAGTGTATGGCATAGTGTTGATATCAATAAATCACCACGTACCAGATCTTCTTTATCTTTTAATACTTTTTTAAAAGGAAATATTAAACATAATTTTTACGTATCGGATTTAAAATTACAATGAACCCACAATTATTAACAAATTTAATACCAGAGGTATATCAAGAAGAGTTAAAAAAAACCGTAGAAGAAATACCTTTTTACTATACTCCAAGCATAGGGTATAACAAAAGTAGTTTACCTACAGCCGGTATAAAATTTTTAGACAACATAGGATTTAGTCATAGTTTGGTAATTGAAAAACAAGAGGACTCTATGTACTGGAGTTTGTTTAGACCTTTGTTATATTTTTTTACTCAAAAAACAAATGTTGTTGTTAAAGATATTATTCGTGTAAGACTAAGACTTACGTTTCAGCATCCAAACAGAGATCAATATTTATTTAATAAACCACACACAGATTTATTTGAGTTTGACCAACCCTATAAAACTTTAGTATATTATATAAACGACTCTGATGGTGATACTTTTATATTTGATAAATTTTTTAATGAAAAAGAAAAACTAAATAATGCATTAAAAGATATAGATAAGAAAATTATATTACAAAACACACCTAAACAAGGAGATGCTATTTATTTTGATGGACATCAATATCATGCAGGAAATTCTCCCATTAAATATAAACACAGATACGTTATTAACTTTGACTTTACTATATGAACTTTTTTAAAAAACATAATTATTCAATTATAAAAAAAGCTATTTCAACAGAGATGAGTAGTTTTATATATGAATACATCTGTTTAAGAAAAAAAATAGCTAATTATTTATTTCAAAACAAATTGATATCTCCCTACAATAAACATTTTGGTTGTTGGACAGACCCACAAGTTTTAAATACTTATTCAATATATGGTGACACTGTTATGGAAACTCTTTTGTTAAAATTAAAACCTTTAATGGAAAAAGAAACAGAACAAGAATTAATTGAAATGTATTCTTATTGTAGAATTTATAAAAAAAATGATGTGTTACGTAGACACAAAGATAGAATGTCTTGTGAGATATCTACTACATTAAATTTAGGTGGAGACCCGTGGCCTATTTATTTAGAGCCTTCTGGAGAAAAAAATCTTAAAGGTAATCAAATAGATTTAGAACCGGGTGATATGTTATTATACAAAGGATGTCTTTTAGAACACTGGCGAGAAACTTTTAAAGGTGAAAACTGTGCTCAAGTTTTTCTTCATTACAATAGTAAAAATGAAGAAGCAGAAAAAAATAAATACGACAATAGAGAATTTATAGGAGTGCCAGACAAGACATGAATTATAAAGTAATTAAAAATTTTTTAGATGAAGATAAATTTATTAAAATTAAAAACATAATTATAGATAAAGATTTTCCATGGTATTATAAAAGTGATAATGAAGTAGAAGCTGGTTATTTTTCGCATTCATTATTTCATGATAATGAAATAACTTCAACTTTTAATAAAATATTAACAGAAGACATTTACAAAAAATTAAACCCTATTGCAGTTATTCAAGCAAGAGCAAATCTGTTATTATCTTCTTTGTTTTATAATAAAAAATCTAAATGGCATACAGACTATAACCACAATAATTTTACTGCAATTTATTATTTAAATACCGCAGATGGTGGAACTGAAATAAAAAACAATAATGAAATAAAATTTATAAAAGCAGAAGAAAATCAATTGTTAGTAATGAAAAGTTGTACTTTACACAGAGCACTATTATCGGTAAATGTAGAAAAAAGATATATTTTAAATTTTAATTATTTTGAGAAATGATAAGACAAGAAGTTAAAGGAATAGATAGAGACGGTCTGTTTCCATTTATCGTAGCTGATAACTGGTACTCACCAGAAGAAGAAAAATTAATTTGGAAAGAATTAGATTTTTATTATAGACCTGAAAATTTACAACACGCATCAGAAAATTCTGCCGCAGACAAAGGAGAAAAATTAAGTAATAGTTGGAGAATATATCCTTGCGAAATGTATAATAAAGAATATTTAAAATTTTCTACAATTGTATCTTCTGTAAATAAATATCTTTCTCCTAAATTTCATAATTTTATAAGAGAAAGTATGCCTCAAGGTGTTCAATTTATGAATGCTACTAAAATGAACACTATGATTAGTTACTATGATAACAGTCAAGAATATAAAAATCATTTTGATACAGTTCAATTTACAAGTATTATTTGGTTTTTTAAAGAACCTAAAAAATTTACAGGTGGAGATTTTGTATTGACACAATCTGATCAAACAATAGAATGTAAACATAACCGTATGATTTTTTTTCCAAGTTATTATATGCATTCAGTAACTCCAGTATCTATTGATGCAGAAAACAGAAATAAAGGTCTGGGCAGATTTGCTATAACCAATTTTTTTGTGAGTCCAAACTAATGAATATAGATAACTTAATTCACGATAAATTGTGTCAGTTTTTTATTGACCTGTACAAAAATAATGATGAAGCTAAACAGGTATTTAATGACAAGAAAGTTTTAAGACTTTATGATTTAATAAATAAAGAAGAAACTATTAAACAGCTAATTGCTTTTATACACAGCTATTCACATAAAAACGTTGATCCGTCTTTCTATATTAACAACATGGAAGTTGTAGAATGGAACGAAGGTCAAGGTATGGATTGGCATAGAGATTATCCAATATACAAAGGAACATCTGTAATTTTTTTAAATGATAATTTTGAAGGTGGGGAGTTAATCACTGCTTCTGATTATTCAGAAGCGATGTCTTCTACACGAGTAGTACATAAACCAAAAAAAGGAAGTGTGGTTAGCTTTAAAGAAATAGTGTGGCACAAAGTTAACCCCGTTATTAAAGGAAAGAGATATACCCTAGCTATTTGGTATAACTGTTTTTAAAAATATGGTGTTAAATAATAAAATATAGTATATTCTAACCTTTAATTATATAATAGAAGGCCACTATGCTACAAAAATTAGGTTTTTTACCAGGATTCAATAAACAAGTCACATCTACCGGAGCTGAGTCTCAATGGACCGGTGGTACTAATGTACGTTTTAGGTACGGTACACCAGAAAAAATAGGTGGTTGGAATCAATTAGGTGACAGTAAACTAACTGGCGCTGCTAGAGGTTTACATCACATGGTAAATAAACAAGGTATTAAATATGCTGTTATAGGAACCAATAGAATTTTATACGCATATTCAGGAGAAGTTTTCTACGACATACATCCTTTAGTTAATCCATTAGGCACAGCTATTACAAGTGCATTTAGCACGGTTAACGGATCACCAACCGTAACCCTTACGTTTGGAAGTAGTCACAGTTTTCAAGAAGGAGACATTATTTTATTTGGTGAAGTATCTACATTTAGTGCAATTACTAACTCTAATTTTGGAGCATCAGATTTTGCTGATAAAAAATTTATGGTAACTTCTGTTGTAAGTTCAACACAAATTACTATTACAATGCCTAGCAATGAAACCGGATCCGGTGCTACTACGTCTGGAGGAATTACTTTTTTTCAATACTATCATGTTGGTCCAGCTGAACAGGTTGGTGTTTTTGGTTATGGTATATCTCAATATGGTGGAACATCGACAGCTCCTCAGACAACAACTTTAAATGGAGCATTGTCTGCTAACTCAGCAGGAACAGGTGGAACAGGAACTAGTATTATTTTAACATCTGTATTAAATTTTCCAACAACCGGAACTAATTTTATACAAGTAGGCACAGAAGAAATTTCTTACACAGGAGTAAATACAGCGACAAATACTTTAACAGGAATAACTAGAAACGTTAGAGGGACAACGAATGCTCTTCACAACACAGGAGCTACCGTTACAAACTACAGTGATTTTTCTGGTTGGGGTCAATCATCAGCTGATACGGATACTGTAGCTGAACCCGGTCTATGGTCTTTAGACAATTTAGGTAGTACATTAATTGCTTTAATTTTTAATGGTGAATGTTTTGAGTGGGATTCTGATTTAACTAATGCCACAGGTACAAGAGCTACAATAATAGTTGGTGCACCTACAGCATCACGTGACATGTTAGTATCAACTCCCGATAGACACTTAGTATTTTTTGGAACTGAAACAACTATTGGAGATAAAACTACACAGGACGATATGTTTATAAGATTCTCGTCTCAAGAAAATATTAATGACTACACACCTACAGCTGAAAATAGTGCCGGTACACAAAGACTGGCCGCTGGATCACGGATCATCGGTGCTAAACTTGGTAGAAATGCAATTTACATTTGGAGTGATACATCTTTATTTACTATGAGATTTGTTGGAACTCCTTTTACATTTGCTTATGAACAAGTTGGAACTAACTGTGGATTGATTGGTAAAAATGCAGCCGTTGAAGTTGATGGTGCTGCTTACTGGATGTCTGATAATGGTTTTTTTAGATACACTGGTAAACTAGAATCAATGGATTGCTTGGTTGAAGATTATGTTTATGATGATCTTAACACAACATCTAATCAATTTATTTATTGTGGTATTAATAACTTGTTTGGAGAGATTACTTGGTTTTACCCTACAGCTGCTTCTAATGTTAACACTAGATCGGTTACGTATAGTTATTTAGATTCAACAGCTAAACG
>Ga0209337_1004106_pt1 | contig 10141 bp, 9 predicted proteins | sample LinPmetageLP53_FD_184044 | JGI IMG/M metagenome (GOLD analysis project Ga0209337, IMG submission 184044) | Marine viral communities from the Pacific Ocean - LP-53 (SPAdes) (version 2) | ecosystem: Environmental > Aquatic > Marine > Oceanic | place: Pacific Ocean | collected 2010-02-08 | reverse complement strand
AAATTTTTTATATTATATTTTGCATGATCTGTTAATTTATAATTTAACATTATATCATGTTGTTCATTTGTATTTTTCCATCCATGAATATAATTTGGTAAATTTATAAATAATATATTATCAGTATCTTTCTTATCTTTAAAAAAATTAATACATCCATAAAATGTATTAGGTATTATATTTTTTTTTATAGTATTAGATAAACAATAAGAAATAATACAAAATGATCCAGTTCCCCATACAAGTATCTTACATTTTGATAATGTATATATATCATGTTCTACGGTAGAAGATTGAAATTTTATATTGTTATAATCTTTATATAAATCTTTTAATTTATTTATAATTGGATTATTTGTATTTTCAAATACAATAATAATAGATTTATTTAAATTATTATTTATTATTTCAGTATAATAATTTAATGGTGGTTGAACATAATAACCTTGTGGATTTTTTCCTATAAAAATATCACCACTTCTAATATGTATACCAATATCATTTTCACTAATATCAAAATTTAAATATTTATCATTATATTTAACATATTTATTAAAAATAAATTTTAATTCATCTAATGAAAGTGGATTATGTATATTAGGATTTATAATATGTGTAAAATCATGTATTTTATTACATTTACATATTTCTTTATTTGATAGATTTAAATTAGATTTTAATGTAAATAAATTATGTTCTGGAATTTCTAGTTTATAAAAATTATTTCTATTGAAACTATGTTCAATTGTATTTAATAGTGCCACTAGATGATTTCCTGTTCTATTATTCCATCTAGTTATTTTTACTATACACATATAATTTATTTATATAATAAATAAATTAAAATTAAAATTAAATTAAAATTAAATTAAATTAAATTAAATATTTATTTAAATTTCCACTATCTTTATTATGGAAAAATATTTGATTTAATAAATTATCTCTTTGTTGTCTTCCTCCTTTATTACAACCCAATTCATAATTTGTTAGTGAATATTCATCATTACAACTATAATCTGATTCTTTAGAATTATATCTAGAAACATTACCTACCCGAAGTGTTTTTATATTATTTAAATAAAAATAACTAGATAGAATAAAATCATCATGATATTTAAATTTTATTTCTTTATTAATTAAAAAATTAGCATATTCTCTTATTTTATGAAGATAACTTAATTTAATTAATATTCCATCAGCACCAAAACATGTATCAAATTTTTTTCCTCTATTTTCTGTATATCCTGTAAATATAGAATTATTATCTAACTTATTTTTATTAATAAATGCTTCAATAAAATTAGGTTTATATAGTAAATCATCATCAGCAGTTAATATATATCTATTATCTAGATCATCTAATTTTAATAATTCATCTAAATAACCAAATATTTTAGTAATAGGTCCATAATCTGTATCTATTAAATTTATTATAATTAATTTATTATTTTTATATTTTTCTAGGAGAGTTAAATCCACTGTTTCATTTAGATATCTATCGTATTTTTTACAAATATTAATAATTATTTTTTCAGGTAAAACAGAATTTTTTAATAAAGATTCTATAATACTCGGTAAATGTTTTTGTCTTGGCGGTATACTAGTTAACGAGACATATATTTTAGAGTTCATTTATAAATATATATATATATATAAATATATATATATAATGAAAATTGCTATATGTTATCATGGTTTGTTAAGAGGAATAAAAAATACAATAGAATCCCACTATAGAAACATTTATGATGTATTAGATGAAAATAATATATACTATGATATTTTCCTACATACATGGGTAATAGATGATGAAACATTATATGATACTAAATATAAACATGCTATTGCTTCAGATATAAATAATTTAAAGTTATTAAATTGTACAAAAACACAGGTAGATAATCAAGGTGATTTTTTAAAAAATCTTAATTTTTCACAATATTTTTACGAACAAGAATGGACTGGAACACCACCAAGAACTAATAATCAAAAAGGTGAATGGATACCACAATTATTAAAAAATCATCTATGTGCTTTAGAATCATTAAAGCGTGTATATAAATTAATTGAAGATAGTAAAATTAATTATGATTATATTTTATGTATTAGACCAGATGGTCTATTAAATAATAAAATAGATATAAATTTTTTTAAAGATTTAAGTGAAAATGAGATAGCAGTTCCAAATAATGAGAAATATAATGGTTATTGTGATCAATTAGCAATAGGTAAAGTAAAATATATGAAATATTATATGATGAGAATAGATGAAGCACCAGAATTTCGTAAAACAAAATATAGAATAGATGCTGAAAGTTATTGTAGATATATAATAGATAAATATGCGAAAGTAAAATTTATACACTATAACTATTCAAAATTAATAAGAAATTAATTTAATTTTATAATTTTAAAAATGTAAATATAATATGAATGAATCATTTAAAGAACTACATGGACAAGTAAATACACCAGAATATTTAGTAGGACAAATATTTAATTTATTACCGAATCATCTATTAAGAGATAGTACATTAAAATGGTTAGACCCAGGATGTGGTACTGGTGTTTTTTCAAAATATATTTTAGATCGTCTAGCAATTTCATTAAATAGTGATAATGAAACTATTATAAAAAATAATCTTTACATGGTAGAATATAACAATTATCATAATGACAAATTGCTTGACTTATTTGGTGAAAATATAAATTTATCAAATAGTGATTATTTATTATATCAACCTGATATAAAATTTGATATTATTATTGGTAATCCACCATATAATCAAAATCATTTACGACATATTCCTAATAAATTAAATCCAAAAAAAACTGATAAAAAATGGATACCAATATGGCATATGTTTATTGAAAAATCAATTGAATTATTAAATGATTATGGGTATTTAACATTTATAATACCAGCTACATGGTTAAAACCCGATAAAGCTAATATTTATGAATTACTTACTAAATATAAAATACATAAATTACATTCATTATCCTCATATGAAGTATATAAAGCCTTTAATAAAAGTGCTCAAATACCATGTACTTATTTTTTATTACAAAAAATACCTACTGATAATATTATACCTATTTATGATGATATTACAAATACATATATAAATTATAATTTGTATAAACCAAATTTACCTATACCAATGAAAAATATTAGCATATTAAATAAACTTATTTATTATACCGAAAAATATGGTTCTTTATATGACCATGTATTAATTACACCTACACCATCTAGAAAAATAACTTTATCTGATAGTGAAAGTGAGCAATTTTGTTATAAAAATATATATACTTGTAATTTATTAAATAGTGAACCAGTATTGAAATATAAATGGTCTGATAAACCAGGTCCATTTTACTGTGTTGGATTACCTAAATTAGTTTTAGCTCATAGCGTTTTTGGATTTCCATTTTTAGACATATCTGGTATTTGCGGAATATGTTCGCGAGATAAATTTGTTTTTTTAGGTAATTTAAACTTTTTAAATGCATTAAATAATTTTTTGTCACTTAAGTGTAGTTATTTTTTATATAGTTCAACTAGATATAGAATGAGATTCTTAGAAAGATATATATTTGAATTGATTCCTGATATTAGTAAATTACCAGATTTTGATTTAACAAAAATAAGTGATCAATATATTTATGAATATTTTGATTTTAATAAAAATGAAATAGATTTAATAACTAAAACAAAACTATGGAAATAAAAATTTGTATTATAAATTAATATAATGTATAGAATTATTCCACTACGTATTTTAACAAGAACATCTGGTGTAAAATTATCTTACTATATAATATAATGTCTAGGTCATTCTTATTAGCACAAGCTGATGAAAAACGTGCTGTTGAAGGTATGTGTGCGCGTGAAAAAAAACTTTCTGAAAATGATAAAAAAATAATGGAATCCAATAATAGACTAGCTTTACCTGGACCTTTTAGAAGTTATACTCCTGTTTTTAAAGGTCAATTTAACCCTTATCCAAATGAACGACGACGACGTGATAACATTAAATCTAGACAAGCTGCTGTTATTGTAAATCCATTAAAAAAAAAAAATGAAGCAGTAAAAAGTGCTTTTTTACAAGCTATGTCACGTAAAGTTAGACCACATTTAAGTAGCAATATTGGTTCCTATTTAATATCTAGAAAAAATAATGCTTTTGCTGCTAAACATAAAAAGACACGAACATATAATAGAAAAAAATCTAAAAAAATGAAAAAAAAATCTAAAAAAATAAAAAAAACATCTAAAAAATAGTTAAAAAATTAAAAAGTAAAAATTAAAAAGTAAAAATTTAAATTTGTGTAGATAATATATTATTATATATTATATACATATGTCTATTGTTGCATTAAAAAAAAAATATTTAGAATCAAAAAATATTTCACATAATAAACAATTTTCTTTAAATTCTAGACAAAGTTTGAAATATTGTACATTTAATATGGGTTCATTTTCACAAACTAGTGTAAAATCTAGTAGTTATATACATAATAGAAGAAAACAATGGAAGTCATTAATGGTAAATAGTTTACCAGAAAATTTTAATGGTGATTCAAGTGCTTTTAAACATATTTGTAATAATTGGGTACAAACAACAGGTGCTGATGAAAATTATATTGAAAATAAGGCATTAACAGCAATTTGTGATAATAGTAATAATGCTTTAATAGAGTCAAATTATTGTAATATATCTAAAAAAATAGGCAGTGAACCTTCATATATAAGTAAAAAAGTTAAAACATTAGAGTGTAGTAAGATAGGTTTTAATAGATCATTTCCATATAATGTACCTGCTTCTAAACCATCATTTATAAGTTGTAAAGATAAGCCAGTTGGACAAATTTATAATGCACATGAATATTATGATTTCAATGAAAATTATTATGCTAGAACTCCAATAGTAGATATAAATAAAATACAAACAACTCAAGATACTATTAATACAGATAATATTGTATTCTTATATTCATTAAATATAATTGATGAATCTGGTTCAATTAGAAAAGATTCATTGTATTCAGTTAAACTTAAACATTCTGATGGTACTCTAAAGGATGCTCGTTATTCTGATGATGATAATAGTAATTTAGACACAGGTGTTCCTGTTACTGGTGAAAGTGATTCCGATGGTTATATTAGTATTAGTAATTTTAAAGTCCATAAAGATTATACATATATAATATCTAGTAAAAATGGTATTTTATCTAGTAATATTGAAATACCTGATAGTGCTGATTTAACATTATATACTGAAGATGAAGAAGGATTTGAGAAATATTTATCTTTATCATTTGATGATATTGAAACTCATAATATAAATAATAGTAATAATGATAAATTATCATTAAATCATTTAACTGATCTAGTTGCAAGAGATTTTGAAGCCACCGGTAATTTAAATTCTTCAAAAGAAAAAATTTCTAATTTATTAAATATTAATAAAGAAGAAATTAATAAGTCTATTAGTAGCTCAACTAATACTTTAATCGCTGTTAATAAAGTAAAAAATTTTATTACAAATATTACAACTATTGATGATGAGTATAATACAGATTCATCACCAGATGAAAAAGAAGCAATACATAATAATATTAAGTCTGGATTAATAAAATTTATCTCTGATAATCCTAATACTGAAATTGATATTACTGATAACACTGCTAATGGTCATCTTAAACAAATTATTGATAATAGCTATCTATCTAAAAATGATGGAATTAAAAAAAATAAAGTATCACTTTTAACTAAATTAAATGCTGACTTAATTACTACTACACTAGATAATGATACTATTCAAAATATAGAAAATAGTTACTTACATAAACGTTTTAAAAATAGAGCTCTTGTTAGAAAATACAGAAAAAATAATGGTAATATTGAAAATGTTGATTCTGATAATGTTGAAATATTAAATAGTGATGAATTAAAAGATGATAATATTATAATTAATTATGTTTCTAAACCAGCTACTAGAACATTTCAATGTTTACCTGATTCATCACATAATATAATTGAACTTAATGGTGTTGATCGTAAATATGAATTCAATGGTGTATCTTATGATTCATATGATTTTATTGGTTTAAATATTGGTACATATTATTTTAATTTGACTAATGAAGACCATGAATTTAAAATAGAAACGCCTAGTAAAAATTCTATTGTCTTACATAGATTTATAAATAATACATTTGGAAAAGTAAATGAGCGCGATTTAGAAAATACAGAAATTAAAGGTTATTTTGCTATTTCTGTTATTAAGCCTTTTAAATATATTACATTTTATTGTATTAATCATGGAGTTATGGGAAGTGAAAAACGAATTAGATTTAATCATAGATGTACTACATCTTTAGATAGAAGTCAGTATATAGATTCAACCTTTTTTGATACTATAGATATTCCATCTGAATTAGTAGTAGATTCAGCTTCAGCTTCAGGTGCTGGAGATGGAGATGCTGGAGATGGAGATGCTGGAGATGGAGATGGAGATGCTGGAGATGGAGATGCTGGAGATGGAGATGCTGGAGATGCTGGAGATGGAGATGCTGGAGATGCTGGAGATGGAGATGCTGGAGATGGAGATGCTGGAGATGGAGATGCTGGAGATGCTGGAGATGGAGATGCTGGAGATGGAGATGCTGGAGATGGAGATGGAGATGCTGGAGATGCTGGAGATGGAGATGCTGGAGATGCTGGAGATGGAGATGCTGGAGATGGAGATGCTGGAGATGGAGATGGAGATGCTGGAGATGGAGATGCTGGAGATGGAGCTGATACTAGTTCCAGTGGAGGAACTACTTATGAATATGTACTAACTTCATATGGTAATAGTGCTTATTTATTTACAGTCTTAGCCCCAAGTGATCATACATTAACTGTTAATCAAAATCCTGATTTAAATATAAATATAAATGATACTTTAGTATTAAAAAATAATTCGCATAGTTCTCATCCATTAATAATTGAGGATTCAAATGGAACAAAAATACTAGAACCTGTTAGTGAATTAACATTTAAACCATCTGATTATACTGCTGGACCCTATCAATATAAATGTGATATCCATTCACGTATGCAAGGATATATTAATGTATCAGACTAAAATAATATAAACATATAATATAATAATGCCTAATAAGTATGCTTTGTTAATTGGAATAACATACCCAAATACAAGTGCTGCGTTACCTGGATGTGATAATGATATATATGATATATATAAATTTTTAAATCAAAGAGGTTTTACAAATTTTGATGTATTATGTGATACAAATAAGTTTGATGAGTTTGATATTACAGTTAAAAATCCAGTAGCTGGAAATATAATTCATTCTTTTTTTAAATTATTATTATGGTGTAGATCAAATCCGAATGGTACTGTTTTTTTACATTATTCAGGACATGGTGCGCAAGTAGCAGATAATAATTGGGTATTCGATAAATCAAATAAAATATGGAAGCAAGAAGAAGAAGATGGTAAGGATGAATGTATGGTAACACAAGATTTAAATTATATAAGTGATGATAAATTGAAATGGTTATTTTCACAATTACCCCCAACAATAACATTATTTTCATTAATGGATAGTTGCCATAGTGGTACATCATTTGATTTAAAATATTATTTAAAAAATATTAATCAAGAAGTAACGGAAGCAGATTATGATAGTATAAATGCTAATATTGTAATGATTAGTGGATGTAAGGATGAACAATATAGTGAATCATATAAGTTTAGTGATAAATGGTATGGTGTAATGAGTTATTCATTTTTATATTTAATGAACTATATGAACAAATACAATATTGAAGAAGTTTCATTAGGTAGTTTATGGTATAATATGGGGATTGTATGTAATAATTTTCCACAAATCCCACAATCATCCTCAAGTAGAAACAATTTTTCTACATGTAAAATTAAATGTAATACTAATACTTTTGAAGTTATTGATTCAATACCCGTGGTAAGTAGAGGAATTAAAACAACACGTAATATATCTAATAATACTAATAGTAATAAGATAAGCTCTAGTAAAAATAAAAAATGGAATATGAAATTTAACTAAATGTATTATGTATTTCTCTACAATAATATCTACATCTACACATACAACTTAATTCTTCTTTAAGTCTAGGTGCGGTCCCTCTAGAAAACGTAATATATTCAGCAGAGTTAAGTCTATTTGGTCTTAAAATTGTATGTCTAAAACAGCAGTTACATTTAGACATATTAGTTAGAATATGTTGAGGATCATCAATATTATTATATAAATATGAATTGAAACTAGCGCTTTCTTGATCAGTTCTAAGAGTATACCATATATCTTTTTTCCACATATTATAAATATAATCAATTCTATTAATTGATGATTTTATTTTAATTAAATTTAATGAATTTTTAAATTTGTCACGATGATTAGGATTATATTCTAAAATATAATTTATTATATCTGTTGGTAACAAATTCATATTATATAAAATTGATTTATAATTTTATATAATGATTATTAATACTAATTAAAAAACTACATACAAAAATGTCAGTTTTTAATAGACTTTGTTGTTTTAAAGATGATACTAATCAAATTAATAAGGGTTTACCTGAATTAAATACTATAAATATTATACAATCTGATAATATATGTGGAATATGTATTTCTCCTTTAGAGAATAAAACCCAAATAATGGAGCTAGAAAATATATGTATTCATGAATTTTGTCAATCATGTGTTGTTACCTTAGTAGCTTATAGTAAAAAAAATAAAAAAAAAATTAGTTGTCCATTATGTAGAGCAATATGAACCATTATTTTCTATTTCATCTAATAAATATAATATTTTTGGTAATTCATCATATTTTAATATATTACTACCGCCATAACCATAAAAATTATCACCACCCCATACCCAATTATATATATAATTTTCATATCTCTGAAAATATGTAATACAACCAACTTTTTTATTTTTTATAAATTTAATAGATATGAATGGACGTTTATATTTATCACAACCAATCATTATTGGTGAAGATAAATCACTAGATGATATATGATCAATATATCCTGTATATCCTAAAAATTTTTCTTTCCATTTTAAAATAGGATATTTATTAGCAAATTTTTTAAATGGACCTTCTTGTAAATTTTTTAATATTTTATATTTTTTAAAATAGTTAAAATATTTACTTTTAATTAATAGATATTTTTTATAGATATTTTTTATTTCAGTTGTAGATTTATTACATAGTGACAAATTTTTAAAATCATTATAATTTTTTAAATAATATGATATATTTATAATTGTATATATATCCATTAGATATTTTATGTAATGTTTAATATTTAATATAATTTTATTATATTTCATTTTTTTTGAAATAATTTTTTTCTTATTCTATTATATGATTGTAGTAAACAATTGGTATGGAAGGCTAGGTAATAATATACTTCAATTATCTAATATAATAGATATTGCTTTATATTATAACCATGAAGTAATTTTTAAGGGTTCACACAAATTTTTTGATCTGACTTTATTAACTAATAAGTTTTCTAAAAATAATAATATTAATGAAAAAATAATAACTTGTAAATATAATTTTCACTATGCTAAAACAGAATATCCAGAATATATATTTGATAAAAATAATGAAGAAAAAATAAAATTATTAAAGGAAGCGTTCTTAATAAAAGATTATGTAAAAATAAATAAAGATGAATTAGTAATACACGTAAGAAGTGGTGATATATTTCATAAAAATATAAGAACTAATATATATATACCTCCACCACTTTGGTATTATATTCAGTGTATAAATAAAAATAATTATAAAAAAATTATAATTGTATCTGAAGATGAACGTAATCCAATTGTTAATAAATTATTAGAATTATATAAAAATAGTGTATATAATAAAAATAATCTTAATGAAGATATAAAAATAATATTAGGAGCAACAAATATAGTACATAGTGTAGGAACATTTATACCTGAATTACTAAAGTTATCTAAAAATATTGAAAATATCTATTCTACAGATTTATATAGAGACGAAATAAATACTTATTATAATAAAATGAAGCCATGGCATAATAGCCCAGAA
>Ga0209337_1004105_pt1 | contig 10143 bp, 11 predicted proteins | sample LinPmetageLP53_FD_184044 | JGI IMG/M metagenome (GOLD analysis project Ga0209337, IMG submission 184044) | Marine viral communities from the Pacific Ocean - LP-53 (SPAdes) (version 2) | ecosystem: Environmental > Aquatic > Marine > Oceanic | place: Pacific Ocean | collected 2010-02-08 | reverse complement strand
GGAGAAGACTACTCTTTTGGTAAGTTTGAAAAGATGTATGATCTATGATAAATTAAAATTTCCAGTATTTCCAGTACATACAGATGAAGTACTGTTAGCTGACGGCATTTTATGGATAGAAAATCAAGTTCTTGATGATACAAACATGAAAGGTAAGACTCTAGGAATCCGACGATTGCAGAGTCCAATGAAGAGTATATATCCTATAAAATATATGCTACAAGATATACCTGCATACTTGAATCATCAAGGTAAGTATTACATAGATAATTCGGGATACTTTTTTAGAAAAGAGAAAAAACATAATATTTCTTTAAAGTATCATAAGATTTTAAGAGTAGAGAAAAAAGTTATAGCCACAGTGCTATGGCTGAAGGATTGCCCTTTCCCCTTTGCTCTCGAAAGACCTCTGCCTAAGTCTTGTACTTGGGCAGGAGTTCTTTACAGGGAAGGCATACCGTGGATACTGTATGAAGTATCTGAAGTTAAACAAAAAGATACATGGAGAAAAGTATGAAATTAATAATTTTAGTAGGGTTTTTTGCATCATATTTAGGTGCGGCTCCTTATATAGAGTATAAGAATGAAGCACAGTTTCAATATGATAACTATATTAAAAATTCAAACTATTTTAGAGCTGGGTATAAATTTGACAATAATATGTACCTTGAACTAGGAGAGACACAAGAGGTTGGATATAAATTTAATAGAGTTAATTGGACATTCAAAGGAAAGATAGAGTTTAAAAACGAAAACAATAATAAACTAGAAACGGAAATAAGATACACATTTAGATAATATGAAATTTGGACCACACCATTATAGACCTTTACCAGAGTACCTTAGAGTAAAACCAAGTTCCGTAAACGGACTGGGACTCTTTGCTGAAGAAGATTTGAGAGCAGGTACATTCTTGGGAGTGTCTCATGTCTGGGAAACTAATAGGCATGAGTGGATAAGAACTCCTCTTGGTGGTTTTATAAATCACTCAGAGAGTCCTAACTGTTTTATAAACACAAATGTACACTACCACCATGGAGATCAGCGAGAACTATATGCAATTAAACCCATAAAAGCTGGTGAAGAGCTAGTGGTTTACTATACAGTAGGCTATGACGATATAATACAATGAGAATAATCTGGAAATTGTGGGCAAAAAGCCTAGGTGAAAAAGCATCTGATAATCCTATAGAAGCGGATGCGATAGCTATATTTCGTAGCTTGATTGTACTTGCAAATTTTGTAACGTGTTTCTTTATTGTTTCAGGCATAATACATCACTGGTAATGAAAGCAGTAATAAGTGATAGGATATACCTAGAAGTACTTCCGCATACGCAAAAGAAGATAGATGATGAACTTACATACGCTATACCTTCTTTTAAGTACGGAGATCCACCTCTTATAATAAAGAATATGGCTCTTATAAAACAAGGGTTGGTAGCTATACCTGTTGGAAGAATGGATTTAATCCCAGAAGACCACGAAATAGTTGACAAACGAACGGATATTCCCGTAGACTTCCCCTCATTCCAGTTTACTTTACGAGAGTCTCAACAGTCTGTATATGACGATATTGAAGACAGTAGTATAATTAACGCTTGGGTAAGTTGGGGTAAGACATTTACGGCTCTAGCAATAGCTGGGAAACTAGGACAGAAAACTCTAGTAGTAACACATACTTTATCATTAAGAAAACAGTGGGAAACTGAATGTGAAAAAGTATTTGGTTTTACTCCTGGCATTATTGGTAGTGGTAAATTTGAAATTGATAGTCCTATTGTGATAGGGAATATACAAAGTTTATACAGAAAGATCCCACAAATTCGACAAGAGTTTGGAACTATTATCCTAGATGAGATGCATCATGTTAGTAGTCCGACATTCTCAAGAATTATAGATAAAAATTGTGCTAGGTATAAGATAGGTCTTACTGGTACATTACAAAGAAAAGATGGTAGACATGTAGTCTTTAGAGATTATTTTGGAGACAATGTTTACAAACCACCAAAGGAAAACTTTATGATGCCAAAAATTGACATCTTAAAACTTCCAATTAGGTTCATGGACGGAAACTCTATCCCATGGGCTAATAGAGTTAATGAGTTGGCTTACGACTCAGAGTATCAAAATTCTATAGCCATGACTGCTAGTGCATATGCGGCCCGAGGTCACAAAGTGTTAGTAGTATCTGATAGAGTGGATTTCCTAAAAAACTGTGCGAAACTCACTGGTGATAGTGCAGTTTGTGTAACGGGAGCAGTCCCGCACGAAGAAAGACCAGATATAATTAAACAGATTTTTGAAGATAAAAATATACTGTATGGGACACAAAGTATTTTCTCAGAGGGTATTTCTTTAGACATTCTTAGCTGTTTAATTCTTGGTACACCAGTAAATAACGAGCCGTTACTTACACAGCTCATAGGAAGAATTATTCGTACATATGAAGGAAAACAACAACCTACAGTTGTTGATATAAATTTAATCGGAAATACCGCAAGGCGACAGGCTAGTCAACGACTAGGATACTATATCAAACAAGGATATGATATATCAACCTTGTAAAGACCTCCGAAAAATACTACTTGACACGGATTCTAAATTTTGATATAATATAATGATAAAATATAATTGGGAAAAAATAATTAGAGTGACGAAAGGCGATGCAATTCAAATACTCGCAATTATTCATGTCCTTACTTACAAGCGTGTAGCAATTAATCGAAAAGATCCTGCTTATAAATATAGGGCGGGCGATTTCGTCGGTGGAAGTTTTTTACTCCACCCTGAAAAATTATTAGCTAATCACAAAAAGTATTATCCAGAAGAGTGTGCAACATATTTAATGGTTGCCTCTTTTAGAAATTATTTTATATACAAAGAAGATGGGGATACAAGATTACATATGTTGTATAACCCCTTAATAAAACAAATAACAAACGACAATCGATTACTTCAAATCGTAGATGATTATATTTATTTTCGATACGAAGAAAATCATAAAGGAAAAAAACTAAAATGGCAATAAAATTTAACCAAGCTCAAGGGAGCGCAAAAAAAGAAAAGATAGATCAATACACATACAAAGAAGGAGACAATGTACTCCGTATAGTAGGAGATCTATTACCTAGATATGTTTACTGGATTAAAGGTGAGAACGGCAAAAATATTCCTATGGAATGTCTTGCTTTCGACAGACAAACAGAAACATTCAACAACAAAGAGAAAGATCACGTTCGTGAATTCTTTCCAGACCTTAAATGTGGTTGGGCATATGCTTGTCAATGCATAGACCCATCTGATGGAAATGTAAAAGTAGTAAATCTTAAAAAGAAACTAATGGAACAAATCATGGTTGCAGCAGAAGATCTCGGAGATCCTACTGATGTAGAAACTGGTTGGGACATACATTTTCAAAGAGTCAAGACTGGTCCAATGGCTTTCAATGTAGAGTATAGACTTCAAGCATTAAAATGCAAAGTACGTGCTTTGTCAGAGGCAGAGAGTTCAGCTATAGCTGAGATTCGTTCAATGGACGACGTTCTACCTAGACCTACACCTGATGCTCAACTAGAACTATTACAAAGAGTTACTCAACCATCTGAAGGAGCTGATGCCCCATCTGATGTAGACTCTGAGTTCTCAATTTCGTAAGGAGAAAAACATGATTGGAATAGGAGAAGAATTTCCTTACTTTTCACTGCCTGCAGTAAGTTCTAACAATGATATTGTAGAAGCATACTTTGATGACAGAGAATGGAATGTAGTTTACTTTTACCCAAAAGATTTTACTTTCATCTGTCCAACTGAAATAGCAGACATGGATTGTTTGGTAGGAGAAGCAATAGTTACAGGTATCAGTGGCGACAATGAATACTGTAAACTTGCGTGGAAAGAACAAAATGATCTCATAGGCAATATCAAACACAACTTGGCAGCAGATAGTGGACTATCTCTTGCTAATAGACTAGGGATAGTTGACCCCGATGAAGGAGTACCTTACAGAGCAACTTTTATAGTTGATGATGAAGGCTTTATCCAACACGTATCAGTAAATGCATTAGATACGGGAAGAGATGCAAAAGAAGTGCTAAGAACACTACAAGCTTTAAAAGCTGGTGGTCTCACAGGTTGCGCATGGCAACCAGGCGAGGATTTCGTAGCATGATTTTATTTACAGCAGACTGGCATATTAAACTAGGGCAAAAGAATGTTCCTATGGCTTGGGCTTGCGCACGATATGATTTATTCTTTGAGACTCTACATGAGTTAGAAAATGACGTAGATTTACATATCATAGGCGGAGACCTTTTTGATAGAGTGCCTTCAATGGATGAACTAACAATATACTTTGATTTTATTAAAGATATTAAAATTCCTACTATCATTTATGATGGTAACCATGAAGCTACTAAAAAGAATAAGACTTTCTTTTCTAATCTTAAACGAGCCACGTCTGATGTAAACCCACTTGTTGAAATAATAGATGAAACTACAGAGTATGAATGGGGAACTATTCTACCTTATGCAGATTTGCATAAGAAAGGCTTTATAGAAAAATGTAATATCAACAAGCCTTTATATACACATGTAAGAGGTGAAATACCTCCTCATGTGACACCCGAAGTAGACCTAGATAGATTTGATGCTTTTCCTGTCGTGTACGCAGGTGACCTACATAGTCATACAAATACACAAAGAAACATCGTCTATCCAGGCTCTCCTATGACTACATCTTTTCACAGAGATATAGTCAAGACAGGGTATCTTTTAATTGACGAAGATGAGTGGTCATGGAAACAATTTGACCTACCTCAGTTAATTAGAAAAACAGTAACCGATCCAGAGGATATGGTACAAACAGAGTTTCATCATACAATCTATGAAATCGAGGGAGACGTAGCTGATTTAGCATCAGTCAAGAACTCCGACTTACTTGATAAGAAAGTAGTAAAACGAAGTACAGAAGCTACGCTTAATCTTAAAGACTTAACAATCGAAGAAGAGCTAGCAGAATATCTGAGTGCGATACTTGATTTGAATGATGAAAAAATACAACAAATAATGGGAGTGTTTAGTGATTATTCTAAAAACGCTACGCTGGGATAATTGTTTTAGTTATGGTAAAGGAAACATTCTTGATCTTAACTCTAGCAATCTCACTCAACTTGTCGGCACCAACGGAATGGGTAAGTCTTCCATTCCACTTATTATCGAAGAAGTATTATTCAACAAGAATAGTAAAGGCATAAAAAAGCAAGAGATTCAAAATCGTTTTGTAAATGATGGCTATGGTATCAACCTTACTTTCTCAGTTGATGATAATGAGTACGAAATAGATGTAACTCGTAAGGCAAGTATAAAGTGTAAGCTCTATGAAAATGGAGACGACATATCATCTCACACAGCGACAAATACATACAAGACTGTGCAAGAACTATTGGGACTTGATTTCAAGACCTTTACACAGTTGGTTTATCAGAATACTAATACATCATTACAGTTTTTAACTGCAACAGATACGAACAGAAAAAAGTTTCTAATCGATCTTTTAAAGTTAACTGAATATGTAGAATTCTTTGAAATATTCAAGGAAGCATCGAGAGAGATTACTCTAGAAGTAAATACCCTCGAGAGTAAATCTGACACAATAGTAAAATGGTTAAATGAAAATAAATTGGAGAGTATAGACATACTTCCTATATTAGATTTACCAAAATCGTCAGAAAAAGACGAACAAGAGTTACAGCAGTTACATAGGGATTTTGAAAAAATCTCTGAAAATAATAAAAAAATTATAACCAATAATTTTAATTTGGAGAAGTTGCAGGAGCTTACTTCCGACGAGAGACGACTCTTTGCAGGTGAGAAGATTGACCTTGACGCTATGCTGCAGAAACAAGGAACATATAGTTCCCAAGTGTCTGAAGCTTCAGCGCATTTGGACAAACTCTCAGAACTTGAGGGACAGTGTCCAACCTGTGAGCAAGAGATAGACTGGAATCAATTGAGTGCAATTAGTACAAGATATTCCATTGATAGAGATGAAGCAACTAATAATCGAGAAGCTGTAACTGAACAGATAAAAGAGGCTCGAGTAAACAACGTAAAAGTAAATACGAGAGATACACTTCAGAATGATTTTGAAAATCTTATTCGAAGTGTGGACAGTTCTCTCCCTACAGAAATTTTCGACGGAGAAGAGATGTCTTCCCGAATTGACGAAATTTCTTCACGTATCTCCAATGTAAGAAGTGAGATACAAAAAATCGCGGATAGTAACTTACAAGCTGAAAGACATAATACGAGGCTTGATATTATCTCTGAACAGACTACTGGCTTCGAGAGACAGTTGGAAGAAATTGTCGAGGCATTGAGTAAAGTAGAGGAACGAAGTACTCATCTGGAGATACTAAAGAAAGCCTTTAGTACCAATGGTCTACTCGCATACAAGATTGAAAATCTAGTAAAAGATTTAGAGGATTTAACAAACGAATATCTTGCTGAGCTTTCAGCAGGTAGGTTTAGTCTTGAGTTTGTAGTAACAAATGACAGATTGAATGTAGAAATAACGGATAACGCAAAGATAGTAGACATACTTGCTTTATCCTCAGGAGAATTAGCAAGAGTTAATACAGCCACTCTGCTAGCAATAAGGAAATTAATGAGTAGTATATCTAGTTCACGCATCAATACATTGTTTCTCGATGAAATAATTTCGGTACTTGATGATGAAGGAAAAGAAAAACTAGTAGAGATATTACTTGGAGAAGATCTAAATACATATTTAGTTTCTCATGGCTGGACTCACCCACTTCTAGCAAAGATAGAAGTCATAAAAGAGGACAATATAAGTAGGTTAGAGTGACCCACACGTTTTGGAAACATATGTGTCCAATAACAGATAGAATAATTTATGTTCCCGTAGGTAGATCCTGTGGGAATTGCAAACAGGAAGAAGATGGAATTCGCAGAAACATTAAAGAAACAAGAACGCAACGAAAATCTCATAATAGTTGATGGACTTAATATCGCATTTAGATGGAGATATAAAAGAGTACCTTACTATACAAATGATTACGTTAGAACTGTTGAAAGTTTAGCAAAGTCATATAATTGTGGTAACATGATTATATTAGCTGATGGTGGAAGTACCTATAGAAAGAATCTATACCCAGAATATAAAGGGAATAGAAAGGAAAAGTATGACACGCAGACTGAAACAGAAAAGAAAGAATTTGAACAATTTTTGGGAGAATTCGGAAATGCTTTTAAGAAATTAAAAAGCAAAGGTTATATGGTGCTAAAGAATAAAGGCTTGGAAGCTGATGATTTAGCCGCATGGATCGTAGGAAAGAAGGAAGAATTTAATATAGGAGATATATGGTTGATATCATCAGATAAAGACTGGGACTTACTTATTAGGGACGGAGTATCTCGCTTTTCTACAGTAACACGAAAAGAGATTACTATTGATAATTGGGAAGAACATTATGATGTAGAACCAGATAAATATCTGACACTCAAATGTTTAGCAGGCGATACTGGAGATAACATTCCTGGAATAGCAGGGATAGGTCCTAAACGCGCTGTCTCACTTATCAATGATTATGGAGACTTATATGATATATACAATAGCTGTCCTATTGATAGTAAGTATAAATTTATACAGTCTCTGAACGAAAATGCAGATCGATTATTGCTTAACGCTGAACTCATGGATTTAGAGAGTTATTCAGAACAAGCAATAATCGAATCAGGAATGAATATAGAGGATTTATCCTCAGACATAAAAGGATATTTGAATGGCAGTAATAATTAATTATGACAGAGATGAACTATTAGACGAATTTAGTTTAAAAACTCTGCAAGACAGATATATGTTGGAGACTGAGACTTCACCACAGGAAGCTTTTGCACGCGCTGCAGTTGCTTTCTCTGATGACGATTCACATGCCCAACGAATGTATGATTACGCTAGTAAACTTTGGTTTATGTTTTCAACTCCTATACTCACAAATGGTGGAACAGATAGAGGCTTGCCCATAAGTTGTTTCTTAAACTATGTAGAGGATAGTAGAGGTGGAATTAGCGATCATTATACAGAAAATGCGTGGCTTTCTTCTGTGGGAGGAGGAATAGGCGGAACGTGGAGTTCTGTGAGAAGTGTAGGATCTACTACATCTCGCGGGAGTGAAAGTACGGGGGTTATACCCTTTATGAAAGTGGTTGACGCACAAATGTTAGCGTTCAGCCAAGGCGTCACAAGACGAGGTAGTTATGCATCATACTTGCATATTAGTCACCCTGAAGTAGAAGAGTTTCTAGATATTAGAAAACCTACAGGTGGTGATATAAATAGAAAGTCTACCAATCTTCATCATGCTGTTGTAATACCAGATTCTTTTATGAAACTGATAGATAAAGCAACGCAAGAAGAAGACTTTGATGATAGCTGGGACTTAATTGATCCACATAGTGGAAAAGTGAAAAAGACAGTCCAAGCAAAAACACTTTGGGTTAAGCTTATACAGAACCGAGTAGAAACTGGAGAACCTTATTTAATGTTTGAAGATACTGTGCAAGATGCTTTGCCTCAATTCCAAAAGGATTTAGGATTAAAAGTAAATCACAGTAATCTTTGCTCAGAAATTACCCTTCCGACTAATGAAGAGAGGACAGCAGTATGTTGTCTTTCTAGTGTTAATCTGGAGAATTTTGACGAGTGGCAAGATGATGAGTTTTTTATACCAGATTTAGTTAGATTTTTGGATAATGTAATAACCTATTTTATTAACACAGCTCCTGATGCTTTATCAAGAGCTAAATTTAGTGCTGAAAGAGAAAGAAGTATTGGATTAGGTGCGATGGGATTTCATGCATACTTACAGAAGAAAAATATTCCTTTTGAAAGTATGTTTGCTCAAAGTACAAACTATACAATGTTTAGGCACATAAAAGAGCAAGCGCAGTTTGAAACTGAAGAACTTGCAAGAGAAAGAGGAGCATGTCCAGATGACAATACTAACAGAGTACGCAACGCTCACCTTTTGGCTGTTGCTCCTAATGCTAGCAGTAGCATTATCTGTGGTAACACAAGCCCTAGCATTGAGCCATATCGTGCTAACGCATTTACTCAAAAGACTAAAACAGGTAGTTCACTTCTTAAAAACAAGTATCTCGAACAGTTACTTACTAAAAAAGATAAGAACACACCCGAAATATGGAAAAGTATTATTACGAATCACGGATCGGTTCAACATTTAGATTTTATGAATGAACATGAGAAATCTATATTTGCAACAGCAGTAGAGATAGATCAAAGATGGGTCGTAAACCTAGCAGCAGAAAGACAGGAGTTCATTTGCCAGTCTCAAAGTTGTAATGTATTTTTCCCTGCTGATGTATCAAAGCAAGAGCTACACAACGTTCATATGATGGCGTGGAAAAAAGGAATGAAAACTCTTTACTACCTTCGTAGTGAAGCGATTAAACGAGCCGATAATGTATCGGACAAGAAATTAAGAGAGTACATCTTCGACTATAGTGACGAAGAAGGCTGTCTTGCGTGTGAGGGATAAATGGCAAATTTACTAGAAGAAAGAAATTATTATAAACCTTTTAATTATCCGTGGGCTTTCGAGGCATACAAAATGCAACAACAGATGCATTGGATGCCAGAAGAAGTGAGTCTTGCAGATGATTTAAAAGATTTTAGAGAAAAACTAACAGAACCAAATAAACGACTATTAAGTCAAATATTTAGGTTCTTTACACAGGCAGATGTAGATGTATGTTGTGGTTATGCAAAGCATTACTTACCTACATTTAAACAGCCTGAAGTGAGAATGATGTTATCTGCATTTGCTTCTATGGAAGCTGTGCATCAAGAGGCATATTCTCTATTACTAGACACTCTTGAGTTTGATGAAAGCGAGTACCAAATGTTTTCTGAGATTCAAGCTATGTCTGACAAGCATGACTACTTAACTGACTTTAATATGAATTCACCTTTTGAGATGGCTAAAACAATGGCTGTCTATAGTGGGTTTACAGAAGGGGTTCAGTTGTTTAGTAGTTTTGCTATACTATTAAACTTTCCTCGTCATAATCTTATGAAAGGAATGGGACAAATAGTAAC
>Ga0209337_1004101_pt1 | contig 10146 bp, 4 predicted proteins | sample LinPmetageLP53_FD_184044 | JGI IMG/M metagenome (GOLD analysis project Ga0209337, IMG submission 184044) | Marine viral communities from the Pacific Ocean - LP-53 (SPAdes) (version 2) | ecosystem: Environmental > Aquatic > Marine > Oceanic | place: Pacific Ocean | collected 2010-02-08 | reverse complement strand
TTTGACGCTTTTGGAACTGTAGTAGAAGAAAACTATGGTAGTTATGAATACTTATCTTTAAATGACGCTATAGATAACTTTATGGTTGGTTACGTTGGTGATGGTAAAATACTACAAAAAGCGAATAAATCAGATGTATTGTTTTTTGCTAAAAGATCTTTACAAGAATTTAGTTATGATACTTTAAAAAGTATACATTCTCAAGAGCTAAATATACCTCCAAGTTTAAGCTTACCATTGCCTCAAGATTATGTAAACTACGTAAGCGTTTGCTATATAGATCAATTAGGAGTTAAAAGACCTATATATCCAGCTAATAATCTAACTACTAGTCCTTATGAAAATCCCATACAAGACAACCAAGGCGTACCTACTCAAGATAATTTTGGTGAAAATTTAGAAGGAACTTCTATAACAGAAAATAGATGGAAAACAGCTAACGACACAATAATAAGTCAAACTTTTTTCAATAACATAGATGACTATGCTTACTGGGCTAATTATTATGGATTTGACAATAGCATTTTTTACGGTCAACAATATGGCTTAGAACCTCAATACGCACAAGTAAACGGTTGGTTTAACATGAATTCAAGAGAAGGTAAGATAAGCTTTTCAAGTAGCTTAGTAGGTAAGTTAATAGTACTAGAGTATATATCAGACGGTTTGGCTTATGACGGTGATTCTAAGATACCTAAGATGGCCGAAGACGCACTTTATGCTTCTATACTATATAATATAGTATCTACAAGAGCAGGTCAACAAGAGTACGTTGTTCAAAGATTAAAAAGAGATAGATCAGCTAAGCTTAGAAATGCTAAAATAAGATTATCTAACATAAAGCTTGACGAAATAGTTCAAGTTATGCGAGGTAAATCTAAATGGATAAAACACTAAAATTAAATGGCTAAAGTTCAAAATACTTTTTTAAAGTCCAAGATGAACAAAGACTTGGACGCTCGTATATTACCTAACGGTGAATATAGAGATGCTCAAAATGCACAAATAAGTAAGTCTGAAAGTGCTAATGTAGGTAATTTAGAAAATATCTTAGGCAATGCTTCTATACAAAATTTTCAAAGCTTAACAGGTGTATCTAAACTAATATGCATAGGTAACTTAGCTGATGAAGTAAATAATACTGTTTATCTTTTTTTTACAGATAAAGATAATTCTAGATCTGACTATAATACAAACTATACGCCTAGTGGCGAGCAGTCTAATAATTTTATTATATCTTATAATGTTTTATCATCAGAAGCAATTATTTTAGTAAAAGGTAATTTTTTAAATTTTTCTACAGAAAACTTAATAACAGGCGTTAACATACTAGAAGATCTTTTATTTTTTACTGATAATAGAAATCAGCCTAGAGTTATAAACGTTTCTTTAGCAAATCCTTCTGGCTTAACAAATCCTACGTATTACACTAATGAAGATCAAATATCTGTAGCTAAATATAATCCTTATAGATCTATAGAGCTTTACGAACAAAGCGCATTAGCTACCACTTCTAGCAACACCTATTATGAAACTACTATGAAAGACGTTAGTAGTTTATTTCTACCAAATGGTGGCACAGCATTAGCTAATGGAACTCAGACAGCAGTAGGTTTTGGTGCTGGAAATCCATTGTTGATAAATAGTATAAATGGTCAAATAAACGACACAGGTAGTCCATATCCAAATTCTACTGTATCTTTACAAAACCCTAACTCAAAAGAATTACAACCAACAGGTGTAACTGTAAATACTATAAATGCAGCTGGAACTGAACTTTCACTAACTGGTAACATAGATGTTAGCAATAATCAAGTTATTGTTTTTAACGCTAATCCTTATTTTGATTTTGAATTCTCAGGAGATCCTGATTATTTAGAAAGTAAGTTTGCAAGATTTAGCTATAGATTTAAATTCACTGATAATGAATATTCTATATTTGCTCCATTTACGCAGCATGCTTTTATTCCAAAGCAAGATGGGTATTTTATGTATGAGCTTGCTCCTAATACGCCTAAAGACGATCAAACAGAAACTTATCAAAGTACTATAGTTTATTTTGCAGAAAACAAAGTTAACAGCATAGGTTTAAGAATACCTTTGCCCTTTTTTAATTATACGCTACAAAACGCTTTAAAAATAAAAGAACTAGAAATATTATATAAAGAATCAGATTCTTTAGCTGTTAGAGTTATTGAAAAAATACCTATCAATGATATTACTTCTTCAGCTGCAATAGCTTTTGTAAATGGAAATCAGCCTTCTACACCTGGTGTTATAACGGCTGGAACTGCTATAAATATAGATGGAATACAAGGTGGTATAAAACAAGGTGAAACAATTTTAGGTGATAGTATACCTGCTCTTACAACAATAACTGACTTCACACCAACTGACGCTAGCAGTCCAATAGCAGGTACAATAAAACTTAGTAAAGACATACCTTCTCCAGGCTTAACTGACAATACCTTTTTAACTATTGGAGATATAAATTATTTTACATATAATTATAGATCTACTAAACCAACAACTACTCTACCCGAAAGTGAACTAGTAAGAGTTTATGACAAAGTACCTTTAAAAGCTCTAGCACAAGAAGTTGCTGGAAATAGAGTAATGTACGGTAATTTTGTTAATAAACTAACTCCACCAACAGCTTTAGATTACAATGTTATATGTAGTGAAAAAGCAGATTTTAATATAAATGAAGTTACAGCTATTTACATAGGATCTGCAGCTACTTATTCAGCTGGCAGCAATATAAACATTCAACTATCAAAAAACCTTACTCCGCCAGATGGCTTATTTCCAGATATGGTTATTAGTTGTAATGATCCTGGTGTTTATATTCCAGCAGGAACAACAATAGTAACAACAAATAACAATGGTCAAACAGTTTCAATTAATGCTACTGTATTAAACGCTAGCACTACTACTGAAATATTTTTATCTTTTGTATCAGGTTCAATACCTATTGGAGCGACTATAACAGGCGCTGGTGTTCCAGGTAGTACAACAGTTGTAAATTATAATTCAACAAACAACAGTGTAATAGCTAGTGCTGCTGTAAATGTATCAGCTGCTCAAAATTTAAGTTTTTTTGATAGTGGATCTGTAAATGCTACTATAACTTTAAGCAATGATGTTACTTTTCCTTTAGGAACAGTACCTTCTCCTGTAGCTTTAGTATTCACTGCTGGTGGAGACATATTAAATACTACAAGTAGAATAGAATACCCTAGTAGCTCTGTTAAATCAAATAGAAATTATCAAGTTGGATTTGTATTATCTGATAGATACGGTAGACAATCAAGTGTTATACTTTCTAATAGTAAAAGCTCTATAACAGTATATAATGAAACTTTTGAAGGTTCTACATTATATGCGCCTTATGTTGATGACACTATCAACACAATATCATGGCCAGGTGATTCACTTAAAGTTTTAATGAATCAACCAATAACAAGTGATTTATATAATGGCGATACTTCGAGCGGTAATTATAATCCACTTGGTTGGTATTCTTGGAAAGTAGTAGTAAAACAAACAGAGCAAGATTACTACAATGTTTATCTTCCTGGTATAATGTCATCTTATCCTAACGACCAAACGCTAGAAGTAGGTCAAACATCTCACACTGTTCTTATAAATGATAATATAAATAAAATACCAAGAGATTTAAATGAAGTAGGTCCTGATCAAAGACAATTTGGTAGTTCTGTTCAGCTTTTTGGTAGAGTTGAAAACACTAACGCGGCTCCAACTACAGGCGGTGGTAATTTAAACGTTCAGTATTATTCAGGAAAAAACTCTGACACAGTATCTGTTATTTCAACAGTATACGATATGTTTGATTTTGATCCATTAAATCCTGAAGCACCTAACTTTTTTCCTCAATTTTATAGTTTAGATTCAAACCCATTGGTTGCTAGAATTACTACAGAAAGTTTAATAGGGCAATTATCAACTACACAGTATTTTACTGAAAGCGGTAAAGCTTTAAAAGCGCAAAGTTTATATAACCAACAAAGCGGAGGTAGTGGTGGTGCTGTTATAACAACAAACGATGCTCAGCCTCAAGATTTTGTTTGTATAACTCAATTTACAGGTGATTTAACAAGCATAATAACTACTGGTATAGCTCCTGGAGATTTAGTTTCTAGTAACAGCTTACCAGATAAAACGTATGTAAATGCTGTAAGTCTTATAACAACTGATTATCCAACTTCGCCTCCTCTTGGAAATAATAGCGGTTTGAAAATAACACTTTTTGATAAAGATGCAAATTCTTTTTATTTTATTCCTATAGAAGGAGAGCTTATAACTATAACAAAAACAGCTGGAGCTAGCCTTCCAGCTGTAAGAACACCATTAATACCAGGCATACAAAGATTGGCGGTTTATGAAACAAAACCCGTTGAAAGTCTTTTAGATATATATTGGGAAACTTCTAGCTCGGGTTTAATATCAGATTTAAACACTCTTATATTAAATAATCAATCAACGCCTGGTGGTGTAGATTTTTTCCCTTTTGCAACAAATAATTTTGACGAAGGTCTACCTGCTAAAAGTAATATATTAAACAATTTAACAACTGGATTTGAACTTGTTAATAGCTTTGGCTCGCCCATAACGCTGGTTCCAGCTAACGGTGATACTATTGAATTATTAAGCGTTACTAATGGATATAATCAAGTAGTTGGAGGATCAAGCGCGGTAGACGGAACTGGTCAAGGTGTTGTTGGAAGGTATTTTATATTTCAAGATTCTACTTCAGCTCAAGGTGGTTTAGTAGGACCTTGGCAAATAAGAACAACAGACTCTACAGATAATCAATTCACAGATTTTCCAGCTAATTTCTATGATGACATATACTATATGTATAACGCGGATAATCAAGATACAAATCCATTAAGAGATTTTACTTTTAATTTTAGAGTTATAGTAGATGGCGTTGAAAATATAATAACTAAAGAAGCTTCACTTAATAACGTTCAGCAGTTTTATGATCTTATAACTGTTAACAACGTGCCTGGTAGTCCAGTTACATATGGACCAGGTGGAGGTGGGATTCCTGTAGTCCCAACAGCGCCTAGTACAATACCTGTAAGAACTCGAAGAGATGAAAATGGAACTATAGTAAATATTAAAGCTAAAAACGGTGCTAATAATCCTAATCTACAAAATCAATCTATAATATTTAAACAACCCGCAAATTTAACTCAAGCGTTTGATTACGTAATATTTAGCCAAACAATAAATTCTATAGATGGCCCTCCCGCTACTTTAATAGATAGTGATACAAATGTTTTTAAACTTGACCCTGCTTTTACAGGTGATGCTTTAGAAGGTCGTCTCAAAATCACAAACCCTAATAGCAACTTGGTAAGAGCTGCTTTATATTTTGTAACAATAAGAATACAAGATGCAGGATTAATCGCAGAAGACGTTACGTTTGAAATAGATATGAGAATAAGATTATCTGGAGGTCCATACAATGACGATGTTACTATAAGTGGAAATGTTTTCAATGCTGCATTGCGAGTTCAATTTCAAAAATTCGTTTTCAATCCTACACTTAATGGGGCTGTTGATCCAGTTTATTATTGGCAAGGTGTGCCATCTCCTTTTTGGTTTGGTAGTAAATGGTATTATTTACCTGCAACTTTATTAAAAATTGATTCTGCAGTAGCTGGTATTACAGCTAATGAAGCTGGTTATTATTTATATGCAGGTGGTGTTTTTAACAATGAATACGGTTGGCGTTCAGGATCTAATGGACATCCCGCTGGTAATAGTCTATGTGAGGTGAACGGAGTTTTAGCAAACAATGGAACAATAAATATACCGCTTAACACGCCTGATCCTACTTTTGGTTTAGTTCAACAACAAACATTGTGGCCTGATACGCAAGCAAATCCAAACGTTCCTTTAGTTAAAGGTAGAGCTGTAGTAACGAGTGTAACACCTCCAGGGACTGGCGGTTTAAGTTTAGTTGAAATAGGGATAACAATAAACCCTTCAGCTGGAACAACATTAGGAACAATATCACAAGATATGGTTGCTTTTCGTAGTTTCCCAGTAAATTCACCTGAACCAGATGGCGCTGGTTATGGTGGCGCTGGTAGTGCTTTAAGAAATCAGATAAGCAAAATAATGGGTGGTAGACTTAAATCTTATAACTCTTCTACGGGTTCAATGATTTTCGTGGCTAACACCACAAGTAATATAGCGGGTGTATCAATTGGCGATACTATATATTTCTTTGGTGGAAATTTTAATGATAAAAAACCTTGGTATTTTTCACCTAATACAGATCTTAATAGTTTGCGCAGAATCCAAGCTTATTTTTTTTATAGTGAATGGAATTTTCACAGAGCATGGAAAAATGGAGGTAATTATTTTGGACCAAGAGGTTACCAAACAGTTGGCCAAAATACAATAGGTGGTATGAATCCAGGTTACCCAAATTCTAATGATCCTGGTGGTCAAGGATTAGGTAATGTTCCCGATTTTATAGATCCTGATGATTTAGACAATATAACATTTACTATTTCATAAAGTAATTTAAATAAAAAATAAGTAATAATAATTAAATATGGCTGGAGCGATAATAGAAGTTAAGTATTTCAATACTTTTTTACTGAAAAAAGCTGTTAACAATGGAGATGATGTCTTGTGGAACGGTTCTTTTGGTATACCTGAAAGTATAGGTGGTTATCCAGTTCAAAGTTTAATTAACACAACCGATTCTTGGGTTATAGAAGAATCTAGAATTAGAGGTGGCTATAACAATACAACAGTAGACTTTGGAGCTAAAGCTTATATAGTAGAAGAAGAACCTCAGCAAACTAGAAGATTTAATGCTTTAATATATTCTGGAATATTTAATTCAAGAACCGGTATAAATAGAACAAATGTTTTTTCTGTAGGTGAAGACATAACTAAAGCCACAGATCCAGCTAATGGATCAATACAAAAACTATATGCAGAAGATACTAATTTAAATATATTTCAAGAGCTTAAAGTAAGTAGAGCATTAATAGATAAAGATGCTATATATGCTGCTGAAGGCGGAGGTACTGTAACAGCTAGTAATTTAGTTATTGGAGTTATACAGCCTTATGCTGGTAAATATGGTATATCTAAAAATCCAGAAAGCTTCGCTGTATATGGTCATAGAAAATATTTTGCAGACGTAAATAATAATGTTATATGTAGACTTAGCTCTAATGGTATTGAAGAAATATCTAGCTTTGGTATGAAAGACTTTTTTAGAGATGAGTTAAATGCTACAGTAACAAATCAATCTAATGGTAAAATAATAGGAGCATACGATGTTTATGGCAAAGATTATATTGTATCAATGCAAAATCAAGAAACATTTAAAACTTTAAACTTTGATGAAAAGCCAAAAGGTTGGGTGAGTTTATTTTCTTATGCGCCTGATCAAGCTTTTAGTTTAAGAAATAATTTTTACACTGTAAAGTCAATAGGTGGTAATGCAAACGTAAATGGCGCTGTAACGGCTAGCCCTAATGTAACAGTAGATGGAGTACAAAACTTTATAGAACAATATTCTACAGTTGAACTATTAGTTAATGGAGTTCCAAATTATACAGCCGTGCCTCTAGGTACAAGTGTGGTTAGTTTTAACTCAGCAACAGGCGCATTAGTTTTAAGTGGAAATGTAACACTAGCTAATAATGACAATTTAACATTTGGTGGTGTAGCTAGATTATGGAGACATTACGATACATCTGTAAATAGAGGTAATTTCTATGGTCAAGACAATATAACTTCTATAACGTTTGTTTTTAATCCAAGTCCTACAGTTTCTAAGACTTTTAACACTATAGGTTATGAAGGTAGCAATGGCTGGAGCGTAGATCAATATTTATCAGATAGCACCGGGACGCAGTTTGTAGGGTCTTGGCAAAATAGTAGTGATCTTACATCACAAATAAGAAGCTACACAGAAGGAGAATATGTTTTAACTGAAGGAAGCGGATCTGCTTCTGCGGCTTCATTAACAACTAGTGTTGTTTTAAGTTTAGCAAGTATAAGTGGAATTATAAGAACAGGTGATATCGTAAATGGATTAGGTGTTCAGTTGAATACAACTGTAGTGTCTTTTAACTCAGCTACAGGATTGTTAACTGTTAATGCTAATTTAGGTATTGCTCAAAACGCAATACTATCTTTTAATGGAGCTGTATCTAGGGTAGATTACCAAAGCGTTTTTGGAACTATAAACCCACAAAATGAAAAATATTATGCAGGTTTTGTTTTAAAAGAAAATAAGTATGTTGCTAATTTAATAAACAACTCAGCACCTGCTCCTGGTGAAATAACATTTGGAGATTCTATAAGTGGTATTAAAGGTTTTTATTCTGTTGTTAAAATGTCAACAGATGGAACTACAGACTTAGGTGGTGAAAAAACTTTATTTGCAGTAGAAAGCAATTATATAATTAACAATGGATATTAAAAAAATAAACAAATCAGTTCAAGATATACAGGATATTATTATAAAAAATAATCATGTTGATGGATTTTATGGCGACGGCAAAGGCATAGTTGAAGTACCTGAAGTGCCTATAAAACACAGTTTTGCAGATCAAATATATATAAGACAGATGGACATGAACAAGGACGATGTTGTTGTTGGTGCTATTCATAATCATTTGCATACTTGGTTTTTAATGAAAGGTAGGGTTTTAATAAATAACAATGGGGAACAAATAGAACATATAGCTCCCTGCTATACTGTTTCGCAACCTGGTTCTAAAAGATTTATATATGCTTTAGAAGATTCTATATTTGTAAATGTTCATAAAAATCCCAGCAACACTAAGAATATAGAAGAGTTAGAAAACGAATTAGTGTCTATGACAATAGAAGAATATAACAAAAAAACAATTTAATATGACAATGGTAACAGCAGCCATCATTGGCGGAGGAGCTTCAGCGCTTGGGGGAATTGTAGGCGGTATTATGGGCGGAGCAGCTAAAAGACGAGCTAGAAAAAGACGTAGAAGATTACAGAAAAAACTAGCTGCTCTAGAGGCTAATAGACAGCAAATAATAAACCCTTACGAAGGAATACAAGACTTATCTAGTCTTATTACAAATCCTTTTTCACAGCTATCAGTAGCTACAGGCGCTACAGAAATACAAATGGAACAGACTGATTTAGCTTTAGCAAATACTTTAGATACTCTTAGAGCAACCGGTGCTAGTGCTGGTGGTGCAACTGCTCTAGCTCAAGCGGCGTTGCAAAGTAAGAAAAATATTGCAGCTAACATAGAACAGCAAGAACTTTCAAACGAAAGACAAAGAGCTCAAGGAGATCAAGCTATGATGGCTCAAAAAAGAGGAGAAAAACAAAGACTACAACAAGCCGACGTCGCTGGTAGAGAATTTGTTTATAGAGAAAAAGAAAACAGGCAAATATCTCAATTAAATAGAGTTGCATCTCAAATAGGTATGGCGGCTCAATCAGAACAACAAGCAGCAAATTCACAATTAGGTGCTATAACAGGCGCTATTGGAGGTATAGCTTCAATGGCTGGAAGCTATATGGGTGCAACAGCTCCGAAATAAAAAAAATATGGAAGACGTAAACATCAAAAAAAACCTTTTTATAAAACAGTTCAACCAGAGCAGCGCTATAGCTTACAACGAAGATTATTTAGCGTACCCAGCTAATTATAATTTTAAAATACTAGACAACGCATATGAGCCAACTGTTAAGCTTTATGCTAAATTAAAAATGGACATTGAAAACAATAAATGTTCATTGCCTAATTGTAGTATAGAAAAACAACAGCTTAAAGTACTAGAAGAAGCTCCACAGAAATCTATTGCTTTTTTAGAAAACATATTAGAGCAATTAAGCGTTACTGATGACGAAAACTATGATGTAAACAATAGCTATAAGTATTTAGCCGCTAATTCTATAATGATAGGAAGGCCAGGTTTTTCTATATCTGATGGCTACATGGTGGATTTAAGTTTAAACACAGATGGTAATCAAGTTATTTCTTTTGATGGACCTATATTTGAATCTCCTTTAGTTATAACTAATTCTGCTTTAGGATCTATGGATAAAGCTGGAATAGATCTTGTTGTTCAAACTCCTGA
>Ga0209337_1004099_pt1 | contig 10150 bp, 16 predicted proteins | sample LinPmetageLP53_FD_184044 | JGI IMG/M metagenome (GOLD analysis project Ga0209337, IMG submission 184044) | Marine viral communities from the Pacific Ocean - LP-53 (SPAdes) (version 2) | ecosystem: Environmental > Aquatic > Marine > Oceanic | place: Pacific Ocean | collected 2010-02-08 | reverse complement strand
CAAAATAAGAAATTATTTTATCAGCTCTATTTGTAAATTCATTATCGTCTGGTATTTTTTCTATCTTTAGTAGCTCTTTGAAAGTCTCATTGCTACTGTTTTTTGGTGGAGGTGTAGATTTAAATTGGTCTATAGGAAACTTCTCAAAAATGCCTTTAGGATCTTTTAGTCTCTTCTTGTCTTCACTAGATATTTTACTAGAGAAGCCCAAAGAATCAATAGACTCTGATAATATATTTTTTAGTTTAATCATACCTTCTTTAACTGATTTTCTCGGTTTTGGATTTAATGGGCCTTCAAGATATTTTTTAGATAAATCATCAGTTGATTCTTCAGCTTCTGTTGTTATTGATTCAGTTGTTAAATCTTCTGGGTCCTGCATTATTACAATATATTGCATTTTACCGTTTGGATGTTTAATCTTTTTTATTTCTTTGACTTTAGTTTTGGACTTCGAGCTTCTTGTTATTTCAGCTTCATCTGAATGTTCTTTATTTTCTCCATCAACATATAGTCCTCTTAACTCTCCTTTTGAATTAGGTTCTATTGATAACGTTATCGATACCATACCAGAATCATCATTATCTGCGTCAGCAAATTTTCTTGCTACATTTCTATTTGTACTAAATCCACTTGCTCCGTGTCCTGATTCATCGGGTATTTCTACATCTTCTCCAACCTTAAATCTAGACAAGAATTGTTTAGCATCTTTAGCTTCTATTTCTAATCCTCTTTCAATAGGTTGTTTTACTTTTGTTATTGTTTTATGAGATATATCACTTATCCTTTTGTTTCTATCACGTATATCCTGTTCAGAAACATCACCATTTTTTATTGCTTGTTGAATTGCTTCATAACCACCTAATTGTTTCCAGCCCATAGCATCTTCTTCAAGCTGTTTTCTTTCTTTTGGAGATAACTTTTCTTTTTGCTTTGTATATTGATTATCCATGTCTTCATCATATGCAATTAAATCTTTTACAATATTTCCTTTCTTTTCAAAATCATATAAAAAATGTTCTAAATCTTTTTTATCCTTTATATTATCTATACCATTCATTATATTTGGCTTTCTATCTTTTTCACCATATAATCTATTTAGTCTTTCTGCTTTTTCTTTAGAAGCTTTTTGTAATTTGCCTATATCTATTTTAGGAATAGTAATCTTAGGCATCTTAAATTTAGGAGTAGTCTTTTTTCCAGTTGTTCCATATTTTTTACCAACACGATTTAATGCTTTGTTTTGAGCATTATTTGCGTAAGTACCATACTTCTCTGTTAATAAGTCTTTTAGTTTGATCACTTTATCATTCTCCATATAAGGAATAAGATTTTGGTTCGTCTTCTATTGTTTCTATTTCTGAAGTCTGAATTGCATATAATCTGCTATTCATAGGGTCTAATCTATATTCACCTTTAAATTTAGTTTTGTGTAGGTAAGCTTCTAGTACATCGGTTAAAGATTCATAAACTTCTTTATTTGTATCACCAACCAGAGTCCACCTATCTCCAGGCGGAACTCTAGTAGCGATTAATTCGTTATATTCTTCTATATGAGTTTCCATTTCTATTCCCACCTTCTTAAATACTTTGTTCTTTGATCTATATCAACATAATCTACAGTATCATATTTACCGCAATGCGGACACCTTAGTCTTTCTATGCTTGCGGCTTCATTAATTTTCCATTCTTCACCACATATATTATCTGAACATTTGTATATATAAGTATGCCTAATAAATATTTTATGAGCCATGGTCACAGTTCTCACAATAACATTTTGCTCTAGGTTCTGTTCTGGTTATTTCATTACCATCTTCATCCTTTAATATTAAATCTGTTTTCTTAACTATTATATCAGAAATTGATAAGTTCCTGACGTGACATTTACAATCTTCACATATTTCAGTTATAGTTTGTTTTCCACTTTTCATTTGGTACCTAATCATTTTCTTCGTCTCGGTTTCCTATTAGGTTTGTTAGAATTATTAGATTGGTTAACATTAGTATTGGGCTTAATATTAGGCTTATTGTTTGGCTTTACTATAACATAATTAGTATATGTTGGTTGATTCCAAGACCACCAAGACCAATTTGGATTGTACAGTCTATTGTGATTACAATCTAGACAGTTTATATGATTATATGTTTGAGGATTACAACAAGAATGGTCTGATAGACATGATTTTCCTTGTAACATTAAATAACATTTAGGGTGTTCATAAGTTAATGCACAACTTGATATTAATGATAACATCATCAACCAAAATACTACACCAATAATATATCTTATTTTTATCATTATAGTTTTCTACCTATATTTATTATACGAGTTAATATATCACCAGAATATTTTATTGGATCTTTTAGAGAGTATGCCATACTGTCTTTGATACTGCCTCTTAAGTTATATAATGATCTACTTATAGACTTAGGATCTTTAAAGTCAGAGCTATCTTTGTTTTCTAGTCTTTTGACAGCATATGCAGCACTTTCCAATATACCTTTGGCTTCGTGTATTAACTTAACCGCCTTGTTAACATCTTTGCCTACTTTATCCATATCGGATTTTTTTATTCCTTCGTTTAATATATCTTTTAGTTTCATTTATACTTTCTTTTTACAAATTCTGCGACTTTTTTAAATTGGCCTGCTTTAGCCGAAAGTAATGTTTTTCCTGAACTTCCGTCTACAACAAGGAGATAAGGATTTCCGCCACTTTTAATTTGTGCTACATAATGAACAACAAATCTGCTGTTATCATCATAAACAAAATGTGAGCCTGAAAAACCATATCCAGAACTATCAAACTCTCCAACTCCATTTGACTCGAAATATTGACCAATTTTTTTATCCATGTCTTCAAATTCATAACCATGTTTTGCAAGAACTGCCCAAGCGTCACCATCCCATTCACCTCTAAATTTTTTAAAGTCTTTTGGATGTATATCATCTGCAGCATCTATACTTCCTATCTCATCCTTATCAAAATTTTTATCTGATTTATAATTATAAGCCTCTGTGAGGTGTTTATTTTTCCATTCTGTTATTGAAAATTTTGCCATTTTATTCCTTCTCTATTACAATTGTTCTAATTTATCTATTTTAGCCATCATCTTTTTTAATTCAGCTTTTTTCTTTTTATATTCTTTTTCAAGTTTATCTAATTCCTTACCATATCGATTAGCAACCTTACCACCTTCTGGTTCAGCTTCCTGTTCCATGTCTTTATGTAGTTGCCCAATATCTACAGTGAGACTTTTTAGGTCCATTTCAACATCCATTGCATCGCCATATAATCTTTGCTTCTCGTCAAACTTTTTCCAGTAATTAGTTTTTTCGAATATTTTCTTTAGTTTCATATTAAAACTCTCCTGTCCATTTACCATTAGAGTATAGAGAATACATAGAATATCCATTAGTACCTGATGGGTGTTTATAGTCATAGTTTATAGTAATCTTCGCTCGGAATTCTCCACCTTCAGCACTTGCTGCAAAATTTACTGTAATTTTTATTTCTTTAAACATTGGTGCTACTAAACCTAAAGATTTAGGTGGTATATTTTGACTGGTAACTTGAGTACTGGAACCTGATGTTTTGTAAGCATTTTTAACCGTTGTTAAACCAATCTTAGCAAATGAAGTTAAACCAATCTCTTTCAGTTTACTAGTCATAATCTTTTCAGCTTGAGCCTGGTTAATTTGTTCCGTAATTAAATCCTTTAATTTCATATTATTTCTTTCCCGCAAATTTTTCTACGCCACTTATACCAAAACAGCCAAGAACTACCCATACAAATGAATCATAAACAAATTCATTTATTACTAAGTCAGTACCTACCCATCCTGTCACTAGATCAGCAATCATTATTAAACACATTATTAAGAATGCTATAAAGCCTATTATAGACTTTTCATTCCAATTGTTATCATTTTTAAATATTTCCATTTCTATTCTCCGTTCCAATTATGTACATGAGGACTAAACAATCTAAATATACCTCGGTCTTTTCTATTATATCCAACATTAGGTCTTTCATTCATCATGAAATTTCCTTGTGGGCCTTTAGTTCCTCCTTCTCCAACTTCAAAAGCTCCATCGTTGCTAGAATCAACTTTAATTTCTGCTGAACCTATTCCTGCAGTTACTTCTGTTATAGCAGCGTCTCCTATTCCATCGCTATTCCTTTGTAATATCCAATAACCAACTCCTTGGTTAAACATAGGGTCTGGTGGTGATGGATAAGCTCCTAAATTACCTCCAGATACAGTTCTTTGTGAAGTTGTTCTAGGTACTCTTGATACCTGAACTCCTGCATCTGCTCTAGTTAATTGGGTTATCAAGTCAGACAATTTACTCTCCTTGCCATTTGTGAGGTATACTACTAAATATCCTCCATGTAGATATACCCAAACCAGCTTCGTTAGAAGCTTCTCCTACTAACATTTGGCCTACATCAAATGAGCCTACTCCGCTAGAAAGGATATCTATTTTCCAATATGAAATCCCTTGAAAGTTCATATCTAACCTATCTCCAGAACCTTTACCGGATTTTCCTGCTCCTTTAGCAGTTGCTGGAGCTGGTGTTCCTTGTGGTTGTGTAGGTAATGATATAGATCTTGGGTTTGGTAAAGTCTTTTTAGGTAAAGCTACAGGAGCTCTAACTGTTCCAAAATTTCCAACTGGTAATCTTTTTAATCCTGTTGCCATTTTTTTCTCTTATCTATTTAAAATTCATCCATAAGTATTTCATCAACCATAGTTTGGATATCTTCTTTAGTTGCTTTCATACTGAATGATATGTCGGCTTGAAATCTTTTTACTTCTTCACCTTCATTAAAAACAATAATAGTCGGTACAACTATTATCTCATGTTCAGATTGAGCATCGACGTTAATTTGGATATCTATCCACTTTACTTTACAATCTATTAAGTCATCAACCCATTTCACGTCATTAACTGCGTTCCAACCTGCGTTGAAGTGTATTACTTGTATTTGACTATAACCAATTATAGGTAATAGTATTAATAAGTATAATAATTTTTTCATATATAACCTTTTATTTTAATTCGTCTATTTTACGTTCGATTCGGTCTAAATCATCTTTTAATTCTTCTACATCTGTAGCAGTATTTTGAATTGTAAGACGTATATTTTTATCTTTCATATCAAATTCCATTCTAGTAACATCTGGTGGAGGAGCAACTGGCAATTCTTTTGCTTCTGCAATATCTGCTTGTAATGCAAACCACATACCTACAACAGTTGCTATTCCAAATGCTATGCCTCCTAATGTTTTTATACTTACCTGTATACCTGTATCTTCGTTTATTTCTTTTGCCATTTTTTTATTCCCAAAATATCATTTTACCAATTATTCCTAATATTACAATCCAAATAGACCACAAAACTTTTTGAGTGTTTTTTCTGAATTGTGTGTTTCGATTAACTCTTGATATAGTACCACCATCGGGGTTTAGTATTACTTTCTTAATCATTGTTACATCTTCTTGCATTTTTGCTTGACTATCTTTAACATAGTTTAGCTCTTGAGTTACTAGTTTAATTTCATTATGCAAATCAGTGTTAGTTAATCGTGTCATTTTAAAATACTTTATAGTTTATTCCGAATGAAAAATTATGCCATTCTCGGTTCCAATACTTATTATATTTACCTTCTATAAAACCTCCTAAGTTTTTACTAAACCAATAGCCAAATATCATACCACCTGAATAGTCTAACCAATTACCACCATTCAAATTATGATATGAATAATCGCCTCCTAAATCTAAATGATATGGCATTAGGTTACCCCATCCATGTAGCCAAAACTTCTTATCGTAATGGTAAAAATCTACGCCTACAATAATTGAATGTTGTAAAGTTCTGCTTAGTTTATTTCTTTCTCTTGCAACATAATCATCTAAAATTTGTGGCATGATAACTTCTTCCCATACTTCATTTGAATTAGCAACTATATTACCATTTGGGTCTGTATATATTCCATTTAAAGGGTCTATGTTGTAATCTTCTTGTAATGCTAAATAAGTGTAGTGTAAATTACCATTCTCTAATACCCAATCTGCCAAAGGATCAAAACCATAAGGTTCTGCAAATCTTTGGACCGTTCCAGCATTGAATGATAACTTCCTGCTTACTTTCTGTCTATACCTTTGGGAAGCTTCAAAATATTCTATATCAGCAAACCCATTTGTATAATACTCTACTTTTACTAACCATCTATTTGCTACATATCTTAAAAAGTGGTGTTGGTCAAAGAATTCAGTACCTTGTTGTCTTTTGTATTCGCCTTCAAATAAGAATTCAAATCCTGTTATTTTACCCATTGTAGCTGCATCAGAGAAAGAATTTTCATTTCCTTTCTTAAATGCTTCTTTTGGTAAATAACCAAATCTTGCAATCTTTCTTACTCCAAACTTCATTGAATAATCAAAAGGAGTTTCTATGACGTTTTGGTTTAATTGACCTGTAGTGACAGAATATATATCATCATCGGACAAAGAAGTTCCTCCATTAATTGCACCATAAAAAGTTGAAAACTTAAAAACTTTTTGAACTTCACTACCTAAATTAAATTTTATATCCTCTTTTTGGGATAAGCATAATAGGGGAAGTAATAATAAAACTAATATCTTCTTCATTTTTTAATCACTCTTTGGTTAATAACATTACCTTTGTAAGTTAAACTGAGGTTATATATTCCAGTAGCTAAGTTAGACATATCTATTTGATTTACATCATTTTTAGTAATTACTAACTGTCCTGTCATATCATAAATATCAGCTTGAAAGATGTTTATCCCTTTAAAATAAAGAATATTTTCAGTTGGATTTGGATATATTAACAATTCTGCTCCTAGTTCAGATATATCTATTGGCCATCCTAAATCACAATAGTTATATAGTTCAACACAGTAGTTATCCCAATCACCAGAGCAACATTCTGTATCTATAGATATTACCCATTCGAAACATTCATTAGGCAACCAATATGGTTCTCCTGCTCCACCACTACATCCTGCATCATATTCACAACTACCATCGTCTGTATTATAATATACATTGTAATTGTCTGCGTTAGGATCTGTACAGCCTGTTAATACATCAATACATGAACCATTTTCTGTATTTGCTAATTCATCATAATTAAGAGCTTCTGAATCAGTACATCCATATATAAACTCTATACATGAGAAGTCTTCTGTATTAGCATTTGCATTATAGTTAAATGCATTTACATCAGTACAACCTAAAATAACAGGGATACACGAGTCATTATCTGTATTGGCTAATACATTATAATTAAACGATTCTGGGTCTGTACAACCATATATGTAATCAATACAACTAAAATCGTCTACGTTAGCTAATTCATTATAATTAATTGCTGTAGAGTCTGTACAACCTGAAACAATTTCTATACAAGTATCATTATCTATATTTGCTGATGAATTATAATTTAGTGCTGTTGCATCTGTACATCCGTAAACTGTTAACACACAACTACCATTATCTACATTTGCAAATACATCATAATTAAATGCAAATATATTTGTACATCCTTCTATTACTGGAATACAAGAATCATTGTCTGTATTAGCAGTTGCTTCATAATTAAATGCTTCTGAATTAGTACATCCGAATATAATAGGAATACATGATCCGTCATCTGTATTAGCGGTATCGTTGTAGTTCAGTGCTGCTGAGTCTGTACAACCAGGATATAGACATGAGCCATTATCAACATTTGCTATATCGTTATAATTCATTGCAGAAGAATCTGTACAACCAAAGTATAAACAAGAACCATCTTCTGCATTTGCCCCATCATTATAATTCCAAGCTATTACATCCATACAACCTACAATTTCTGGTATACATGAACCATTGTCAGTATTTGCAGATGAATCATAGTTAAATGCTAATTCATTAGTACAACCATATATATATGCTATACATGAACCATTATCAGTATTTGCTTCTGAGTCATAATTTAAAGCTTCAGAATCTAAACATCCTTCTACAGTTGGTATACATAAAGTTCCACAGAAAGGTAATGCTTGATAAGTATTGTATAGTGGAGGACTAAATGATTGAAGAGCTCCTTGACCATTATTTGCAAACGGATTCGTTCCGCCTTGTACTAACAATACATCATTTGCGTTTATTAATCTGAATGAATTATGTAGCGTTTGGAATGAAACTTCTTCTGGTGGTGTTTGTGCATCTCCCACTTCAAAATAATAAATCTTAACTGGTTTGTCTGTTTCTAGCCATATAGGAAAATTTTGTTGATAATCTCCAGGGCCCATTGTAAATGACCATTGGTTATCACCTTGAACTACTCCTAAAAATGAATTACCCCATCCGTCACCTGCATCATCTTCTATTATTAAAGTATAATTACAGTTGTCATATATTTCCATTTGTGTTGCATCTGGATTATAGTTAAATGCTTCTGGGTTTATACAATCAAATATATGCCCATTTAAACAACTACCATCATCTGTATTAGCTAATGGGTTAAATTCTTGATATGATAGATCTGTACAACCTAAAACTTCTTCTGGTCCAGCACATACAGTTGCTTCTTGCCAAGTTGAGTAAGCTACGTTTCCAAAGCCAACACCTACTGTGTCTTGTGATGCATTTAACCAAGTGTTAGACGATAAGGATGTTATTGTATCTCCATTACATCCTGTTATTATAACATCACCATCTATCGTTCCACCTGAAGTAGAACCTGCTAAACCATCTCCATATTCATCTGTTATTATAAATTCAAAACCACTTTCCATTACACAATAATTATAAGAATATGTTTGTCCTACATCTTGATAGTCATAAGTTCCAGATGTGATTTCACCTCCGTTTCCACCACTGACTAAAGACCAACCTGTTTCACTTGGCCAATTGTCTAATGTAATATCTATTGTTATAGAAGTTAAACCTTCATCACAACCTTGATTACCACATGTACCATCATCTACAGTTGCCCATGGATTATAGTTTTCTGCTTCATCATCCATACATCCTTGTGTACATGGATAAGGAGTATATAGTATTGTATCTGATAAAGTACTATCAGCAAATGTTACTTGAAAGTAGTATTCTTCTTCCCAATTAGGAGGCATTTGACCATTTCCAGCATAAACTCCAAATAAACCATTGTCTATATTAGTGTTAAAATTATAGTTTCCATCTGCACTTCCGTAAGATATTTCAACTACATTACAATTAGGATTGTCCGATACTTCCCAATTATAATAAAGTAATGCAGAACCACCACTACACTCTTGGTCTACGAATGGTTCTCCCCAACCTTCACAAGAAGGATATTCGCATAATCCAGAATCATTTACATCTGCATCTGGATTATAGTTAATTGCATTTTCTTCCATACAATCAATTACTATAGGTTGTGGTGGAGCACAAGGTGCTATTGTTAATGATTCAATTAAACTTGACCCATAGTTACCTACTGCATAAAATAGAGTATCTTGACATGAATTCGATACTAAACAATATCCATCGGCAGGATATGATAAACCATCACCAAAAGCATCTAATAATTCAAATGTGTAATCTCCTGAATATAGTGAATCTATTACATGGAATGCATTTAGTTGACCGTATGCATAATCACCTCCTGATTCAATAACACCATAACTATTTGATAAATTCCATGTGACTTCGTCTGCATAGCCATCAAATTCAAATTCTACATTTACCCAAGTATCTTGGGCTAATAATAACAAAGGCAATAATGCCCATATAAATAATAACTTTCTCATAACTCCTCTCCTCTATTTAATTTTAAAATACTTCTTTCTGTTCATTATTGACAATCCTTTTGGCATAAAATTATATTGTCTACCATACATATCAATATATATTCCATCCAATTGGTTTATCATGTTTTCATTTACTCCTAAGTTGTCTTCAAACCCTGACCAACCTAATGAATCTAAATATGATTCACATACACTTCCTGGAAACCCATTCCATGAACTTGGCATTCCTGGTGATGATGCTACTTTACAACAACAATCATACGTGTCTTTAACAGTTAAGTTTGGCCATAATGCATTTAGCATTTCTATGCTTGGATTAAAGCAGTCTGATA
>Ga0209337_1004098_pt1 | contig 10150 bp, 8 predicted proteins | sample LinPmetageLP53_FD_184044 | JGI IMG/M metagenome (GOLD analysis project Ga0209337, IMG submission 184044) | Marine viral communities from the Pacific Ocean - LP-53 (SPAdes) (version 2) | ecosystem: Environmental > Aquatic > Marine > Oceanic | place: Pacific Ocean | collected 2010-02-08 | reverse complement strand
ACAAATGGCTTACGGACAAGAACGGACATATAGTAAATAAGCCTGCTACTAACCAACAAGATCATATTATTGATGCAGTTAGATATGTTGCCTTAAATAAGCTAATGACTAATCATAGTGGCAAATACTATATTTTATAAACGATTATTAACAAATTATATATACTATTAAAATGGGAACAGAAAAAAGGAAAGTTGAAATACCTAATGATTGGAATGGTATAACAATACAAATGTACCAAGATTTTGAGAAGTTAAAAAAGAAGAAGCTAAAAGAAGATGAATTTAACTTAGAAGTATTAGCAACTGTTTGTGGATTGAATAGAAAGATGATTGAGAGGATGGAGGCTAAGAGTTTAAATAAGGTTTTAAAAAGCCTTACGTTCTTAGCAACAGATCCTAATACAGATGAGCTACAAAAAAAGGTAGAATGGAATGGAGCTACTTATGGCTTTATACCTAACCTAAGCGAGATAACAATGGGAGAGTATATAGATATTGAGAATCATTGTAAAGAAGCTCATAAGAATCTGCATAAGATAATGAGCATACTCTATAGACCAATAGTAAAAGAAACTAAAACCAGGTATAGCATAAAGCCTTACAGCCCTAGTGATGAAGTTGACAAGGAGTTTTTAGACTTTCCAATACTTCCCTCAATGTCTGCTTTGGGTTTTTTTTTTCTTTTAGGGAGAAAACTACCAATAGCTTTAGTCAAATATTTGAGAAAGGACAGGGAGAAATTGAGGGCAAGAGCTTAGAGGGTAAATGGGGATGGTATAATATCATATTTGGATTAGCAAATGATAATATATTAAACATTAAAAAGATAACAGAATTAGAGCTGTATTTAGTATTGACCTATATGTGTTACCAACAGGATAAAAATAATATAGATAAAAACAAGTATGATAACATTCAAAAACGTAATAGATGATTTCAGCAATATAGCTACTAATCATTATTTAATTAATTCTTTTCATTCAGGGTTCTTAGATGAAGTGGATATAAACAAGCTTGACCAATCAGATTTTCCTATACTATACTGCGAGCCTGGAACAGCTACTATTGATATGGGCGTTCTAACATACTCATTTACTATCTTTGTCTTAGATATGCTTAAAGAAGATTTAAGTAATAGAAACGAGGTATGGACTAATAACTTACAAATTACGCAAGATATAATAGCTGAATTTAGACAGAACTTAGCATTACAAACATCAGGAGGGGATAGTGGAAAGAAGCTAAGCTATGTACCAAATGAAGCTGTATTAGACTTACCTATAAGTACAGAACCTTTTACTGCTAGATTTGCAAACATTCTAACAGGATGGTCTGCTACTATGTCAATACAAGTTAATAATACTAACAATCTCTGCGTAGCTCCTATAGAGCCATCAGATAATGATCCTAATTCATAATGGCAGTAGTATTTAGATTAAGAGGACCAGATGGAAAGTTTGTAAAGGGCAAGGCTAAGAACTTAGAAAAGGCTATGACTAGCTTTGGTTCTAAAGTTGTAAAAGAGGGTAGAGCTATACTTAATCAAAAGGGAAAAAGAACACAAGAGAATACTCTATTTAATCAATTCCACTATACTATGAGCAGTACAGATAGTACTATTAGTATGGGGTTTGAGTTTGGAGATGCTGATGATTATTGGCAATTTGTAGATCAAGGAGTAAAAGGTGTAGGAGGTTTTAAAGGTAGCGGAATGGCAAGGGGAGGAAATAGCCCTTTTAAATTTAAGTATGCAAATCCTGGAGGAGCTATGGTAAATGCTATTAGAGGATGGATTAAAAACAAGCCTATTAGCTTAGGAGACAGTAATGAAATAGGAACAGCTTTTGCAATAGGATATTCTATAAAACGCAGGGGATTAGAAAGAACAATGTTCTACTCTAGACCTGTAGAGAAAGCCTTGCAGACGCTACCTGATGAGCTAACAGAAGCATTTAGATTAGACTTTAGTAAACTAATAGACAAACTACCTAGCAAGGTATTAATAGAAACAAAAAAATAAAATGGCATATACAATAGAACAAAAACCAAATCAATTAGCAGGGGCAAATAGTCCTATGGTATTTGTATTAAAAGAAAGTGATTCAGCTATATACAACGCTAATAAATTTAGATATATAGCACAGGTATATATAAGCACAACAGATGCTTCTACTTGGGTTGAAAAAGCTAAACTAAAGATACATAAAAATTCAGCAAATGTAGGCATAGTAGATGTTCATAAAATAGTTAGAAGCTATTTAGAAACACAGGAAAAGAATGTAGGAAATCAAGAGGCAATAGCAGGTAGTATTCATTCAATAGGTATATCTGATACAAGTAATTCTTATTCACAAAATACAAGTCAGGTAGTAGGAGTTAAATTAGTAGGTGGATATGAAAAGGCTTCATCTGCAACTGCTGCTCCTACAGAAACATTAAATCAAGCTAATACAATTATATACTCAATACCTGCTACAACGCCTTATACAGATACAGGGACAAATGTAGGGGGGTTAGATATAGATGGTACTAACAATCCATTAACAAACTATATACCTAGTGGAGCAACAAAGAAGTTTTTAACAAACTCTCCAAGAGTACAATTTGTTAGGGGAGGTAATACAGCATCAGAAAATATAGATGAATTAACAATAGCTTTTATAAATGATGGATTAATAACTGATGGAGATTCTATAGTAAAGATAGCAATAGAGTATTACAATAAGACAGGAGGGCAAATAGGAGCTACTAAATACTTTACTAATGATGTAGCTAGTGGTGGTAAGGCTACTGCTAATGATGTTAAAAATAGTCTTTTATATTTTGGATGTGGTACTTATAATTTAGAAGCTCAGGTAGATGAGCCTGATAATCAACCTAGTGAATTTACTGACTGGGCGTATTATGTTATCTATGGAGCAGATGGCTCAGGAAACCAAGAAACAGATAAATACTATTTCTATAGATATGGTAGTGGAGCTACTGTAGATGATAGACATCAAAGCTGTTCAAGATATGATAATGTAAGACTTGCTTGGCGTAATAGATTAGGAGCTTGGGACTATATGAACTTCAGAGGCAAGTCAACAGAAAGCGTAGATATTAAAAGGTCTGATAGTGCCTCAGTTTCAGGTACTTGGAATAGTGCTACATTTACTTATGATAATACAGATAGAGGTAAAAAGACTTTATATACTGAAGCAACTAGAAAGCTGACTATTAATAGTGATTGGTTAAATGATGATGAGGGAGCTTGGTTAGAAGAACTATTTACATCTACTAATATTCATATACTTGGAGATAGTAATATAGTATATCCTGTTGTAATAACTGACAAGGCATACATTAAGAAAACAAGTGTTAATAATAAAGTTAAAATACAGTATATAGTTAATTTAGAATACGCTAATAAAGTAAGAACAAATAGCTAATGAATACAAGATTAGTAGTATATAGAAAGGAAACATCAGGAGCATCAAGCGTAACTCCTTTTGAGCTAGATTTAGAAAAAGCTCCTAATGTAAGAATTAACTATAATTGGTTAGATATAAAAGAGCCTGATAATAGAAAGTCTAATTTTAGTCAAACTATTAAAATACCATTTACTAATAAAAATAATACATTTTTTGAGAATTGGTTTGATGTTAATTTAGATACTTTAGTTTATAATACTACGACTAAATTTAAGGCAGTAGTATTAGTAGATAGCGTACCTCAATTAGAGGGATATATACAGCTTAAATCAATCTATTTAAATTCAAGATTATATGAGGTAGTAGTATTTGGAGATACTGCTAATTTCTTTGCTGATATAAAAGGAGCTAAATTAAGAGATGCTTTTGTAGATGCTGATGATGTTATAGATAGGCAGTTAGATCATTTTAATACTTTAGCTAATATAAAGGCTAGTTGGGATACAGGATTAACTACAGTAACATCTGTAACTGACAATGATGTTATGTACCCTATTATTGATTATGGGCATACAGAGTTTCCTTTATGCGATTCTATGTTTTGGAATCCTGACTCTATAAATCCTTTAGGAGATAATGTTGGAAATTTTGGAGCATTACAAGAGAACGCTAATTACTACGGATTAATACAATCAGGCAATTTAAAGCCTGCCATAAGAATACAAAGACTTTTAAAGATAATTGCACAAAAAGCAGGATATGCTATTACAAGTACATTTTTAGGATTAAGTGGAGACACACAGAATAAAGATACTTTTTTTGGTAAACAATTTATGACACTTGCCCCTCAGCACGAAAGAGTAAGAACTAAGGTATATAATGGATTCTTAGCTACAATGGGGGGAGCAATTACAGATAGTAGTGTAAGTTGGAATGATAACGCTTTAATGTTTACAGGCTTACAATTTAATACAGAATCTTATGATGATAATAATTTATTTAGTAATGAAACAATATATGCTGATGCAGGGATAACTCCAAATATATCTGCTTCTTATGATCCTAACAATCCTGCCTCAATTCCTGTAGGAGATATAACAATACAGGTAAATTTAAACATAACAACGCCTACTTCTATTACTGCTAATGGATCATCTACGCCTGTCTCAGGATATAATTTATTGTGGGAATATACTAACTCTCAATATTTTAATGCTTCAGGGATATGGAGTACATCTGAAAGCATACCATCAGGAAATGGAATGGAGTATCAATGCGTATTTACCATTCCATCTATTGATGTAGTAAATCAAAATAATGCCTTAACTCTACATATAGTACCTAATATTATGGGGCAAATGCTAGACAGCGACACATTTTCAGTAACTATAAATAGTGGAACAATCCAAACTATTAATAATGGGGAGGGAATGTTTAATAATGGGGGAGTAGATGCAGAAGTTGTAATGACAGAAAATATGCCTGATATTACTCAATCTGATTTTGTTAAAGACTTATGCTCTAGGTACAATTTAATTATTTTAAGCGACCCTAATGATGCTACTAAATTAATTATAGAGCCTTACCAAGACTATATAGGCTCAGGACAGATTCAGTATTGGACTGACAAATTAGATGTATCTAAAGAGCAAACATTAAAAACAACAAACGAACTACAAAATAAAGAATTATTATATACTGATTTAGAGGGTAAGGATTACTTAAATAAAAGCTATACTAATAAGTATGGTAGAGTATTTGGTAGTTTTGAGCAATTAAATAGAAATGATTTTGCTAAGGGTAATTTTAAAACATTTAGTATTTACAAACCTTTTATTGCTCAAGGTATAGGGCATTGGCAGGATAATTTACAAGGTATGTCTCCTAATGAACAAGTAGCTATTGCCTTTAATTTTGAAACTAAAGATGATGGAATAAGGAGACCTATTACTGATGGAAAACCAATGTTATTTTTTTATGGAGGAAATACTATTACATTAACAAATCTTAATGACCAATGGGGAGTCGCTTATGACTTTAGCATAATAACAGGTATGTACACTACTTTAGGGAATACAGAGATATTAAGTATGGATAATCAATTTCCTTTGTGCTTACCTTATAATATGGACAATATCGGAAGTGGCATTACAAGCTCTACAAAAATGTTGCATTGGGAATACTATAAGCCTCAATTTATATCAGGCTTTACTTTTAATATATTTGGAGATACTATAAGTACACACGGATATTATTTAGACTATTGGAGTCAATATATAAATGAGATATATTCTAATGAAGCTAGAATAATGGAATGTAACCTAAATCTAAATGAAGATGATATATTTAACTTTTCCTTTAAGAATCCTATATATATTAAAAATACGTTATGGAGAGTTTTAAGCATAGATAATTATGTAGTAGGTGGAAAGGAAACAACTAAGGTAAAACTGCTAAAAGCCATTACTAAATTAAACTATGACTGTGATGTAGTGCCTAGTCTATATAATGTTAATGGAACTATTACGTTTACTAATCCTGTTACAGGAGCAAGTGCAGATGTCACAAATGAATGTTGCGAAGATTTAAATGAAAATTGGACTTTTGTACAAACTAATAATAGTACAGGAGTAGGTATTTGTTATCATAATTCTAATACTTATACTAGCACAACAGAATTAGATAATACATCTACAACTACAACTACAGGGGTTACACAGGCAGATAATACTAATATGTTGATGATGCCTATGTTACAAGTCCAAAATACAATTACAAGAACTATCAGCAGAGGAGGGCAAGTTAATGGACAAGAAAGTATAATGTTTTTAGAATGTATTACTAACGGAACTACAGCAGAAAATTTAAGGCAAAAAAATATAAATGATAGAATACTAATGATACCTCGTAATACAATGGCATTTATTAATGTTGAGCTATCAGGAACTATTATAGGAGGAACAACAGGGTTTATAGGAAAGGTAGGCTTTTTTGAGTATTATAGCGTATTAACTAATATAGGTGGAAAAAAAGGGCATTCAGGAACTACAGGAGGTACTACAAGCAAAGCAGTTAAAGATACTGATTTTCCTTTGCCAACAGTAAATATTACTACTTATGATAATACAGGTGGATATTTAAAATTATCAGTAACTCATTCAGGAAATAATATTACTAATTGGTTTGCTAAAGTTAGAGTATTAATACAACCTGTTGGAAATCCTAAAAGTATTACTACTATAGGAGTTACAGCTATTTATCAAAACGGATCAGGTATATTATTTCAAGACAATGGAATGTTATTATGGAATTAAAAGACATAGAAATATTAGGTAAGATAATACCAAAAGTATTAAAACTTGTTACAAAGCACGAATTAGAAGATAGTGAGCTTGACTTTGTATATGGGCAAGAGGAATATACTAAAGATTTAAGTAAAGTAAAAAAACAATTTAAAAGACAATTAAAAAAGACATTTAATTATGGCAGTAGGTAAAAAAGTAATGGAGCTTTTATTTAGAGTAAAATCAAAAGAAGCAAAAAAAGATATTAAGGAAGTAGGAGATGGCTTAGGTAATGTAGGTAAAAAAGGTAAGATTGCACAGGGTGGATTAAATCTAATGGGTAAGGGTTTTAAAGGCATAGGGGTTGCCATGAAAGCTGCAGGTATTGGTTTATTCATTGGTTTACTTTCACAGCTTACAGGGATGTTTTCACAAAATCAAAAAACAGCAGATACTTTTCAAAGAATATTAATAAAATTAAGACCTGTATTTGATGCTATAGGCAAAGTAATAGAATTTGTAGCAAGTGTATTAGAAACGCTTATAGACCTATTTACAGGAGCTATAGGATGGATAGGAGATTTAATTGGTGTAACTAATAGTGCTACAAGTGCATCTGATAATTTTGCAGAGTCTTTAGTTAATCAAAGAAAAAAAGTACAGTTATTAGAAAGTGAATTAGCTTTGCTTCAGCTACAATATCAAAGGGAGGCAGAGTTAATGCGACAAATAAGGGATGATGAAGCTAGAAGTATGGATGAAAGAATACAGGCAAATTTTGAATTAGGTAAAATTTTAGAAGAACAATTAAGGCACGAAAGAAATATAGCAGCAGAGTTTTTGCAATTAGCTGAAATGGAATTATCAATAAATAAAGATAATATGGAATTACAAAAAACTGTAATTGACCAAAAGGTAAAACTTGCAGAAATTGATGAAAGGATTACAGGACAGCGTTCAGAACAATTAACTAATTTAAACTCATTGGAAAGAGAACGAGAAGCACAACAAAAAGAGGCATCAGCTAAAAGAGAGGAGCAATTAAAGAAAGAGGCAGAAATGTTACAAAGCTTAATTGATTTACAGAATGAAGATATAAAAGTAACTAAAGAAAAATTTAGGACTATTAATGAACAATTTGATAATGCAGAAGAACAGAATCAAAAGCAATTAGATGAGATAAATAGACAGATGCAAGCTGAGTTAAAAGCTCATAAAAACCAAGTTAAAAACGCTAAAGAAAATATAGAATTAAAAAATGAGGAAGTAGAAAATTTTAAACAAAGTAATGAGGATTTAATACAATCTGACATTAATAGATCTAACTCTTTTAAGGATATAGCTAAAAAAGAATTAGCAGATATAGGACAACTTGATCCTTTTGCAAATGTTGAAACTATGGAGGATTTTCAAATTGCACAAGAAAAAGCTATGGAAAAACACGCTGTAAAAGTAAAAGAATTTGCAGACCAAATGGGTGGCTCAGTAGAGGAGGTTATGGATGAAGATACTTTTTTAGGGGCTTTTTCATTTGCAAGAGCTGATTTACAAGAAGAACAGGAAATGTTAATGTTAAATTTTGCTACAGCAAGGAAGAACATATTAAAAGAAACAGAACAAACAGGAGATGCTATTGTAGCAATAACAGATGAACAGATACAAATGGCAACAGACTCTGCTAATCAAAGTATATCAGTAGTAGAAAGTGCCTCTGCTCAAGAATTAGCTATTAAAGAAAAATACGCTAAACTTATAGAGGACACAGAAAAGAGCTTAGATGATACTACTCTAACACTACAGCAACAAGCAGATCAGGAGCTATTTTTACATTTTGAAACAGCAAAAGAAAAGGAGATTAGAGAAACAGAAGAAAAATACGAAAGACTTTTAGGCTTAGCTTTAAACAATGCAGAAGAAACTAAATTATTGGAACAGGAAAAAGAAGAAGCTTTAGCAGAAATTAGGAGCAGAGAGGGTAAGAAGATGATACAGGATAGTATTAATTTATTTAAGAAGTTAAAAGCAGAAAAAGAAAAGCAAGATAAATTAGACAAATTAGCTGTAGAGAATAAAAAGAAAATGGAAATAGATGCAGCTCAACAAACTCTACAAATGGGCGTAGCATTAGCAAAAGAGGGTACTGCTGAATACAAAGCTCTTGCAAGTGCAGAAACAATTATGTCTACATATCTTGGAGCTTCTAAGGCGTTAGCTGATGTTCCTACTCCTTTTAATTTTATACAAGCAGGTTTAATAATTGCAGCAGGTATGAAGAATTTAAAAGAAATACAAAAAACTAAAGTTGATGGAGGTGGGTCAGAATCTATGCCTGATACTGTCGCTGGTCTTGGAGGTGGTGGAGATATGGGTGGAGAAGTACCATCCTTACCTACGTTTGGAGATGCAGGTAGTGATATGCCTCCTGTTCAGGCGTTTGTTGTAGAAACAGATATAAGCAATGCTCAAGCTCTACAATCAGAACTTGATTTACAAAGTACCCTATAAACAAAATATTAACTTTTAATATATACTATTATAATGGCAGAAAAAAAAGTAAAAAGAAGATTAGTAGAATTAGTCATAGATGAAGAATCAGAAAGATTTGGAGTAGAAGCCATAAGCCTAGTAGAGTTTCCTGCCATAGAGGAGAACTGGGTTTTTTTTAATAAAGACAATTTCCTATCCTTAGCTAAATTAGATGAAGAAAAGAAAACACTTGTAGGAGCAGTTCTTATTCCTGAAAAAGAGATACCTAGATACGATCAAGAGCTTGATGAGGAGTATGTAGTATACTTTAGTAAAGATACTATTAAAAAGGCACAGGAGTTATTTATGGTTAATCTAAGAAACAATAACGCTACCTATGAACACAAAGTACCAATAGATGGTTTAAGCGTTGTAGAGTCTTGGATTAAGGAAGATGAAAAATATGACAAGTCATCTCAATTTGGATTTGATAAAATGCCAATTGGAACGTGGTTTGTAAAAATGAAAATTTCTAATGATGAGATTTGGAATAAAGTAAAGAACAAAGAAGTAAGAGGATTTAGCATTGAGGGATATTTTACTGATGTTTTAATTGAAGCTACAATGCACGATTTTAAGAAAAATAAATACAAAAAGAAAAAGAAATACACTAAGGAAGATATATTGTCTGACAATGATTTATTAGACAGAATAAGAATGATTATAACTCAGGATGAAACAGACCAATTTGAGTTAATGAAAGAATACATTACAAAAAGGGCGTTAGCTAAATATCCTTGGAAACAATGTATTGCTGATATGAAGAAAAAGTACGGACAAAAGTCTGCTGCTAAAATCTGCTCAGCTATTAAAAATGGTACTGTAAAAAGGTAGCCTGTAAACAAATATTAAATTAATTATATATACTTATAAAAATACTATACAATGAAAGACACGTTAGAAAAAATCAAAACTTTATTGTCTA
>Ga0209337_1004093_pt1 | contig 10155 bp, 16 predicted proteins | sample LinPmetageLP53_FD_184044 | JGI IMG/M metagenome (GOLD analysis project Ga0209337, IMG submission 184044) | Marine viral communities from the Pacific Ocean - LP-53 (SPAdes) (version 2) | ecosystem: Environmental > Aquatic > Marine > Oceanic | place: Pacific Ocean | collected 2010-02-08 | reverse complement strand
TTTAGTGATTGGGGTTCAGAAAGCTTTACAGCAATAGATGCGGCTATAAGCGCGGCAGATGCGTTTACTGCTTAATTTTAAAGGAGGTCAAAATGGTTAAGAAAAAAACAAACACCGTTACGATCAATGATAAATCTTACACTGAAGACCAACTTACAGACCAGCAAAAAATGTTTGTAAATCACGTTTCTGATCTGAACCGTAAAATAAGTTCTGCTCAGTTTAATTTAGACCAATTAAAAGTTGGCAAAGAGGCTTTTATGTCCATGCTGACTAATACGTTGGAAGCAAAGGAAGCGGCTGAATAATGGATAAACGCACTGTAAGCTCCGCGCATCAGCGCATTGATGGATTGGAGAAGGAAATCGTGGCTATTAAAACTGAAATGGATATTCAATTTAAAGACTTGTTTAATAGAGTAAAACGTCTCGAAGCAATCTTAATTGCTGTTAGTGCTTTTATTATAGCACTTCTTATTCGGATGAATATGTTGGCTTAATGTTATGTACGATTGTGTTCATTGGATATGGACATATGTTTATTAACGGTTACGGAAGTTGGTTTTACAAAGCATGTCACTACAACTGTGGTGGAAACAGATACAATATTCGCGTTTATCGTGTTGACCCAGATTACTACTGTCCAAGGAGCTTTCGTGAAAAATGATAGAAGTTTTAGCCTTGGCAGGGGCAGTAACTAAAATAGCAGGAGGTATTAGTTCCGCTGTACAAGCAGGCCGTGATGTTAATTCCCTTATGCCTCATTTTGGTAAGTTAGCTAAACTTGAAGCTGATATAAACCTAGCAGAGCAAGGTAGACACAAAGGACCGTTAGGCAGGCTTTCGTCTAGTGAAGAAGAAGGTTTTGCTATAGCGCAGGCAAAAATGGCTCATAAGGATGCAATGGACACCCTTCGCAGCCATTGCAAATTATACGGACCACCGGGCATGTGGGATTTAGTGGTAAAAGAACAAGCTGCTGCAAGAATCCGCCAGAAAGAGGCTTTAGAAGCACAAGCTGCTGCTAGAGATAAGTTGTTTTGGGGAATTACTATAGCTTTAGGTGTTCTGATATTTGTAACTGGTACTTCCATAATGATATGGAGCGTGGATAAATTGGCAAATGGGTGAAAAGAATTGTTCAAAGAAAACGCAGTCAATATGTTGTATATGACAAAGATGGAAAAGTTGTTATAATAACTCATCACCACGGCATAGCAAAGGCGTGGTTGGAAGAAGGAAAGCATAATGGCTAATACTTTTGAAAAGATTTTACAATATCGGCTCATGCCACGTATAATGATGTTGGTTATGACGATAATGTACATTCGCGTGATTGAATGGGGAATGAACCTAGAGTCATTGTCCACGCAGCAATCTGCAATGATTTCGGTGGTTAGTGGAGCCATGACAGGCACGATAGCCGTATGGTTGAGTTCAGAGAAATGAGTATTTTTACAGCCGCATTAGGACCAATAGCAAACCTCGCAGGCGCATGGCTGCAAGGTAAAGCCGATAAAAACGCTGCTGCCTCTCAATTAAAACTTGTAGAAGCAAAAAGTAAAGCAAAAATACTTTTGTCAAAAGAAACATCCGCTGCTGACTGGGAGCGGATCATGGCAGAAGGTTCAAAAACAAGTTGGAAGGACGAATTTTTTGTAATTGTTCTGTCTATACCTTTAATTTTATGTTGGATACCGGGCGCTGAAGGCTGGGTAGATCGTGGCTTTGAACAACTTAACAAAGCGCCTGACTGGTATTTTTACAGCCTTGGAATTGCAATTTCAGCCAGCTTCGGTGTTAGAGGAGCGCAGGCATTTTTTAAGAGGAAATAATGGAACAAACTATTGAAAACTTTACTGGCACTAAAAATGTAGAAGTAAACACGATTGCTAGTCAAGGTGATGTCCAAGCTGGTATAGAGTTTATCTATCATATGCGCGAGCATTTAGTAGATGTTGCAGTGGCTACAGTTTTTGGCCTTGTTGTTTATGGTTTAATTTTATTAATGAAGGCAAAGATCAAATGAGTAATGCGTTAAAAGTTCTTCAAAAAAAGTGTGGATGCTCTCCAGATGGTTCATTCGGCCCTAATACGGCGCGTGGAATTGTTAGCTACTATGATTTATCACCAGAACGTGGCGCACATTTGTTAGGCCAAGTTATCCATGAAAGTGGCACATTCAAGTACACCAAAGAAAACCTAAATTACAGTGCTGATGCCATGATGAAAGTCTGGCCTAGTCGATTTCCAACAAAAGAAAGTGCAGAACCCTATGCTCGAAACCCAAAGGCACTAGCTGAAAATGTGTATTTTGGACGTATGGGTAACGATTCTAAAGAAAAAGCCAGTCTCTACATAGGCCGTGGATTTTTACAATTGACTGGATATAACAACGTCAGGGCATTTGCTGGTGAAATGGGAATGCCAGAAGTTTTAACAGATCCATCGCTTTTAGAAGAAGATTATGCAATGGATACAGCCATCTGGTTTTTCGATACAAACAAACTATGGAAAATCTGTGATGAAGGTGTTAATGATGATGCAATTAAGCGCCTGACAAAAAGAATAAACGGTGGATATACTGGATTAGATCATCGCATCAAAGAAACAAATAAAGTATATGAGTGGGTTAAAAAATAAATGCCTTTACAGCTTTTAAAATACGATCCCGGTATTGTAAAAGATATTACGGAATATTCTGCTGGTAAAAATGGACCTTTTTATGTTGATGGCAATCTAGTTAGATTTCGTAACGGATATCCTACAAAAATAGGCGGCTGGGAAAAAGATGTTATTAACGCTTTAGATGCATCTGGAAATGTCACAACAACTGCAACTGCAATAACTGGCATTGGTAGAAAAACAGTTTTCTGGAGAGCTATTACGGATGGTGAAGATTACTTAGTAGTAGGGACTCACAATCATTTGTATGCCGTTTTAAATGGCGCACTATATGATATTACACCTTTGAGAGATGAAACAAACTCTACTACAACAACTACAGAAGCTCTAGACACCAGCGAGACAGAAATAGATCTTACAAGTGTCACAGGATTTAAGACTGCTGGTGTTATTAAAATAGGTTCTGAAATAATAACATATACAGGGATTACCACAGGAAGCGCCCCAGCAGGAACTTTAACTGGCTGTACAAGAGGCACGAATAGCACGTCAGCAGCAACTCACGACAGTGGCGCTACAGTTGTTCAAATTTTAATTGCTCCAATTGCCACAACAGACGAAAGCACAACTGTTACAATAACTGATAGTGGACACGGCGCAACAACTGGAGATTGGGTGGTTTTAAGTGGAGCTGCTGCAATAGGCGGTGTGGCTGCTGACGATCTTAACAGAATGAGTGGCTATCAAATAACAGTTGTTAACACAAATTCTTACACATTTACTGCACCTAGCGCGGCTACATCTACTGTGTCAGCAGGCGGTGGAAATGCTGTTATTATTAAATATTTAATTGGCAGCGCGGCTGGCCTTGGCGCACAAAGCTCAGATCCAGCACTTGGATGGGGCGTTGGTGGATGGGGCAACGAAGCATGGGGCAATGCTCGTTCAATAGATAATGCTGATGTTTCTCTTGATAACAGCTCTTGGAACCTTAATTTGTGGGGAGAAGACTTAATAGCTACAGTAAGAAATGGAGCTATATATTTCTTTGATACATCAGCAGGAGTTAACAACAGGGCCGTGCTTGTGTCATCTCTCACAGGCGCTGACAGCGTACCAAACGTAGCTCGAATAACAACTGTATCATTTCCAGATCGACATTTTATTGCAGGAGGATGTCAAGCCTACGCTGCTGATGGAAGTGGAAATGTTGATGACATGCTTATTCGATGGTCTTCTCAGGAAGAATTTACAAAGTTTGCCCCAACATCGCTAAATACAGCAGGAGATCAACGTCTACAGATCGGCACAAAAATTGTTGCAATGGTTTCTGCAAGAGAAGAGACAATCATTTCTACAGATGAAGCTATTTATGGCATGACGTTTACTGGGCAACCTTTTATATTTAGCTTCAGGTTGTTAGCTACTGACGCTGGAGCGGCTGGTATAAATACTATGATTAGTATTGACGGCAACGTATTCTGGATGGGAGAAAGAAATTTCTTTAGTTACGATGGTATTGTCAAAGAGCTGCCATGTCCTGTTAAATATTTTGTATATGATAGAATGCAACAGCGTTACATTGATAAAGTTGTGGTTGGACACAATAAAAAATTCAAAGAAATTACTTGGTTCTATGTGTCAAACGACAACACTGCTGCTACCAATCCTGAAAACGACAGTTACGTTACATATTGTTACGCTGAAAATGCATGGTCAATTGGAACAATGGACAGAACGTCATGGTCAGATAGCTTTGGTGCTAGGGAAGTTCCGTTTGCATTTGATCCATCTGGCTTCCTGTATAACCATGAAACAGGCACAAGCGACAATGGTGCAGCGATGAATTGCTTTATCGAAACAGCACCGCGAGAAATCACTGTTGAAGGTGAAAACCTTTACATGGTGGATAGAATTGTGCCAAACGTAGATATGTCAACAAGCACGTCTATGAATCTTTATTTAAATACACGCAAATACCCATCTGCGTCTGAAACTGTAAAAGGTCCGTTTTCAGTAACTTCATCGACAGAAAAAGTTAGTGTACGCGCCAAGGGCAGACAAATAAGCGTAAAGTTTGAAACGACAGGAACTGAAGATGATTGGTCACTAGGAGACTTTAGGATCAACACAAGAGTGGATGGTTTGAGATGAGTACACAAGGAGCGCCACTTGCGGCACTTAGATTGCCATCGCCACCAGAAAATTATCAACAAGGCTACATGGCAAGGCTTACCAACACGCTCGAACTTGAAAAACAAGCCACATATTTTGCTGCCTCTCTTGGATTAACAAACGCAGTTGATCAGGCTGAAGCGACAGCGTGGTTCATGGCATAATGGCAAACAATTACAAAAATACCAAAGTTGACTTAACGACAACAAATGCAACAGTTCTTTATACTTGTCCTGCTGCAACGACAGGCATTATTAAATCATTATTGGCCTCTGAAGACAGTGGGAATGCAGACACAATAACTGTGACTATTACCGATACAGCCAGTGCTGTATTTAGCCTCTTCAAAGTTAAAGCAGTTTCTGCTAATACTACGGTGGAGCTTTTGACTAACCCTCTTGTAGTGCAAGAGAACGAAATTATAAAAGTTACTGCTGCAACAGCTAATAGGTTGCATGTTGTGGCTAGTTTACTGGAGATAAGCTAATGGGCGTTATGATGGGGCCAGATGGCCAGTTAATTAATACATCCAATATAAGCGGTGTTGGTTCTAATTTAATTCCCAACATAATGCCGAACATTGGCGCTTTGAGTCAGATTGACGATCCTGTTACTAATCCTGATGGAACAATTACACTTCCAAAGATAGAACTTACAACCAACAATCCTAACCTTGAAATGGGTCAGTTGCAAAAAATATATGGCAGAGCCATGATGCCATACTTTAACTGGGTTGAACGTCAACAAATAGGAAGTACAACATACGATCCTTCTGATGACAATTCAGCGGAAGAGCTTGAAGCTATTGTTGAAAATATTGTAACAGAAACTGGAAGAACCCCTCAAGATATTGAAGCTGAAATGGAAAGAGCGAGCCAAAAGTTCGCTGGAGGATTAGCATCTCGCGCTGGATCTGCATTTGGTTCTGCGATGGGTGGTGGCGCTGTTGTGGAAGACGCATTTAAGGCTGGTTTTGGAGCTGTAAACCCAATTAATTTTTTAAATAAAAATAATGTGCCACAACAAGCTGTGCAAGCTGGCAAAAATTTAATGGCTGGTGGAGTTAATGCTAGACCAAATCCATCATTTGTAGGTCCAATGGGTCCAGCAGATACTTACGGTGGAAGAGTTATAAACCGACTAAATCCTACATCTTCTTCTGGTGGAGCAAACCTACAAGCGACAGGATATGCTGCTGGTGCTGACTTTATTACTCAGGTGGCTATGGGAGCAGATCCAATGGACGCTGCCAAAGATGCAGGAAAAACTGCTGTTCTTTCATATGTCGCAAACGCAATTATTCCCGGCTCTGGCCCGATTGTCGGGTTTTTATCTAAATTCTTTTAAAAGGAGTCAATCATGGCACGACAACCACAAATGAATCAACGCCCAGAAATGCCAGACATGGCTGGGGCAAATATGCCACGCCAGCAAGATGCATCACCTGTCGATGAGACAACAATAGGCGCAGCAAGGCAAAACATTATGAAGCCATCTTCTCAGTTGGCATCAGTTTTAATCTCTAGGCTTGGCGCAATGACAGAAGAGCAACTGGCAGAGCTGGATCGTGCTATTAGCCCAGAAGCGGCCAAGGCACTTCTCATGTTGCTCCCAGAGCTTGGATCAATACTTGAGGCACTTGTCCAAGGTGGAAAAGTTACTCCTCCAGAGGGAGCCAGACAAGCGCCACAAGCAGATCCACAAATGGGTGCTTTAGGCGGTATGTCATAATGTTAAGATTGGCGACAGTCGAAGATCTTTCTGAAATATATATGATGCTTAACGTCATGCATTCAGATACGATCAAAGGCACGTCATCAATTGATTCTGAAAAACTAACAGCAGCAATAAACAATGCTTTGCACAAAGGCGTTGTTATAGTTTTTGATGTAAACGGAAAAATAGCTGGTTCTATTGCAGGCATGGAAACGTCTGACTGGTGGTCAAGCGAAAAATATTTAGCTGATATGTGGTTTTTTGTGTATAAAGAGCATAGAAAGTCAACTATCGCAGCTAAATTGATAAAAAGCTTTATGCAAGTAGCAAAAGAATCGAAGTTTAGAATTAAATTAGGCCATGTCTATTCGGGAGATGGTGAGCGAAAAGATAAATTTTATGAGCGCCTTGGCTTGTCCAAAGTTGGTTCGCTCTATACGGAGGCTTAAATGGGCGGTTTTTGCACACCATCATATACAACGCTACCAGAGCAAGATGTCACGATTGAAGGCACAGAAATTCCAGAATGGGTTGCTGCTGCTGGTCGAACTATTTTTTCCAGAGCAGCAGAAGTAGCAGATTCTCCTTTTCCAAACTTTGAAGGAGAAAGACAGCCAAGTTTTGATGGGTATTCTTTTACAGCGGATGAACGTGCTGGACAAGAAATACTTAGATCTGGAGCTGAAAATTACCTTCCATATATGAACCGTGCAAGTGACATAGCAAATACATTAGGTGGCGGTTACGATTCTTTAACACGTCAAGAGCTTTTAGGCACACCATATAGTGGTGCAACACGCGAACAGCTTATGGGAGATTACCAAGGTGCAACACGCGAAGAGCTTATGGGAGATCCATTTAGCCTAGAAACCGCACAGCCGTTTATGGATATATATCAATCAGCTATGGACCCTGCTATTAGAGAAATAGAAGAGCAAACTTTAAGAGCGCAAAATGCAGCACGTGAAAGAGCATCTAGTGGCGAAGGATCATTTGGATCAAGGCTTGGTATTTTAGAAGGTACAGCAGCAGGAGAAGGCGCAGAGGCTGCTGGGGATCTCCGCGCACAGGCGGCCCGTGAGGGGCTTAACTTTGCTACTACCCAGCGTGAATCTGATCGGGCCGCTCGATTTGGTGCAGAAGATGTTATGCGCGGCCAATTTGAGCAAGATAGATCGGCACGATTTGGCGCAGAAGATGTAATGTATGGTCGTTATGGAGATGAAAGAGCAGCGAGATTTGGTGCAGAAGATGCACTGCGAACTGGTTTTGAAACAGATGAAGCAGCTCGTATAGCTCAAATGAACTCATATCAGAATATGGGTCCAATGGTTATGGATCTGCAAAACAGAGCTGCTGCTGGATTAATATCATCAGGTGAAGCTCAAAGAGAAATGGATCAACGTGCATTGGACATAGCGTTTGCTGATTACATGGATCAAAAAACTTATGATCAAGAAATGGTCAATTTTGCTTTGGGTGCGTTGTCTGGAACTCCATACAATACGCGCAGTCGTCGTTATGAACTAGGTCAAGAATACAGAGATAATCCATCTCTCTATGGTCAGGCTATTGCTGGCATTGGAGCTGGATATAGCGCCTATAAAATGGCAAATAATTAAAGGGTAAATTATGGCAGTTAATAAAAATTTACGCCTTGGAAGTGCTGGAAGCAATGTAAACGATCTAGGATCAATGGGTGCTTTAAGCCCAATCTTAGGGCAACTAGCTGGAGGCGAAAAGGGTGGCAATATGGCTATGGACTTTGCCAGACAAATGTATCCTGATGCACCAAAAGCTGATCCTTATGAAGCTGCTCTGCAATTCTTTTTGGCTATGGGTCAAGGGGCATCTCAGCCCGGTGCGACTGTACTAGGATCTGCTGTTGGAGCCATGCAAGCTCCAGCCGATTATCTTGCTGCTAAGAAAAAAGAAAAGACAGAGACAGACCGTGCGCGGATGAAAACTGCGTTGCAGTTGGCCCCAAGTCTGAAGCCTGCCGCTGGTAAAGTAACCTATCGCCCAGCCACAGAAGCAGAGTTAACAAAATACGGCGCGACTTCTGGTCAAATGGGTAGTGATGGTAAGTTTTATGATTTGAGTAAAACATCTGGATCACAAAACAATGACCTAAAACCATTTGGCCTTATAGACAATACAAAGTTAGCAGAGATACAAAGAGTAATTCCTACTGCTTCATTAGATGTTAATGGTAATATTCTTTTAACTGATGCTGAATCAAGGATGGCTGGTGTTCGCCCATATATTGGACAAAAAATTGTACCTGATAAAAGCAGCGAAGCCGTAAGAGAGCCTAAATTCTCTGATGATGGTACAGGCACGTTAAGATATACGGCAAATCCACCAGAAGGAAAAAATATTGGTGATATAGTTTTTGAGGGTGTAGACATTACAGGATTTACTCAAAATGACAGGCAACTTGCTAATGCCCTGCGAGATGATCTTACAAAACAAATAGAACCCTTTAGAGATATAAAATCAGCGTTTTCTCAAATAGATGGGTTTTATGAAGAAGCTCAATCAGAAAATAGTCCAGTATCTGATTACTCACTTGCTGTTCAATATGCAAAAGTTATTGATCCCGGTACTGCCGCCAGAGAGGGCGAAGTTGCAGCGATTGCCACTGCTGGTGCTATGTCATCAGCATTTAAAGCTGCGTTGACTAACGCCCTTATGGGAACTGGTAAATTAAGCCCAAGAATGAGGGCATCTATTTATAACAACGCATTAAGAATTTATGGCACTAAACTACCGGGCGCTTTGGCAACTATTGAAAGATACAAAACTGTATCAAATGCTCAAAAAGATGGTTTGTTTGAACTTGTTGGTTTGAACGTAGATGTAGAATCATACAAGCCAGTAGGAGAAGGAGGTTATCAACCTAAAGACATTGATAGCCTTGGAGAAACTCCTGAAGATAATTCAACATATAAATTCCCACCAGACTTTAATTTTGACGCTTTAGATGACAATGCTCTTCGGGGTCTACTTAGACTTCCATCGGGTGCATTAGATAATATGACTTTAAGAAAAATAGATGAAGCGTTGAGTAATCGAGGGTAAAATAAATGGCTGATGAACAAACAAAATTAGATGAGCTAAGAGCAAAATATGATATTAAAATGTCTAATGCTCAAAAAGCTAGGCTTATTGGTCAAGGAGCTGCGCTAGGTTTTGGCGATGAAATTGAAGCAGCCATTAGAGCAATGTCTCCTAATGTTACATATTCTGAAGCTATAGATGAAATTAGATCATCGATAAGCGAAGCAAAAGAAGCATTCCCATTACAGTCTGCTGGCTACGAAATTGGAGGAGCATTCATACCGGGCCTTGCTGCTGCGCCATTTACAGGTGGTGGAAGCCTTATTCCAACAATGGGCCGTGCTGCTGCTATTGGTGCTGCTGAAGGAGCCATTTACGGCATTGGAACTGGAACAGATGCAGAAAGCAGACTTACAGAAGGGGCTAAAGGAGCAGTTACAGGCGCAATTGTTAACCCTGCTGTCCAAAAAGGATTTCAAGTTGTAACAGGTGGAGCTAAAGGATTATCAACTTATTTAAGAAATAAGTTTGGGAACAAACTAGCAAAACCTGTTGAAGATGAAGTCATGCGTATAGT
>Ga0209337_1004092_pt1 | contig 10155 bp, 12 predicted proteins | sample LinPmetageLP53_FD_184044 | JGI IMG/M metagenome (GOLD analysis project Ga0209337, IMG submission 184044) | Marine viral communities from the Pacific Ocean - LP-53 (SPAdes) (version 2) | ecosystem: Environmental > Aquatic > Marine > Oceanic | place: Pacific Ocean | collected 2010-02-08 | reverse complement strand
TGCGTAGTCGGCACCAAACTCTGCTGCATCACGTTTCTGCTGATCTATAATGTCCCCACGAGTAGGATCGGCAAACATACGCTTGAGAAGATCGTTCTCTCTTGGAGTTTCTAACTGTTCTAAACCAGTCTGCGCGGGAGTTTCGGCCACATTAAGGAAGTATTCTGCAGCCAGTGCCAGAGATTCTGGGTTGCCTTTATACTCTTCGTAAATTTCAGGATGATTGACTTTAAGATTAGCAATAGCACTGATAGAGCCACCCGTTTTGAGTCGCATAATGCCACCATCAGACATCATCTGAGGTGCCTGTGGTTGTGGTGCTTGTGTTGGAGTTACAGGTGTAGCTTGGGCCAGACCTGTGTCTTGCGCCATGTTGGTATTAGGGTTTAACGAGCGAGCCATCTGCATGATGCCCTCTTGTGGCGCTCCCGCTGCAGTCACTACCTCTTCAGCAACAGTCTTCATGTCAGAGTTCTGTTGACGATTGTAATCATCACGCATCTGTTTGCGGCGCTTCAGCTCACCCAAGACAAGGAACTGTGGTGCGCTACCAGTGGGCCGCTGCATCTCCTGCATCAAGGCTTGTTCTGGCAGGTTCTTTAGATCGTCTTGGATGTCGATTATGTTCATGATGTCAGACCCTTATAAAGACCAAGTCCCGAAATACCTGCACCTAGTGCCTGTTGTAGAGGATTATAAGATACCATCCGCTGTTCTTCTACATTCGGTGTCACTGGAACACCGCGCAAGATGCCTGCCATCCGCTCATATTGTTGCATTGGATAGTCCCGTTGACGGGCGAAGTCTTCGTAGGACATGTCCAGACGAGCCTGATCCTCTGCACGAATATCACGACCAATAGTCTCAAGTAGCTGTGCGCCCTGAATGTCAGCGGCACGTTGTTGCTGGCCCAGCCCTGCAAGGCTTTGACCAAGAGAGCCAACATTCATACCAAGTTGTCCTACATTCGTACCCAAAGCTCCAATGCCTTGGCCCATTGTACCCATCTGACCTGCAGCGTTTATGGCTCCCTGCTCGGCTGCGAGAGCCTGACCTGCGCCGAACTGGCGAGATTGTTCAATAGCTTGCTGTACGCGAGCTTGCTCTGATGATCTTAGTGCGTCCAACCTTGCCTGTTCACTTGAACTACCTGCTTGTACGCGAGCCAACTCACCCACTTCACCTGTCTGCACACGGCCAAGTTCACCTGCACGACCCGCCTGTACTCTAGCAAGTTCAGCGCCGCGTAGGCGTTCCATATCCATTTGAGCCGCGCGATCTGCACCAAACTGTGTGGCAGCTTGCTGGAATGCCTGCTGCTGACCAGTGGCTTGAATGTTGCCCATCTGACGCGCCAGACCTTCTTGAGCCAAGTAATCCCCAACTGCCTGACGAGAACCACCGAATGCACCAGCCTGTACTGCCGATGCGTCACGACCTGCTTGACTGCGATCAAAGTCTAACTGAGCTTGCTGCTTCTGAACATCAACTACGTTCTGCATGTACGGAGACATGTAGTTCTGAACTGCTTGACCAGTAAACATATCAGGTTGTTGAAAGTTATATTCGTTATAGTTGGCTTGGCGGAACTTAGAATATGGATCGAAGTCTGACCTTTGATACTGGTCGTACTGGTTAAACTGTCCAGTATCGTACTGCCCAATACCTCTCAGATTGCCGATGCCTTGCTCAGTGTACCCAACACCCCGACGAGCAATGCCCATGCCCTCGCGCTGTGCGCCCATACCCTCGCCCTGTGCGCCCATACCTGCACGCTGTGCATTCATTGCCTCTGGCATACCTGCAATGCCCTGTTGGGCAATACCACGAACCATGGCACGAGATGCTTGGATGTCTCCGTAGTTTGCAGATGGCGCAATGCGCTCACCTTGGTAGGGAGTGTAGGTAGACTCTTGACCGAAACCTGTAATGTTCCCATCGCCATCGTAGATAGGGCTGCTTAGGTCATCTTGAAATGGCATAGTTGCTTCTTCAGCGCCCTGAAGCAACCTGCGAAAGTACGGATCAGCGTACTCAGGTAGATTAGTCTGGCGGACGGTTGAGTCACCCGGTGCCTGCGCACTACTTTTGCCCATCTTACAACTCCATTCGGTACGCTATGTACTCAGGATAGAAACCGTACTTCTGTAACGATCTACCCCAAGCCTTTCTGCCGTAGCCTTCTAAGTGACTACATCCTAACTCATTAGCATACTTACGCATAGTGTCGATCAGTTGATCGTTCCATTCTTTCATGCGCGTTCCGCCTACAAAATCTAAGGCCAATGCTTTCCGTTGAGGGTATACTAAAAGTCTTGTGGTAAACGCAGCGACTATGCTGTCATCATCATCCATTACAACCCAAAGAACGTAAATGTCAGTAAGTATCCCAGCCAGTACATCAATCGTTTCTGATTTGCCTTGGGCTGTTGCTACGCTCTTCTTTAGTACCTTCTCAACATCCTTCCATACATGCCTTACTGCCTCTGACGGCACCAAGCTAATCCTCAATCATCCCACCATTTGTTGAAGTTTCTTTGGAGCATCCTCTTCAGCACGGTTAACCATATCTAAGAAACCGCCACCATACGCCTTCTCAAGCGCATCGGTAGTCTTCTCTCTTAGGACGAACTCCCCATCTGACAGGAGAACATCTTGCTCTCCCTCTAGTTTAGCAGGGACCATATCATCAACGCCTGAACCATCTCCCGGCCCACGCACCATCCCCTTATCACCAGACTCAAAGCGATCTACAGTGTCATCTAACTCTCCCGACTGTACTCGCCCGACAAGATCACGCAGTGCGTCCTCGCCGTACTTCTGAACAAATAGTGCCAGAACGATCTCTGGCTGTTCAGACATTCCTTTAATAGCTTCTATGGCACTAACGATAACATCCTTCTCGTTCATGCCGTTCTGTGCCATCATCTGATCTGCTTCCATCTCACCGCCTTCTTGGAGGGACATTATCCCACCATCTGCGTAGTAATACGGAGCTTGGACTTGTGATCCATCTGCGCGTGGCGGTCTAGCGTATTGGAAGTAAGTGCCTTCACCACCACCGCCAGCATACGGATTAGGGTTGTATGTCCTGCGCATCGGATTCGGCATAGGCACAGTGGAGTCATCGTCTTTCTTCGCAGCCCTGTTCTCGTACTCTTGCTGCATCAACTGAGCATCAGTCATCGTCTGACCGATCATACCGGGGAAGAAGCCTTGCTGCGCTGCAGTAAAAGCGCCACCTTTAGTGGCACCGGGCGTACTACCAAAACCCAATTTAGTCCCTGCAGCCTCTGAACCCAAAAACTTAGTAGCTAGGCTGTTAGCTGCGGGTGTCGCGGAGGCAACGGTTTTCACTGGAGTGCCAGCTTGTAGGAAACCCGGTGTGGCGGCTTTTGCTGCCTGTGCGCCAGTACTTGAGTTTATAGCATTAGTGCTTGTTGACCCTGATAGACCACCAAGAACTTTACCGCCGAGGAACGAAGCCATACCTGTCTGGATGCCTTTGCCGAGATCACCTGTCTGTACAAACGAGCCTAGCCCAGCACCCATTCCGGCTAATGCAGGGACCGAAAGACCCGCCATAACCCCACCGAGCGCACCTGTCCCGGCCAGCGCCGGAAGACCCAAACTAAATAACAGCGGTAGAACCATGACTATCTCCAGAAGTTCAATAGAACTTTAACACGAAACTTTTAATCCATCAACTCAAAGTGCGGACCATCGATAAACGGACGTTTACCTTGGCTACGGCGCAAGTCTACATAGGCATTCATGGCCTCTTCCATTGTGCCATCCCAGTCGCGGATGTCATTGATATGCCAAGCTGCGCCCCAGCGTACAGCAACCCCTACGTCGATAGCTCCCTGCTTCACAGCATCCGCAAGGTCATCATAAAGATTTAACTCCCACGATCCACGCGAGCCAACATAAGCCATGAGGTCAAGAGCGCGGCCCTCTATGTGCTTGGACTTCATCGTTTTCGATGCACCCTTGGCTACAAGTTCACGTTGCTCTCCTATGGTTCTTAGTCCACAGATCACACCAAAGTCAGTTTTTGTATGGCCTATAGCTGCTTTTGCAACGGCAACTAAACGCTCGTCTACGCCTTCCATTCGGTCAAGGCTGCGTTGTGATAGTTTGTAAGTCATTTTATTTCCTCTTAAATAAAGCCTGCGCACCGCGCACACCGAAGCTGGCGCTTATTGCGATACCTAAACTATAAAAATACCAGTCGGGCGCTTTGGAAAGCTGCTCAAACCCACGGTCAACCCAGCCCTCGGCACCGGGTATGAAGGCTAGAACTAGCGGAATTGACAGAACAATTACGAACCACTCGTCTTTCCAGCTTGATTTCGCCCCTTCTGCCATGATGCGTTCCCAATCGGCAACGCTAGTCTTCTCAGAAAGAAGTATCTGTGCCTTGGCTTTAGCCTCGGTCAACTTTAACTCTGCACTGGCAGCGTTCTTGTCAGCTTTACCTTGCAGCCACGAGCCTGCGAGATTGGCTATCGGTCCTAGTGCGGCAGTGAATATACTCATTTTCTACCCATCCATGCTGTTGCACCCATAAAGGCACCGACAATACCCGCGCCTGAAATGTAGAACAAGTTAGAAATGTCGCTCAGGGCCGTAACACGATCCAGAGGTATAAAGAACATTGTGACCGTAAAGACACCCATACCTATCAGTGTCCAACGGGCCATGCGCAGTTGAGCCAAGTGTTTGCGCAGTGCATCCTCGGTCTCTCTAATCTCTTTGGCCTTTGTCATCTCGGCATCAGATACAACGCCATCGCCATCCATATCGTAAGCATCGTACTTACTTTGGTCTTCAAGTTTCTTTGCCGCCATCTTCTACACTCCTTGCATACGCTATCGCGTGGTGCTTGTGGTGAGTTATTATAACAACTTTTCCGTGCTTGTCATATACAACGTAATTGCCTTGTCTATTCTGGTACAACCTCAAAGCAATAAACCACCGTAGTACTGTTTGTTATCAACACTTTAGAGTCGACTAACGCCTCTTTGCACTCTTGTTCAGTAGGCAACTGAGCAAGCTGATAATACTCAAGCTTGTTATTTGTAAACATAAACCAAACCAAAAACCACATTACCACTTCCCCTGATATCTGCCCAAGTAATAAAAACCTGTAACAACGCCAGCCCCAGCAATCATAAATATAATAGAACCAACTACAAAATTGATAGCGTCGTCGATCATCTCTTGTTTTTTATAGGCTTCTTCTTTGCGGATTCGGCGCATCTCGCCCTCGATAGACAACACTTCATCCCACGCAGAAGGGCCATACGTCCATGAAATATGGTCTTTAATCTCTTTGCGCATGGCTTCCATCTTTTTTTTCTGAGCAAAGATTTCAATAGCATTAGCACTATTGTCAGACATCATCTTATAAAATGGAGGGTTCTTTGTTTTATCTTCAGCATATTGAAAATCAGAAAAAGCGGCTCCCCATTTCGCTAGGGTTCCGCTCATCTCTTGGATGTCTTTGCCAGCACTAATACCCTGTTTCAGAATATTAAAAGCACTGGTGGCTAGACCTACCGCAGTAATGGGATCGATCATGTTTAACTCATAATGTTGACGACCCTCCCAAGTCTATTAGAAACTAAATCCCCCTGAACCACCTGACCCACCCATAGGTCCAAATCTTTTTGCAAGTATGGCAGCTAGTTCCCCACCGTATTGGGGCATTGGCGGTTGATTTGTCGGCACACCCGGTTGAGCCATAGTGGCAGCGTTGCCCTTGCCTGATGTCATTGCGTTCATGCCTTGCTGATATTCGTTCTGCGCCATCTGCTGTTCTGCAGCTTGATCGGCCATAGCCTGAGACATATCATTAATACGATTGCGTTCCGCTACGCTCATCATCTCCATTGGACGAGGCGCAAGGCGCTGTGAACCACCAAGCATATCATAGTTCTGTGCAGCATATTGGAAAGCTGGACTCATGTTAGTAGCCTGTGGGTCTAGCCCTGCCGCCATGTAGTATGGCATTTGACCTGCACCTTGCTGAGACTCGAACATACCTAAAGCAGCTTGGCGCATCTCTGGAGTTATCTCTGTAGGCGCAGGTTGCTTTTGACTTTCCATGTAATCGTTGTAACGCTTTAGGTTCTCGGCATACATGTCAGCATCTGCTGTGGCACTCGCAGCGTTGCTTAGTGAAGCTATTCCGGCCTGCATAGCAGAGGCATCGGCGTCATCATTGCCCATACCCGCTGTTTGAGCGGCAGAGGCAGCTAGAGTTTGTGCAGTGGGAGGGCCAGTAATACTGCCCATAACCTTATCCATAAAGCTCGTTTTATTCGGATTTACCGCAAATTTTGTTCTTTCTTTTGGTCTCATTGCCATCACATAGTTCCTCCGTCTGCGGATTGTGGCATTGTAACGGTGATAGCCGTGTGCCGTTTGGTTGTATCAGTCCATGTCTCACCACAGTCTGGGCAATTGCCATCAGGGTATGACGCTACTTCTTCTGGTGTGTCCACCAAGTTATCACAGTTGTGGCACTGTATAGTATCTACAGAGGTAGCAGGTTTCCAGCGGCCACCATCTGGCATTGTAATGATTGTTCCGTCAGACATTTATCACCTATGTAGTTGTCACTGTTACGAGACCAACAGCTCCAGTGCCTGCTGATCCACCAACATGTGGTGTGTTTAGTTGTGTAATTTTAACATATCCACCGTGGTTAAAGATAGCCCCTGTCTCTAACCCTGAGTCGTCCGTCTGAAGATTGGTGAACACAGTGAACGTGTTTCGTCCTTCGCCGGGGTTCCGTTCGTTCTGCATATACACAGATATCGCCCGAATAACTTCAGAGAAGTACGACTGATCGTACCCCGCTGGCGGTACAGGGAGAAACGGAAGTGGAAGGTTGCGAGACATTAACGTCTCCCGTCAGGTCTAATGTCAACGCGGGGAGAACCAAGCCGCCAAGTGGTAGCTGTGTTGTCACAAGAAACCTTGAGGCTGAACTGTCGCCCACGCAAACGAAAGTCTAACTGCCGCTTTTCCTTGCCCAAGAAAGTGCCTGTGCTGGACTTTAGGTATGCTCCCCCCGTCTGGTTCTGTACACTCATCGTCACGTCCGCTGAAGGGGCTTCAGCAGTGGAGTTCTGGAAAGCAATGTCAGGTAAAACCCGGCGCATTAGCAAGAACTGCTCGCCGTCCCCAAGATCGATTGGGCTAGACTGCACAAAAGAATCAATAGCCGATGCAGGTGCGGTACTGCCGTCATCGAACCCGACTTCATGCTCATACAAGTAACCATCAAGACCAGCCGCCACGGGGCTTTCTACCGCACCACGGTCTACCCACGCAGATCGATCCAATGTGCCATAGTACCAAGACTGCTCCGCATAATTGTAAACAACATAACGGTCCACAGTTGTGTTACTGGCAGAAGTATAAAACCACCAAACCTCAGAGTGCGCAGAGTTCAAACCCGCAAAGACTTTATCACCTTGGTTGAAGTTAAAATCGTTGAAAACATAACTGCGTACTGAACAGGGGATACGTTGCACTGAGCCGTTGTACATGTAGAACTCTGTTCGACCCATCCAGAATACCATATCGTCCACAGCTACACCTGCATTCACACCTTGAACCGAAGTGTTTTCAGAAATCAAATTAATTCCAAAAGTAAACGGTGGCCCAAGGTACTGCATGGCGTAGAGAGAGGTATCCGTGAAAACCAGAACCTGCTGCCGGGTTTCAAACACGCTGATGATCTCAGACCCAGAACCGAGGCGCAAGTCACCCGCAGTATTGGTCGTGGTTGGCGTCCAATCTGCCACGTTCTCTTGGTCCGAGAACCGGATAAGCAACGGGTCTTGTGCGCCAGTATTGTCTACAGGGTCACAACCAAAAGCAATAACATGTCGATCCCGATCCGAAACCAAGATTTGTTTAGCAATGGTCGGGGCGCTAGAAGCGCCAGCAAGAGTGTTTAGAGGAACTGCTCTGGAGTATGAAGGCGACGAGGCGCTCCGATCAAAGTAGAAAATTCCCCCGTTGTGCGGGTTTATAATAAGGTCTTCGCCGAAGTTGTCCTGAGACCACGTTCTAAGATTCGTGGTCAACGTATTTGTGTTAGCTGCTGAACTCCATGTCCCACGGCTCCAGATACCTGCACCCCACCCGTTGCCGAAGATGGCAGTGCCTTGACCGATGTTTATCTGGTAGTCCCCAACAGTGCTTCCGCCGCCATTAGATGTATCTGATGAACTAGCCACTACAAGGGTAGGGGAAAGCTGTCCGTTAACTGTAATACTAGAGATAGAGGTGCCAGCTACACGAGCTTCAATGTTATAAGTGTCAGTAGAAACCACCAGAGAGACTTGATACTCTTGGTTTAGCACACCTGCCGTTATGTTACCGCCCAAGCTAACTGCACCGCTAAACGTAACGAAGTCACCTGTCGTTGCTCCGTGAGCCGTGTCGCTAACCACAACAGTAGAAGAACTGTTTGTTGCGGCGAAGGTTACGTCCCCTGCCGCTGTAGACGCTCTAAGCGGAGTAATGTCGTTGTATCCGCCGCCCTCTTCAACGTAGAATTTCTGGTCAGTGCCTACGCCCATCAAACGTGTGCCTGTCAAATCACTCCAAGGAAACAAAGATCGTGCCGTGCCTAGAAACGAAAGGACACCCTTACGGACCCAGCCCCCGATCTTTTCAGGAAAGCCTTTAGTGAAGCGTATTTTGTCGCCGTCATGCCACCCTCCTTCGTTGGAGTAGTCGGTGACTTCACGGTTGATGCCGGGACGGAACTGGAATTTGGTAAGTGGCATTGGCTTATCTCCTTACGACCTACATCGGGACAAGTTCGGTACTTAGCGTGTTATTTCCCACCGAAAGAGTGCTACTGGATGTCCCAGTAGTTGGCGTAAAGTTTGTAAAACTTGCCGAACCAACAGTTATACCGCCAGCCTTTTCGGTAAAGGTAGACGTGTAATAAGTAAATCGAGAGTATATACCTGTGGCAGAACCGTTTGTGGGGGGCTTGAAGAGCAATGCGGAACGATCATTCGAACCAGAGACAATACTACCGGAAAAATACACGTTATCATTAGAGTCTACGGCTACCCCCTCGCCCCTAGCGTCACCGCTTCCGCCTCCAACATCGTAATTACTTTGCAAAACCTTTTGCCACTGCAAGGTGCCAGAGGAATTGTATTTAGCGATAATCATTATGTCGTTTTGCCCAGACACGCCAGTTTGGAAGCCACAAATATATGCGTTGCCGCTAGAGTCCAGCGCAACATCACGAGCCTCAAGGTCTCCACTGCTTGTAACAATAATTCTTTGCCATTGCAGAGCGCCGGAAGAGTTAAGTTTTATTAGAGACATTCCAGTGCTTGAAAGATTAGCCTGATCTACTGTGGTCATAGCAATGTATGAATTACCAGAAGAGTCAGCATCTATGCCATGAGCAACATCCAAAGGGTGACTGGAGTTTAAGATATACTGCCACTGAACAGTGCCAGCGTTGCTGTACGAAGCTGCTAAACCAAAAGTTGCTTGACCACCACTATACTGACTGCCGCAAACGTATGATGCAGATGATTTAGTAACAATACCGCGAAACTCAGCAAGGCCACTCCGCTCAAACGAACACCTTGCCCACTGGATTACACCGGAAGAATTTATCTTTACAATGGATGCCGGACCAGAGGTGTTACTACTTTGCCCATCTATCGTTCCAGAAACATAAACATTTCCACTTGAGTCAAGGTCAATAGAAAGAGCAACGTCAGCGCTTCCAGTTGTGCCGCCAAAAAAAGCTTCCCACTGCTTAACACCAGATGAGTTTAACTTTACAACATACTGGCCTCCACCAGAGTTAAAGCCGTTCCTAAAGCCGCACATATATACGTTGCCACTTGGACCAACCGCTACATCATGAGGGTATGCAGTTGCTGCACCTGTCTGCGTGACTTTTTGCCATATTAAACTCCCATCTGAATCAAACTTAGCAAGGCTAAATCTACTGGTGTTGCCGGGGGAAACATCCTGACTTGAAAGATAAACATTGTTATTTGAGTCGAACGCAACTTTGCCTTTGCTATTATCATATCCAGATGCAAATCCGCCATACTCAAGATACCAGTTATCTGAGCTTCCTTGACC
>Ga0209337_1004091_pt1 | contig 10157 bp, 8 predicted proteins | sample LinPmetageLP53_FD_184044 | JGI IMG/M metagenome (GOLD analysis project Ga0209337, IMG submission 184044) | Marine viral communities from the Pacific Ocean - LP-53 (SPAdes) (version 2) | ecosystem: Environmental > Aquatic > Marine > Oceanic | place: Pacific Ocean | collected 2010-02-08 | reverse complement strand
CCTTGCGGACGATGACCAGCGGGAAAGTGTTCGCTACGCCAGGAGACGGCACTTACGCTAATCCTTGCTCTTTCGGCACAGTGTATGCCAACCGACTGATCTTGGCTGGCAACTCAACTTATCCGTTCAACTTCTTCCCCAGCGGTGTTCGTGATTCGGCAACATGGGACGGGTCGCTGGCACCAACCGTTACGTCAGTAGCTGGAGAAGAGGTGAAGTGCCTTGGTGTCTGCGGCAGCTTTCTCATCGTAGGTGGGCGCACGTACACTCGAGCTTACTATCTGGGCACAGCCAGTCCTCGAGACTGGGACTGGGAAGAAGTCTCCAGTTTAACAGGTCCGATCAGTCATAGATCCTTTGTTCATGTGCCAAGAGCGAAGGGTTTGTCTGGGCGCAACTATTCCTTCTTCTGGTCTGATAATGGGCCTATGATGTTAGCTCAGGTTGGTCAGGCTATACCAGCCTTGTATGACCTTTGGAGACCTATTGAGCAGTCTGTTCGCGGGGTGGAGCATCAGTCAATGCCGGCATTGGACCGGTCGGCTTTTGACGAAGTAGAGGCAGTGTACGTTCCAGAGTATAACGAGGTGCGTTTTACCTGCCGTAAGCTGTCTTCTCCTGCCGCTACTCAGAATGATATAATTCTTTGTGTGGACGTAGAGACTGCTATTGATTTCTCGATGGGCGAGGCTGGGTACCCCTTCTGGAGAATTCGAGACAATCCCTCTGTTAGCATTGCGTCCAGCTGTACGTTTCTGGCTCGAATGGCAGACAATACAGCTCTACCCAGTGTTACTGGTGTTCCGAAAGCCATTGTGGGCAAGGATGGAATCTTCTATCAGATGGATTCCGTGAACCAGTACGTGGATGATCCGTCTGGTGCGGTAGTCCCCTTCTATGTGCGTCGAGATGGATTTGATGGACATGGTGATGGAATTAGAGAGAGGACAAAATCTCCTCGACGCATCTATATTAGAAGTAATCAGACGGGAGCTTTTACCATTACGGCTCAGTTGGTTACAGACGGCGGGAAGATTGTCACTCCTACTGAGATCTCTCTGGACGAAGGTCTGGCGCTTTGGTCTACTGATTCAGTCGACGGCACTTGGGGCGACGGAACGGCCTGGAACGCAGGAGAGTTTAGTGTAAAACGTGGTGGATTAGCAGGACCGGGCAAAAAGTTTGATCTGGAGCTGTTTGATGACGGCAACATCTTAGATGACTTCCAGATCAATTCACTTACTCTTGCTGGAATAGTTGAGGATCGCAGATAATGCCTACAGTATCTCTTACAATGAACGGTGCTAACGGCAAGGCGCATGACTGGAGTCATATCAGTACGCCTTTCACCGAGGTTACTACGCTGTTAAACTCGACCAAGTTAGACTACCTAAATGTCCAGACTAACGGCCTTCGTGCAACTCAAATGCGTTCTCATGCTGGTGTTGTTGTGGGCCAGTGCAAAGTGCGTAATGACTCTGGCGTAGCCTTTGTCGAAGGCAGTCTGATCTACATCACTGGTACGTATACTGATGGAACAGATACGTATCCTACAGCAGCTCTTGCTGACAGTAAAACCGGCACAACGTCTTTCTATGCAACGCTGGTATCGACTGAGGCTGTTGCAGACGATGCGGACGGCACAGCAGCTCTGGTGTATGAGCTTCGCTCTCAGGACACTTCTGGCGGCACGATTGGAGACAGGGTTTACCTGTCATCGACAGCAGGAGGATGGACCAGGACGGTTCCTTCTGGCAATTCAGGCATTCAGATTGTGGGACAGATCGGTACAGTGCATGCCTCCACTGGCACTGTCCTTCTAAAGCCAGAAACCATCCAGACGTTTGAGGACTTGACCTACGATCAAAATCTAACAGTCTCTGGAACTCTTACTTCTACGGGAGCGGCTACACTTGCCTCTCTAACCTGCACGGCAGGAGCCACGTTCGGCGGCGGCTACGGTAGCACTGGCGCGACGATCTCTACGGCTGGTGTAATACAAGCTAATGGAGCTATTACGAGCGATGGGGCCGTTACAGGAGCGACTCTTGTAGGGACCGTCTCTACGGCCACCCAGAACTCCATTACTACCGCAACTTCTCTGACGTCTGTGGGCACTATCGGAACAGGCATATGGCGAGGGACCAAGGTAGAAAGTGCCTATCTGGACGATGACACGGCCCATCTTTCAGGCACACAGACGTTTTCGGGGGCAAAAACTTTCGGGTCTGCTGACCTCTTCGTAGCCAACGGTAACGGCATGGTCATCGGCCATACGGCGCAGACAACAGTCACAGGCGTTACTCCAGAATTTCAAATGCTTGGAACTGGCTTTGCAGATTCATTCCTATGCGTAGGGAGATGGTCCGCTGACGCTTCTCCTCCTTTCATTGGGGCAGTAAAATCGCGTCATGCCACAATCGGATCTTCTGCAATAGTCCAAAATGGAGATGGTGTTTTAGACATTGTTGGGTACATAGACGATGGCGCTGATGTCGCATCGGATGTTGCTCGGATTCGTTTCATAGTAGACGACGCCACTCCGGCTGAGAATCAGACTGGCGGTGCGATTTTATTCAACACTACTACAGTCACCGGCGCAACCGCCACAGAAGCCCTCCGCATCGACTCGGCGCAGAAGATCTACAACAGGGTAGACAATACAGGCTACTACACAGGCGGCGGGGATGACGTACGGCTTTGGTTCAACGGCACCCACACATATCTCGACATGGCAGATGGCGCAGGTAGTATTTATCTGCGGTCTGGAAGCGACATCCGTCTAACCAATCACGACGGCACCAAGACGTACGCCCAGTTTGCAGAAGACGGTGCGTCGACGCTATACCACAACGAAGTAGTAAAGTTCGCGACGACCGCCACAGGCGCGTCGATCACAGGCACAGCGGCAGGCTTAAACCTCCTCGTCTCGGATGCTGCTGCTGTCACGTACACCGCCAACACCATAGGTGCATTCCAGAATACCAGCGCAGGAACGGGCGCTATCTCAAGAGTCGCAATCGTAGGAGGGACGGCAGGATATTCTGTCCTTGATTTCGGAGACTCGGGAGCCAGCAACGCAGGGGGGTTGACGTATAACCACTCGACGAACGCACTGGCGATAGCTACTGGCGGCAGCGGGGCGACGATGATGACCATCAACTCTACCGGCAACGTCGGGATTGGGGCTTCTGCACACGCGACAAATCGGCTTTATGTCCAACACTCCATAACTGCAGGAGCACTAAATACTGCGCCGGTCATGCGGATCAAAAACGGCGCAGGTTCTGGCAATTACGTTGCAATGCACTTTGGCGGCGCGGTGTCCGATGGGTTTATCGGCTTTCTGGATCATTCGACGGCATCGAGTCGAATGCTGTCCTTTGCTCCCGACGGAGCCGCCTCAGCGATGCAAATAAAAAGCGGCGGTGCTATCAAAAACCCCGTAGACAACGCCGGCTTCCACACAGGCGCGGCTGACGACCTGCGGATGTATCACGATGGGTCGAATAGTTACCTATCCAGCGATGGAACCGGCGCCTTGATTATGAAGGACGACACCAACGTGCAGGTCTGGGGCGACACAATTAACCTCGTCAATGCGGCTGGTGCAGAGAATTATCTGGTTGGCGTCAACGGCGGAGCCGTCTCGCTCTACCACAACAACGTGGAGAGGTTTAAAACGACAGCCGGCGGTGTTCAACTCCCCACTGCTGGAGACTATGTTCAGTTCACTGGCGGGTCGTCGAGCGCGTGGGGTATTGGCTCTACAGGCGGGAACGCTACTCCGGGGACGGCGGGAACGACGCTCGGCTTTCACCACTGGAGCGGGTCCGCATGGACAAATTCGGTAAACATCGACTCCGCCGGCATGGTGGGGATCAACGAAACCGTCAACTCGAAAATGACCATCGGCCTGACGATTAATCAGGCGGCTAATTATAACGAGGCTCAAGCGTGGCAGTCTTCTGAGGTGACGCATGGGGTGACAGATGTTGCTGATACGAATACATATGGGGCGATTTGGCGGGTTGGGACGGCTGACGGAGGCGTCCAACTCAAGGGTTTTACTGAAGTAACACAAGCCGTCGAGACTTGGGGTGTATCAACAACGGGTAATACAACGCATACGGCGGCTGGTAGGGCAACCATAGGTATGTGGGCGCTTAAGAAGAGCGGCACATCCGTCACCGGACCCGCCGCAAATGAAAACATGTTCGCTGTTTACGACGGAGGTGTTGGAGCAGCATTTATAGTTGACAAAGAGGGCGATCTTTTTGCCAATGGCTCTGCTACAACAGTCTACGATGATCACGACGATGTTGCCCTGTTATCTGCTTTCGATGCAACAATCGACCCGTCAATTATGAAGCGGAAGTTACAAGCGGACTGGGAAGATTTCGAGTCATATAACGAACAGAGCTTGATTGATTTGGGGATCTTCGGAGGCAAGCGAAATAACGTTGATCCAAGTCAGCGTGGCCTGATTAACTATACAGGATTATCCAGATTAACCGTAAGCGCAGTTCGACAAGTTGGTCGCGCACAGGCACAGATGCAAGCGCAGTTGGACGCCAAGGAATCACGTATCGCCGCACTTGAATCACAAATCAAAGGACTATTGAACTAATGGCTGATCTAACGATTACAGTAACCGACGCACAAGAGACGCGAATCAAGGCGGCACTGGGGGCTGATGTAGACGGCACTTGGACTCCAGCTACAGATGCTCAAGTTGACGCCGCGATCCTCGCCAATCTCAAACGGCAAGTTGAAGTCTACGAGAAGAACTCGGCCACCAACACGGCTATCGCATCAGTAGCCACCACACTCGCAGCAGAGGGATGGTAGAAGATGAGTGAGGCACAAGCTCCGACCAGAGAAGAGCTGATCGAGCAGTTGACGCAGGAGCAGAACAATCGCCTGAATCATTTGGCTAACAATGATCCAGTCATAAATCGAATCGCGGGCAAGCTGGAGGTTCTTCAGGCTATGGCTGAACCTCCTACACTGACCGTTGAACCTGACATCGAGGATGAAGCTAATGGGACACTTGGGTAGTTTTATACTGGAACGTACGAAGTCACTCGTTAGCAAAAGGGTAGCTGCAGGAGCCACAGGGGTGGCGCTAATCGCCGCAACTGATCCAGTGGCTGGGGGATGGGCAGCTATTGCTGCTATGGGTATTCAGGCAGTATCTGACATTGCCAAGTATTACATCGACTCTAAAGCAGGCTAAGGGAGTCTGCGCTTCGGCTCAATTAGGAGTGCTATATGTCCCCTCACTATCCACCAGCAAGTAAAATAGCCTCGCCAACAGAGGTCAGGCGGCTGTACGATGAGCTGAGAAAAGAAGTCGCTTCCTATAAAGAGGCCGCTGACCTTGCTAATTCCGGCGCTACGATAGTGGCAAGGGAACGCAATCGGTACAAAGAAAAGGCAAAGGCTTCGTCTGAACATGTCCTAACTCTAACGAAGCAACAGAAATCTTCTGACGAGGCCAATAAATCCACCATGTGGTCTGGGGCTGCGGCGATCTCTGTCACCATCCTGTACGAGACGTGGAAAATTGTCGGATTCCCCGGTGGATATAAATGGATGGACTGGTGGAATCACGAAGCGATCTTCGGAGTTATGATGTGGACAGCAACCATAGTTTTTGCCCAGTTGCATAAAGCTGTAAACGACTGATTCGAGATGAATAATCATGGCTAAGCTGGCTCCAACTTGCCAGGGTCCAATCGAGCTGAGCCACGGAATTGCGGCACAGCTGGTTCCCGTTACCCTTGTAGACGAAACGGACCTTGCTACTTTTGAGACAGGTGTTACCAGTCCAACCATTGAGATTAGTATCAATGGGGCAGCTTATGGAACTCCTTCAGATGGGACATGGGCAGAGATAAGTGATGGAGATTACACAGTGCGGCTTAACGGCACGGACACCGCCTCGGCAGGGTGGATCATGCTTCGTGTCATCAAGGCCAGCACGACAGCAGAGACAAGAGTATTGATCAACGTAGGGATGTCACCGGGCGACCAACGGGATCATTTTATCCGAATGCGCAGCCTTTCAAGGAGCCGGTGATGAACATTGTACAAGATCAATTAGAGAGTATTGAACACAAGATTGTGCACCATTTTGATAAGTCTTTGGTGCGCATGCAGAATCAGCAGAACGAGTATCGAACCGCAGTGGGCCAGATCGCCTTGGCTGAGGAAATGCTCGATCAGCTGAAGACTGGTGTGTTCAGAGTGGCTACACAGGAAGAGTTGGAGAAGCGCCTGGTAGAGCAAGAAAAGTATCTGAGTGATTTACTCGAGCACAAAACCAGAATAGTGCTTACTATGAAGTCAAACATATGGAACGCCAGTAACACTATTCGTTCTTTGCACAAGAGAGCTGAGAAGGCACGAGCAGACGAGGAATAAATGGGATTACTTAGCGGACTAAAGGGTATGGCAGGAGACTTCGTTAGTGGAACTTTTGCTGACGGCTTTAATCCTGTATCTGGCCTTGCTAATGTTGGTATGGGCTTGCTCGGGAATGTCATAGGACAGGACATAAACAGCAATCCGGCTGGCAAGAGCATGAACCAGACGGCTAATGCTGCCATTCAGCTTGCCCAGCAACAAGCCGGACAGCAACAGCAGCAATTTGGGGTTGAGCAACCCTTTCGACAGCAGCAGTTAGGTCAGCTTCTTGCCAGAGGACAGCAGGAACAGCCGAACTTTGCTGCTCAGCAAGCACAGCTCTTTAATCCCTTTCTCAACGTCAATAGAGTGCGTCCTAATTTTGGTCCCGCAGGCTTGTCTCTGGGCCGTTCGGGCATGGCTGGACCATCGCCCTTCCAAACCATCCAAGGCGGGGCACAGCAGAGGCTGGGGCCTTCTGAGGGCATGGCGCTTATGGGTATCCCGCAAGAGGCGCCAAACTACGGGCAGATAGAACAGGGCACGGGCCAATCTGGACTCTCACCAGCTGATCTACTGAAGCTGTTTATGCAAAAGCAAGCTACCACCACCATGGGGCAAGGCGGCTTGGTTGCCGCCAACGACGAAGAACTTCTCGACAATAGATCTAATGTAACGGGTCAACTAATTGATCCTAACCTGGGACAAACTGTTTGGGATCCTGACTCTTCTGGGATGATGATGCCGGATGATGGAGCAGTCCCTCTGGGGGGTTATGTAACCAGAACCGGTCATCAATTAGACGGTTCTGTTTTGACAAATGATCAGATAGATAATCTGGTTTTAGCAGATAGAGCACAGGCAGACACGGAGCAAAGATTTGGATCAACAGAGCATCCTATGGCTGGTCTGTTTAGGGAAATGAATCAAAAGCAACGATTAGACGGTCGTCCTGGGACAAGGATTCCTGATTTTGACCAAGCTCTTAGGGCAGATCAGCAAGTTGTTGATCATGCTAATTCTGTAAATTCTGAAGGTGTTCAAAGGGACATTGCAGCTGCGATCACGGCGGGGTCGGGTCAGTCTATTGTGCCTCAAGGTGGCGATACATTCGCTATCTTAGGCCCCGGCGGGAATGTAATAAACACATTTAATAGAGTTGAGGATGATGAGGTTGCGACTACGTTAGGTGGCGTTCCGCAAAACACAGTGACCCCTTTTAAGGTTAATCCGAACAGGCACATTCAAGACACGCAGCATGGCATGTATGATTATGACGAAGAAGGCAATCGAATAGGGATTGACCCGGGTAGGGGATATTAAAATGGCGAGTTTGGAACGAAAGTGGAGATCAGGCTTGCCTGATGACGGAGCATTGCTATCGGCTGGTAATGTTCAGAATTATATGAATACTTTTGACCGGCGCAGTCAGTGGAATCCTGCCGGTATTCAGCCAATAGTTGATGGTCTAAGAGACGGGTCGGTTACTCGCGCTATGGTCCAAGGCATGGGGCTAAGTCAGCGTTATAAAGACCATATCTATGAAGTAGCTGGACCCAGTCAGGCGCCCGCAGCTATTCGTAATCCAACGGGTCAAGCTCGTGAGCTTGCAGAACTGGACGCGGACGAGAATCCAGTAAGACAATCGCCTCCAGCGGGCCAGCCTCCTCCGGGCAATCAAAACATAGAGGAGCTTCTTAGGCGCATGAGTGCTCTGGAAAACAGAGCGCAAACTGCTGAAGGGATGCTTAATCAGTTTCAACAAAATCAATCTGATATGAAAACGAGCCGCGCTGCTCGTGAAAGAGAAGTTGATTCGCGATATCAGACTGGTCGAGATGAATTTAGTGCTTACAAAGACACTCAGGCTGATGAATTTAGTAAGTACAAAGACACTCGGGCTAAGGCTGTTAGTGATCAGTTCTCCACTATTCAGGATAGCACCAACGCGTTGGGCGAGGCCCTGACGCAGCAATCTAACAGCCTTACTGCTATGGGCGCTGAAAATGACGAATACCGTAGCGGGAGAGAAGCTGCACTTGACGCTTTGCGTAGTGAAGACACTGTCGCTCGTGAGGAACTTGACTCTCGAGTGACAAAGAAAGCGAGTGAAACTAATAACTGGATATCTAACCAGTTTAACCAGCAAGGCAGGGAGTACGAAAGATTCAGTAACGAACAAGCTAATCGGCGTCAACAAGATCTGGATAATTTAGCTGCCTATCAAGCTCAGCAGAACGAGAAGTTTGCAGATCAGAGTGGCCAGCTTTCTGGGCTTGATCAAAGAATGGCTATGAACGCTGGGGTTACAGAAGCATGGCGCAGCGGGCAAGCCGGCGACCTTGCTGCTCTCGATCAGCGACAGGCGGAGCAGGATCAGGCAACCAACCAGCGCTTCGTGGATCAGTCTGGCAGGATGGACAATTTTGGGCAGAGGTTTGCAGATCAGTCTGGCGAGCTTTCTGCTCTTGACCAAAGAATGGCCATGAATGCTGGAGTTACGGAGGCATGGCGAAGTGGTCAAGCCGGTGATCTTGCGGCACTCGATCAACAAATGGCGCAACGAGCTGGCGATGAGAATGCATGGCGTAGTGGAATAGCTGGGGATCTTGCTTCATTAGACGAACGGGAAAATGAGCGGGCAGCTCAGGCCAAGATTGAATACGACCAACGCAACCGTCTTGATCGAGAGGCAGAGGCTGATAAGACAGCTAAATATCAAGCTGAGCAAGCCAACAGATTAGATCAGAGATTCTCTTGGGTACAAGAGGAGTATGATCAGAGCAGACGTGAGGAGAAAGCTGCAGCTGATCTGCTATACAACGAGCAAGAGTCGCGATGGAGAGCCGGTCAAGATGAAGATGAGGAATGGAGACTTAACCAGACTTCGAATGAAGCTGCTTATCGCCTAAGTCAAGATGAAGCTGCTAAGGCAGAGAGCTTAAGACGGCTCGCAGAGCAAGAGCAGCGCGACGCAGATCGAGAGGAGAGAGAGAATGCTGCTCGTCTGGAGAGAGAGGCTAAGGAAGCTGAGCAGGAAAGAAAAAACCGTGAGCTTTACGAAGCTCTGCAAGCGGCCAAGGAGGAGAGGCGTGCTATAAACGATGAGCGCGCTATAGAGAAGATTAAGGCAGCTACAATAGAGCAAGACAGGTTAGATGCTCTCAAGGTGCAAGCTCCTGAAGAGGTAGTGTCGGCAACGGAAACAACCCTTGCGGATGCGCTTACTGAAGACTCTACAACTAATCAGTCTTCTGCACAGACTGCTGTCTCGACGGGCCTTCAAGCAGATCCAAGCATAGCTACTCAGGCACCTGCTCAAAACACTCAGGGCGACCAAGTCGCTGACGCTCAACGGGATGAGGCAGCTCGTGCTGCTCAGCAGCGCACTGTGCTTAATGCTCCGAACATCCAAATGCCGGCAGTTACTGACTTCAGTGACTTCTTGCGGTTTCCGACTATGGCTCTGGCAGAGCGCAATGCAGCCAACCCGTTCCAGCTGGGCAATCAGCAGGACATGGCGTATAACGCTGCATTAGGCAACGCTATGAATCAAGTAAAGCTGGCTGATGGAACCAGCTTTGTTCAAGCTCTACAGTCGCGCTTGAATAATAGCATGCTTAACCCCGGCTCTTTGGGCATGGACCGAGGGGCGATACAGCACCTGCTTCAGTCAGCCCAAGGACAGATCGGTGCAGCCAATCCGTATGATACGCGACGGGAAGCAATCCTTGCTGGACCGCAAG
>Ga0209337_1004090_pt1 | contig 10160 bp, 11 predicted proteins | sample LinPmetageLP53_FD_184044 | JGI IMG/M metagenome (GOLD analysis project Ga0209337, IMG submission 184044) | Marine viral communities from the Pacific Ocean - LP-53 (SPAdes) (version 2) | ecosystem: Environmental > Aquatic > Marine > Oceanic | place: Pacific Ocean | collected 2010-02-08 | reverse complement strand
AGAAAGAAGAATGGATTTTGTTGGATAGTAATATAGGAGGAATAGTAAGTAATTAACGTCTACCCGAAGGTAGAACTGAAACATTTTAATATAGGGGGGGGTAGAAGTCTAGAGGCTTGATTAATAGATACTGGTTATAACTGATAGAGAAGAAAGAGAGATATATATATACTAGATATTGTATATGTATATAGAGTAAGAGAAGAGAATGTAATGTCTAAGGTTTAAGACAAAGGGTAATAGAACAGATACAAATACTAGACAAATATAAATATAGGGTGGTATATAGGGTACAAAAGTATGTATATGGTTGGGGAGTAAGTGTCACGAGCGTGGCGAGTGTCTGTATAGGGGTGGGGGAGGGTGTAGAGGAGAAGTATAAGAAGTATACAGAAAGTTTCAGAGCCTGTAACGGGGGTATTTAAGGTAGCGTAGGGAGGTATAGTATGTGATACCTAGAAGAATTGCTGGTAACTAAGGACATAAAAAAGGGACACCTACCATCAACAGTTGACTGGGAAACGAGTTACAGGAGGACTACGTCCTGTGTCCAGTAGGTGTCTTGTATAGTATAGCACCCTACTAGATATTGTGTAATTGTTTTAACTATTTCTATATATAGTACGATTAAGTCTTTTTAGGCACGGGCGGACATATGCGTACATTTAAAAAAAATAATTTGTAGACTTTCTAGCGTCCTCGGGTACTAATCTTGTGGTAATCCCAGTCCTGCGCCGTAACTCAGTAATTAGCTTTCAGCCGTCCGATAGCTCCTTTACCTGTAACGCTGTAATAATTTACAAATGTTTGTGTAAAATCTATTCCATACTATCATACAATTAATACAAAGGAGGATATTATTTATGAATTTCAGGAACAACTGGAGGTCGGTCAACAAGGTGAAACACTTATTAAGTTATTCTATGAGTCCAAGAGAACAGAAGACAACAAGAGGATATACATTGTACGTCCCACAAAAGATTGGGAACAAAAGATGGGTGCCGACTTCTTTGTGGTCAGTAACGAAATGGATACTAAATACTTCGAAGTAAAGACTGATACACAAGCATTAAAGACAGAGAATGTAGCTTTAGAAATACAGATAGTCCAGGGTGAAACAAAAACCATTGGGTGTGCTATGAAGACATTCCCTGATTATTTATTCTACTGGATTTATCCAACCAATCGGATTCTTTACTGGACCCCTAGTGCGCTTAACCCATACATCTTAGATATGGTAGAGTCCAACAAGTACAAAGTTATAGAAGCAGAAAATAAAAATTTTTTTTCACGCAACTTAATTGTGCCTATAAAGGACATGATTGCTACTGGTGTAGTAAGAGAAATGGAAGTAAGTACAGAGCTTATTGATAAGGTGCACGCCGCTTAGCGATACCTTGTGTTACCCCATTTATCCGTACGTATAATACGCTTTGGTGTTGCATCAGATAAACATGGTATACCATCTTCGTGATGTCTATATTTTTCATTACAAACTAGACAACGGCTATGTCTGTTGTATTTAAAATCTACTTGTGCCATAAGTACATCTAAATTAATAGCGACCTGACGACCAATTTTATCTAAGTTTTTTTCCTGCATGAGTTCTGTTATGATATCATAATGATTAAGAAGTGCAACTCTTGTAATCAGCCTCTAGTTTTCTTTAGAAAGTTTAAGGCTTGCAAGAACTTAGGTTGCACGAAGTATAATATGAAATTTAGGAGATACGATGTACGGAAAAAAGATGAAGAAAAAAAAGTCCACAGCCAAGAAGAAGAGTAAACGAGGCATGTACTAAAATGTCGGAAACTGGTGGAATTGCTAAAAGGCAAAATATATTTACTAGCGATATACTGCTTAAAGAATGGGCTATGGATTTATCTGATGCTTGTGGAAGTAAACTTATAAACAAGAAACCTAACACAAGTAAGATAGATGCTTTGATAGAAAAATTTGTTAATGACTATAATGTTAACATGCAATTAATGATGGAGTTAAAAGAAGATTTAGATGGCAAAGAAGAAGAGTAAACCTAAAAGAAAACCTATTAATGCTAAAACTAAAGCTACTTTACAAAAAAAAGCTGCTAACTCTAAATATACCTATGGACAGTTAGCTTCTGTTTACAGACGTGGACAGGGTGCTTATCTATCTTCAGGTTCAAAATCTGCCTCTATGGCAGCTTGGGCTATGGGTAGAGTAAATAGTTTTATCAAGGGTGGTCATTCGCAAGATAATGATATTAAGAAGAAAAAACGTGCGTAAAAGTAAACGTAAGGTTCCTTATGAAAAAGGTGTACCTTCTAAGTATCTGAAAAATAAAAAAAATCCTAAGTCTAAGGTAGCTTCTGAAATTAAAAAAACTGCTAAACTTTATAAGCAAGGTAAGTATATTAATTTAAAGTCAGTCCAAAAATCTAGGGCTACTAAGAAGAAAAGAGGTTAGTTGTGAAAGTATATACTAAAGCAGGTAAAGAGTATAAAGGTTCTCATCATAAGATGCCTAATGGACAAATCCATTCAGGTAAAAAACATACTAAGAATAGTAAACGTTTATATAAAAAACGACCTAAGAAAAAATAATGGCTATTACATACAGAGGTGAAAAATTTTCAGGTTATAACAAACCTAAACGTACGCCTGGACATAAAACTAAATCACATGCTGTATTAGCTAAAAGTGGTGGCAAAGTAAAACTTATTAGGTTTGGACAAAAAGGTGTTACAGGTGCAGGCAAGAATCCAAAAACTGCAAAGGGTAAAGCTAGACGTAAGTCATTTAAGGCACGTCATGCTAAGAATATTAAAAAGGGAAAAATGTCAGCAGCCTATTGGGCTAATAAAACCAAATGGTAAATTTAGTATGTGCTGTTCCTGATTGCACTAATGTATTACCTAAAGGTCAAAGAAAATTTTGTTCTGCTAAATGTAGACAGTTAATAGATAAAAGAAAATCAAGAGCTAAGGATAAAGGAGAACTATATGTACTACCTGATAAGAAAACTAATATTAATGCAAACAAACCTAAAAGAGTATCTAATGCAGAAGATGGTAGAGCGTCAGTTAGAAGGGGCGATAAGTACGAAGTATTTGTTAAAGATAAAATGGCAGATGACATTCTATCGGAGAATCTTGCAAGAGGAGATGCTGCGAAGATACTGGATATATCAAACGCGCAAATCTCAAGATTCTTAGCAGCCTATCAAGAAGATATAGAAATAGAGAAAGCTCAAACAGATTGGTCTGTTCCTAGCGAAGCTATTGAATCACTAGATAGTTTTAAAGAATTTAGAGATAGATATTTTTTAACCGAAAAGGGAATACCTTTTGAGACTGCAGACTTTCATGATAATTGGATTAATGCAATTAATAAAGCTATTAAAGAAGGTGGACAACAAATGATATTGTCACCACCTCGACATGGTAAAACAGAATTGTTAATACATTTTGCTATATGGCAAATATGTAAAACACCTAACATACGTATCATGTGGGTAGGTGGAAACGAAGACATAGCTAAAAACTCTGTGTCCTCTGTAATAGATACATTAGAATCAAACGATAGACTTAAAGAAGATTTTTGTGGACCTATGGGTTCGTTTAAACCAAGAACTAGAACGGGTAAGTCTTGGTCACAAAATGGTTTTACAGTATCTACTAGAACAGTACACGGTATTAAATCACCAACCATGATTGGTATTGGTAAAGGTGGTAAGATACTTTCTCGTGACTGTGACTTAATAATTGCAGATGACATTGAGGACCACGCATCTACTGCACAACCTAGTGCTAGAAGAAATACTAAGATGTGGTGGACAACAACGTTAGCATCACGTAAAGAGGAACATACGGCAATTCTTGTTATAGGTTCAAGACAGCACCCTGAAGATTTATATTCTGCATTACTTGACAGCGAAGCATGGGAGACCATAGTAGAAGAGGCACACGATTCTTCTTGTACTATACCTGAGCTAGAAGAAGAGTTACATTATGAATGTATGTTATGGACAGGATTTAGAAGTTACAAATGGTTAATGTCTCGTAAACGAGATGCTATGACTACGGGTGGTCAACAAAGATTTGAGATGGTTTATATGAATAGACCTGGTGAAAGAGGTGCATCTATATTTAATGTAGAAGCTATTACTAGTTGTATGGACCGCCAGTTAAATATTGGCAATATACCTAAAGGTAGTTACTTAGTAGCAGGACTTGACCCTGCAGCTACAGGTTATCAAGCAGCTTTTTTATGGGCAATACTAGATGATGGTGAAGATTCTTTACTACAAATGGTAGATATAGAAAATAATCAAGGTGGAGGTATTGACGAAGCACTACGTGTTATTAAAGAATGGCATCACAAGTATGACTTATATCATTGGGTTATAGAAGAAAACAACTTTCAAAAAGCTATACGACAAGACCCACGTATAAAAGAATATGCAAATAGAAATGGTATTTTCTTAGAGGGACATGAAACTTATAAAAACAAATGGGATAGTCACTTTGGTGTATCCTCATTAGCTCCTATGCTAGAAGATAAATTAATTAAGTTACCTTATGGAAATACAGAGTCACAAGTAAAAACAGAAATGTATAGAAAACAATTAATGTATTTTGCTATGTCAGGGAAAAATAAGTATAAATCTGATATAGTTATGGCAAGTTGGTTTCCTATGAAAGTCGTAAGGAAACTACAAAAAGCACACTATGCAGACATAGGAATTGACTACACTCCTAGCTATGAAGGTTTTGATGTAGTAGAATGGAACGAAGTACCTTGGAGATAAATTGTTAGTAGAAGATATATTAGATAGAGCAACATACCTCAAACAAATGCATGATGAGGCTCTACCTGATAGAGCTAGATTTAAATCAATAATGAATGGTGGTAGTGACGGTATAGCTGCATTACTAGGTAATCAAATGGATAACATGGATTCTGAGATGTTACCTGCTCCTAACTTGTTAGTATCTGCTTTAGATAGACTTGCACAGAAAATAGGACGTGTTCCTGCATTAGATGTACATGTTACTAATCCTAGAGATAGTGAACGTAACAAAAAGAAAAAAGATAAGTTAGAACGAATAGTTATGGCTTATGACCAAAACCAAAGACTTGAACAACAAATGCCACAAGTAGCAAGATGGCTACCTGGTTATGGATTTTGTGTATGGGTAATTACATCAAAGATAGACCCTAAAGGTAATATATACCCAGTAGCAGAATTACGTGACCCTTACGCTACATTCCCTGGATATCAAGGTTCTAATCAAATGGCAGAAGAACTTGTATCTATAAAGAAAGTACCTGTTGATACGTTATTAAGAATGTATCCTGAATTAAAATCTTTTTATAATAAACAAGAAAAAAAAGGTGAAGAGTCTGAATACTTTAGTCATGGACTATATACACATAAAGAAGCAGGTTCATGGGATAACTCTAATGACCAAGGTGATGTAATTGTAGAATACATAAACCCTGAAGGTACATACATACTACATGTTGATTCAAGAATTATTGTAGACTTTGTACCTAATCCTTTACAATCAGGTCCTGCATTTGTTTGTGCAAAGAGATATTCATTTGACCAGATACAAGGTCAGTTTGACCAAGTAATAGGTTTGATGGCAGCTATGGCAAAAATTAACATTATGTCAGTTATTGCTATGGAAGATGCAGTCTTTACAGAAACAAACGTAGTTGGAGAAATAGAGTCAGGACAATATAGAAAAGGTAGAAATGCTATAAACTATTTGTCTCCTGGTTCACAAGTTATTAAACCAGTTAACAATTTACCTTATCAATTATTTGAATCAGTATCTAGGATTGAAAGACATCTAAGAACTGTTGCAGGATATCCTGTACAAGATGACTCTATATCACCTAACAGTTTCGTAACTGGTAGAGGACTAGAAGAATTATCTGCAGGTATAGGTGCTATGGTAAATGAGTATCACACAGTATTGCAGTATGCTTTACAAGATATAGATACTAAACGATTAGAGTTTGACGAATTAGCTTTAAATAAAAAGAAACCATTAGTTGGTACACATAAAGGTTCTGCCTTTTCTGAAATGTATACACCTTCAGCAGATATAGATGGCAACTACTTAACTAGACGTAAGTATGGTGCTATGGCTACATTTGATGAAGCAGGTAAAGTTATTACAGGTTTACAGTTACTACAAGCAGGTATCATAGATAAAGAAACTATGCAAAGAGAAATGGATGGTTTAGATAATCTAGCTGCTATTAATGAAAAGATTACAAAAGAAAAAGCAGAAAGTGTTATGTTTGATTCTTTGTTAGCACAAGCTAGTCAAGGAGAACCTAAAGCCTCTATGGCATTAGTAGATATATATGCTAATCCAAATAAGATGGCAGAGATACTTAAAAAGTTTTATACAGCTGAAGAACCACAACCTAATCAACAAGAAGCTATGATGGCTCAAATGATGGGTGGTGGACCACCACAAGGACCAGGACCACAAGGACCTCCATCTCCACAAGATGTTATGGGTTTACTAGGTGGTGCTTAATGGAAGAATTTGTAAATATTAATAATATCTTTCACCAAATGATTGCTAGAGAAGAATGGGACATAGAAAAAACAGATGTAGCTGAACTATATCTTAATGATGCTTTTGATAACGATAAAGAAGATGGTGAATGGCAAGCAATGGACGGGTTAACAATTATGTTTGTACCTGGCTATGGAAGACTGCAAATGATATGGATAGAGGAAAACAATGGGTAGAGGCGATAAAAAGAATGTAAAGGCATTTAATATAGATAAACAAAGAGGTGAAGGTTCAGCTGAACGAGAAAGTATGTTGCGTGGTGGTGGCTTACAATTAGATGAAACTACTACACCTACAGCAAACGTAGTAGCTCAAACAGCACAAACTGGTGTAGACCCTGCTCCTAATTTGTTACCACCTCAAAGTGCATTTCGACAAAGCGAAAGAGCTGTTGATGCAGTAGATGAATTACCAAAAGTTGACGGGTACGAAGTATATACAGGAGAAAATATAGATAGAGTTAACGCTATAGCAGGTGCGATTAGTGATGCCTTAGGTGGCAGCGAGGAAGCAGCAGCGTTAATTAACTTTACGGGTAGATAATGGCTATCTATGGATATGAACCACCTGACCTAGAGTTTCAACGTATTGAAGACCAAAGGAAAAAAGAAAATCAATACAAAGCTATTAAAGCTAATGTAGATGCTCAACCTGAAATAGGTGTAAACCTAGAAGGTATAGTCAATAAGTTTGGAAATATCTTAGGTAGAGAAATAATGGTAGGTTCTGCACTACTTGGTTTTACAGAAGAGTCACCTGAAATATCAGCATTAGTACAAAGACAAATAGAGATTGAGCAAGAAAATTCAAAGAAGTTTACTGAACGAGCTAGAGCAGTAGGTAGAGGCGTAGTACGTTCTGCTTTTGTAGGCATGGATTCTTTTGCTGAATCGCTAATTAAAAGACCTTATCAAGCTGCAGCAAGAGCTTCTATTGATGGAGGTAAGTCACCTCAACATGCTAATTGGATATGGTTATCACATTTGCTTAGTGCAGGTAATGGTGAACATGTTATAGGTATGTTAACTGGGGATGAAGAATATGCAGACCGTTATAAACAAGCACGTAAAAACTTAGGACCTACAGTTGCTACTAGAGCTATAAACGATATGGCTGCAGGTAAAACAGTTAACTTAGGTCGAGGATACTTTGGTAACTCTACACTAGCTAGAGATACTGAAATATATAAAGAACTATCTTCTACTATAAAAGACCCTGCACATTTAGAACAAATAGAGAATGTTATACAACAACAGTTAGGTACAGCAATTACACAAGAAGAAAGAGCCTCTGTTGAATCTAATAGATATAGAGGACAAGTTATTTCACCAGGAAGAATCATGGCAATGAACTTTGCTAATCCTAATACTGAACGCTATAAGAAAATATCAGGACTTATTGATGGTGTAGTTACTTTAGGACTTGACCCATTTAATTTAGTTGGTGGACAGTTTACAAGATTAACCAGGTCAGGTAGACAATTCTTTACAGGTAACAAAATGAACGGTTGGCTAAATGCTAAGAAAAGTGGTAATACTATTTATCAAGCTGCAGAAGTTAATATTAAAGGTAAAAAAGCTACTAGATACGTTGATGTTGGAGACCAAGTATTAGAAGCAAATAAAGTATATGAAATAGATGAACTAGTTGATGTTGCTAAAGAAGGAGGACTAGGACATTTTAAATTTTATAAAGATACTAACGGTGCAACAGTTAAGACTAAAGTTAAAAATACTCGTGGCTCTGCTGCTGCTAGAAAAGAAAATGCTGTTACCCGTGTAAATAAAGGTGAACATGGCACAGACATTTTAGTAGATGCAAGTCAACTAAGTAAAACACTAGCTAAAGTAGGACCACAAGAAAAAGTAAAAGCACTAGCACTAGGTATATCAGAAGACTTTACATATTTTGGTGATGAAGCTACAAGTGCATTTGATGATTATATAGATTTTGCTATAGACCATAGCACTGTAAAAGGAGAAGCATTTGCAGGAGAACTAGATAATCCAACAATACAAAAATTAGCAGATGAAGTATCCAAAGTTGGCAAAGCTGCTGATGATGGTGACAAAGCAGCCATACAAAAAATAGCAGGTCTTGAAGCTGAACTAGATAAAAACATATCTACTTATGTTAAAGGACTGCGAGAAGGTAGAGTAAGAAACATAGAACGTGCTAAATCTGCTTCAGGTTTATCTAAATTTTTAAAACCTTCTTTAAATAAAACACAGTTTGAAGACTGGCACAACACTACAGGTAAAAACATATATAACTTTTTGTATGACCAAATACAAACTGGTGGTATGGAATACAGAGATATTATGAAATTACTTCCTGATATATCACCTGCTTCTAAAGGAGCTATCATAGCAGCAAAATCTGCTGATGAAATAGGTGATGTTATAGCAAGAGAAGTAAGAGTAGGAAATATTACTAAAAGATTAGACCCATACTCATACACATTTAAAGGACATCTGTCAAGAAAAGCAGGCAAAGTTTTAAATAGAAATGGCAAAAGCCTTGATGATGGAGGACGTATAGATTTTTCTGATATGGGTGACTTCCTAGGTATAGGTGCAGTAGTTAGTAGAAAAGCTACAGATAACAAAATGTATAGATTGTTTAAAGAAGTAGCACCTAGTTTTATTACAGCTCATTCATCTGCTAGAGGATTTAAAGAAATTGAAAAACTAATAGACTCGATGCCTTTTAACAAACAACAAAGAACTAAATTGTATAACGATTTAATTGATACGAACGTACGTTTAGATGAATTTGCTATACAAAATAATAGAATATCTAAATTAAGATTAACTGAAGAGTTCTACAAATTGTTGTTAGGTGATGATATGGCAAGTGGTTTACTTGGAGAAGTACAAAAGATGTTAACTGCTAAAGGATTTCCACAACAATTTTCAGGTGGTGTCTTAGATTTTATAGCAGAAGTAAAAAATTCAAGAGCTTATTGGATTTCACTTGTAGGAGATGAAATAGTAGATGTAGGCTTCACAGGAGCTAAATCTAAGAAAGCAGGACAATCTATAACAGAAGCTGCTAAGACACAATTAAATGTTAACGAACTAGAAGGACTAGCACAAAAAGGTGACAAAGATGGAATAGTAGAATTTATTACACAAACATTTGATGGAGACCAAGAGTTTGCTTTACCTACTGCACAGTTAATGTCAGAAATGTTAACAGGCAATATACCGTTACCTGATATGAATGAAACGTTTAGGATACTCGGTACGTTTAGAAACACTTTATATCAAATGACAAAGTTAGATAAACTAGGTCCAAAAAGAATTGACTTACCACAGCTGTTATCACTAGATGGTAACGTTGACGAAATAACTGACCTAGCTAAAAAAGATGATGGCTTTGCACAGTTTATTGCTAACTGGTCAAGTAATGAAAAACAATCTGTAAAAAAATTAACAGACGAATATACACGTATTACAGGTGAGAAATACAGTAAGGTTCCTAATCCTAAAGTACTAGAAATATTTGATGCTTTAGATAACGCACAAATGGTACAAGAAGCATTTGGTGCAGGCAATATTGCTGCTAATG
>Ga0209337_1004086_pt1 | contig 10165 bp, 9 predicted proteins | sample LinPmetageLP53_FD_184044 | JGI IMG/M metagenome (GOLD analysis project Ga0209337, IMG submission 184044) | Marine viral communities from the Pacific Ocean - LP-53 (SPAdes) (version 2) | ecosystem: Environmental > Aquatic > Marine > Oceanic | place: Pacific Ocean | collected 2010-02-08 | reverse complement strand
CTAACACCTTAGCTGCTGCAATTGCTGCAGCTAATAGTTCTTCGTGGACTATGTACCAAATAGGTGATTCTAATACCAGTACATTGACAGCAGGTGGTGGTGGTTCGGTAGCTTCATCAGATTTTGATTACAATGCAACTGGTAATACCAACGTACTTACTTGGCTACAAGGTAGTTCAAGTGCAGCCTCAGGTGGTAATTTTGATGCGGCAATAACAGGTAACACTAACGATTTAAACATCCGATGTGAAACTATTGGTTGTGTAAACAACTGGGATATTGACGGCAACAGTAATGACATTGATGTTACTCAGATAGGGACGGACGATAAGAGTATTACGTTTACTTTAGTTGGTGATTCAAACGATGTTGACATTGACCAAACGACTGCGGCATCAGGAGTAACAGACACTATTAGTTTAGTTGCAGCTTCTACATCAGGTACTATTAATATAGACCAATGTACAAGTGGCTGTTAATAGCTTTATTATCTAGTTCGCTTTACGCAGATATAGGCGAGATATCAGAGCTGAGAGGCAACGGTGAAGTTTTGCGTAGCACAGGAGGCGATAAGTTGCTTGCTGAACTTGCTTTAGGTATTTTTAGTAATGATGATGTTCGCACAGGTAATGGTCGTATGGCTCTTACTTTTTTAGATGACTCAGTTCTTAAACTAACTGAGCATTCTAAGATTATAGTTGACGAATACATCTACGACCCCGACCCTTCTAAATCTAAGCTATCTCTTAGAATGGCTAGTGGTACTGCTAGGTTTATCACAGGCAAACTGGGCAAAATAAACAAAGAAAACATATCGATCAGAACACCTTCTGCAAATATAAGTATACGAGGAACAGATTTTACCACCACAGTTGATGAAATAGGTCGTAGTCTCATCATTTTATTGCCTAATGAAGATGGGACAAGTTCAGGGGAGATTACAGTAAAAACAGCAGCAGGGACAGAAGTCCTTAATAAACCTTTTCAAGCAACTATGGTTTCAGTGTCAGAAGCACCCCCCACTAGACCAGTAACTTTAATAAACATGACGTTAGGTTTCATTAACAATCTTCTTATAATAAACCCACCAGAACAGGTAGAAAAAGCGGTAGAAGAACAAAACACTCAATCAACAAACGTGCTCGATGTGGATTTTTTAGAAGAGAATTTTGAAGAGGAAGAACTAGAAGACGATGAGTATTATGTAGACAGGCTTGGGATTGATTTACTTTCAGTAGATTTTTTAATAGACCTGTTAGCTTTCATAGAAGGTCAAGATGAAGTTTCTAAAATAGGCGATGTAACCATAGAAGGTATAACTGCGGGTTACGATGCTAAAGCGCAAACGTATTCTTTTGTAGACGGAGAAATGCTTACGTTTTTTAGGAGCGTTGAAAATACAATAGACCTAGAAATACCTAAAATAAGTGCGTACAACATACAGATTTTATCAGCAGGAAAATTTATAGACATAACAGTAAACGGAGGGGGAGATGGTGCGATTATTATTACTCAGTCTGATTAGTTTTCCTTTAATGGCAGGCAACAATGCTATTACTGTGGAACACAAAGGTTCTTCATCTGTTATTAACATTAAACAAGTAGGTTATACCAATAATGCTACAGTTTATTGTGGACTATCTAATGGTGTGTACAGTACTCATACTTGTACCAGAGCGGTGGTTAATTTAACCAGCACAGGTCACGGCAACACAGCTAAAGCATACTCACAATGGTCTAATCACACAGACAATGTTTTTACTATTACGCAGACAGGGCATAACAACTATGGATATTTAGATTTAGATAAGAATGATAACACTGGAGTCATAATACAAAACGGAGACTCTAATCATGGTGAAGTTTTGATGGCTGGAGATGATAATGCCTACACAATAAGTCAAACAGGTGACAATAAATACGCTAAAATATATGCTTTTGGAGACGATGCAGACTCCACTATCACACAATCAGGATCAGGAAACCATAATGCGTACATCTATAACTATAACTATGCTGACAATAATTCTTCTACCATTGTTCAATCTGGAAGCGGAGCACATGATGCAGATATTTTTTGGTATTCCGATGCTGACAATGGGACAGCCTCTATAAATCAGTCAGGATCAGGCGATCACACGGCTAGACTTAATTTTTACACTGACGAGTATAACGTAGGTGTTACTCAAACAGGAGCTAACGATAAATCATTTACGGCTACCTATAACTGTGCGAGCAGTTGCACTAAAACAGTAACTATCACACAGTATGATTAAAGGTGTAACTTTAGTAGGTTTAATTTGTTTATTAGGGTTACCCCTAATACTGCAACTTGCTCCGTTAGAGATTTTAAAATTAAAGGTATTTGACCAACTCGTTACAGAACAGCAACCTTCAGGGTACTTTACAGTATTAAACATAACAGAAGAAGATATAATGAGAGAAGGCGGTTATCCGTTACCGAGACAAAGACTTGCCGAGGTTAACGCGCAGTTACTAAACAACGGGGCTCTTGGTGTTGGTTGGGTAATCGCTTTTCCCCAACCTGATCGATTTGGCGGAGATAAAGAATTTTCTGAAGCTCTTTCTTATGCACCTAGTGTTCTTGCTATGTTTGAAAGCGATAACGGAGTATACCCACCAACAACAGGAACTGTGATTTTAGGCGAAGATGTAGGCGGAATCACTGCAGAAGGTGTCATACAAAACATAGACATACTTAAACAAAGTGCTAACCAAGGAATAGCCGTGGCTAGACCTGAGATAGACTCTCTTATCAGAAGACTACCTTTGTTGCTAAGAACACCTGATGGTTGGGTGCCTGCATATGGAACAGAAGTTTTAAAAATATTAGCAGGAGCAGACACATATGTTATTAAAACAAATCAGAACGGATTGGAACAACTACGAGTTAAAGGACTAGCTCCTGTTTCAGTGGATTCGTTAGGTCGTAAATGGATAAGTTGGGTAGACACACCGCAAACGGATCTAAAAGAAATGGACGTAGAGGGTAAATTTGTATTCGTTGGTTTTACAGCTAAAGGGGTTATGCCTCAATTGGCTACTCCTGCGGGTTTGCTAGAGCCCCATAAAATACAAGCAGCACTAGCTGAATCCATTCTTATAGAGAACAGTCCTCAAGTACCCGATTGGTCATTATCAGCAGAATTGGCTATTTTTACAATTTCTGTAGTCCTCACGTGGTCAGTGTTAAGCGTTTTGGGGGTTACCCTTGGTATAAGTATAGCCACTTTGGCTATGTTTTGTACTGGTCTAAGTGGATACTATCTTGTACAAAATGGTGTTTTGATCGATGTCTCATGGTCTTTACTATCGCAGTTTATTACAGGAACGATAGCATTTTATTTACGTTTCAGAGAGCAATACAAACTACGACAGCAGATTAAAAAACAGTTTGAACATTACTTGGACCCAAGACAAGTCAAACAATTACAATCGAATCCTGAACTATTGGTGCTAGGTGGTGAAAAAAGATACGCTACATTTTTGTTCACAGATGTGCGAGGGTTCACCTCCATGTCTGAATCGTTACCGCCTGAAAAAGTAACGTACATAATGAACAAAGCATTGACCGCACAACAGACAGCAGTTCAAAAACACGAAGGAATGGTGGATAAATACATTGGCGATGCAATGATGGCAATATTTAACGCACCTTTGGATTTAGATAATCATGAGGATGCAGCAATACGCTGTGCCGAGGATATATGCAAAAATATGGTCAAGCTTAACACAGAGCTACAAGCAGAAGGTCTTCCGTCTATTGCCATAGGAATCGGAATCAACACAGGAGAAGCAGTGATTGGCAACATGGGTAGTGACTCGAGATTCGACTATACTGCAATAGGTGATGCTGTCAACACCGCAGCACGTTTTGAAAGTGCAACTAAACAAGTTGGTGTTGATTTAATTATTGGTGAAAGCACTAAACAAAATTCCAGAATTAAGTTAAACTTGTTAAAGCCTATAGAAGTAAAAGGCAAAAGTAAATTTTTGGAGATATACACATTATGAAATTTGGATTAATTAAAAATGTTATAGGAGCTGTTGCTCCTACACTAGGTACTGCATTGGCTGGTCCAATGGGTGGTATGGCAGCCAATATGATTGCAGATGTACTAGGTTGTGATCCTGAGCCTAAAAAAATGCAGAAAGCTATTGAACAAGCAACACCAGAACAGCTAGCTGAGCTTAAAAAAGTTGAGACAGAGTTTGAAATTAAAATGAAAGAGTTAGATGTAGATCTGTTTGCGTTAGAAACAGCAGATGTACAGGACGCAAGAAAACAATTTAGTGGAGACTGGACAGCTAGAGTATTTGGATTAGTGGCTTTGTTTGGTTTTGTAGGGTACATTTTCACAGTTACACTAATGCCACCCGACCAAAACTCAGACACGATAGTTAGCTTAGTACTGGGTTACTTAGGGGGACTAGTATCAGGTATCTCAAGCTTTTATTTCGGTGCTTCACAAAAACAGGACTAAACATGAAAATCTCGGACGAAGGTTTAGAGTTAATTAAAAAATTCGAAGGATGCGAAACCAAAGCATACCAGGATTCTGTAGGCGTCTGGACAATTGGCTATGGTCACACTAAAAATGTTAAAGAAAATGATGAGATTTCTGAGGATTATGCTATGTCTATGCTTAAAGAAGAGATAGTTGAGTACGAACAGTATATCGAAAATTTAATCGACATTTCTCTCAGTCAGTGTGAATTTGATGCTCTTTGTTCTTGGGTGTACAATTTAGGTCCAACTAATTTAAAAGAATCGACTCTGTTAAAAGAGTTAAACCATGCTAATTTTGAAAGAGTACCTGATGAGATTAAACGCTGGAACAAAGCAGGTGGTAAAGTTCTTGATGGGTTAAAACGTAGAAGAGAAGCAGAAGCACTGCTTTTTCAAGCAGAGGAATGGAGAGAGGTGTAGTATGCCATTAGCTAAGTTTGTATTAAAACCTGGAGTTGATCGTGAAGGAACTTCTTACGACAGCGAGGGTGGCTGGTTTGACAGTAATCTAATCCGTTTTAATCGAGGAAGACCACAGAAAATAGGTGGTTGGCGTAAGGATAACGAGAATACTTTTCTTGGAACCTGTCGTGCGTTACATGGCTGGGTTGACTTAGACGGCTCAAAATACTTAGGTTTAGGGACAACAAATAAATATTACCTAGAAGAAGGCGGAAGTACATTCACAGACATCACACCTATACGTGTAACAACAGGGAATAATGAAATATCATTTGCTGCAACAAATGGAAGTTCCACGTTAACTGTTACAGACACAGCTCATGGTGCGGTTACTGGTGATTTTGTTACATATAGTGGCTGTGCCTCACTAGGAGGTTTAGTAACTGCTGCTGTGTTAAACCAAGAGTACGAAATAATTGGGATAACCAGTGTTAATGTGTACACAATAACAGCCAAAGATACTTCTGGAGATACTGTTACAGCTAATGCTAGTGATAGTGGTGATGGTCAAGGCACTGTTGTTGGTGCATATCAAATTAATGTTGGTCTTGATGTGTACGTTTCTTCAACTGGTTTTGGAGCAGGAACTTGGGGTGCGTCTACTTGGGGGTCTACTTCTGCTTTGTCCTCAAACAACCAATTAAGGCTATGGAGCCATGATCATTTTGGCGAGGACTTAGTTATGAATGTCCGAGGTGGTGGTGTGTATTACTGGGATGAAAGTAGTGGAACGAGCAGCAGAGCAGTTGCTTTATCTGACATCTCAGGTGCTAACTTAGTTCCTACTGTTGGGTTACAAACACTTGTGTCTGAAAAAGATAGACATTTAATTGTCTTAGGAGCAGACCCTATCTCTGGTTCGACTAGATCAGGAGCAATCGATCCAATGCTAATTGCGTTTAGCGACCAAGAAAATGCATTAGATTTTGAAACAGTGACAACAAATACTGCAGGAAGTTTAAGACTTTCAGAAGGAAGTATTATTGTAGGTGGTCACAAAGCAAGACAAGAAATACTGATATGGACGGATACTGCTCTGTACAGTATGCAATTTATTGGACCACCATACACTTTTGGGGTCAATCTTTTAAACAAAGGCTCTGGGTTAGCAGCACCAAATGCTGCTATAAACGCAGCACCTGGAACTTTCTGGATGAGTTCTGATAATTTCTATGTGTATAATGGTAGCGTACAGACACTTCCTTGTACTGTACACAGTTATGTGTTTGATGACATAAATTTAGGGCAGATACATAAAATATTTGCTTTCAGCACAGCACAGTTTGATGAAGTTGGTTGGTTTTACTGCTCTTCGGACAGCACCGAGATAGACAGATACGTTTGTTATGATTATGCTGATAGTGTTTGGACGTATGGCTCGTTGAGTAGAACAGCATGGCTAGACCAAGGTATTGTAAATTATCCAAGAGGAACTGCTAGCAATTATCTGTATCAGCATGAATTTGGATACAATGATGATGGCAGCCCTATGACCAATGTTTACATCGAAAGCTCAGACTTAGATATAGGTGACGGAGAACAGTTTGCCTTTATTAGTAAAATAATTCCTGATGTACGTTTTTTAAGCAACAGTGAAAGTGGTCAAGTAAATTTTGTATTAAAAACAAAAGATTTTCCAGGAGACAGTTTAACTACTTCCAGCACTAACGCTTTAACCAGCACGACACAGAAAAAAGATATGCGGGCAAGAGCAAGGCAGGCTGTTATTCGTTTTGAATCGGATGATGACGATACATCTGCGAACGACGATGTAGGCTGGCGTTTAGGTGCTACTCGTCTAGAAATAAAAAGCGATGGAAGAAGGTGAGTAAACTTTTAGTGACACGTCTACCTATTGCTCAAGGAACAGAGTTATCTCCTGAAACCTACAACAGGCTAGTTCGTATTCTTGAGATTAATTTAGGAGAGTTCGACCCTGACAACACTCGACAAATCTCTGCTACAGATAGAGATATTTTGTTTTTTAATCCTGGAACGATTATTTGGGAAACTTCGGTTGGTGTGTTACAGGTGTACACAGGAGAATACTGGGTGGACATCTCCACACCAGCTAACCCACAAGGCTACCAAGCTAATGCTTCTGTCGGGGAAATTTCTGTAAAAACAAATGGTGATTTAACAATAAATCTTGGCTCTGCAGAAGCAGGCTGGGAAGTAGAACGATATTATTCATAAGGAGAAAAAAATGGCTGAACCTTTTTATTACAACTGTACTTTAGTTAGAGTTATTGATGGAGACACAATAGACGTAGATATTGATTTGGGATTTGCTGTAATACTTTCTAAACAACGTGTTCGTTTAGCTGGGATAGACACACCAGAGAGCAGAACAAGAAACTTAGCAGAAAAAGCATTAGGTCTTCAAGCAAAAGAAAGACTCATAGAGTTATGTGGGGAAAAACTACAGGTTCAATCTTTAGGCAAAGGTAAGTACGGCAGGATACTAGGTATCCCCCACACAATAGAAGGTAAGGATATATGTGCTATGCTAATAAAGGAAGGGCATGCCGTAGAGTACTGGGGTGGGACTAAAGTTAAGGTCTGGGCATAAAAATTAACTCTGTAGATCGGTTCTAAGGACTTTTTTTAGATTGACTAAGGGTTAACTACCCCTTTAAACAGGTCTTATTGCTCATGAGTCTACCTGTTTCTATAAAGTATTTTAAATCGCTAATCGTTAAACCTTCTACGTTATCATACAAGTCTTTAGCTTTTACTTTGCTATACACACCCAGTTCTGTGTAACGCTTTTCGTAATGAACGTACTCTAATATTTTGTCCACCATTACTGTGACTCGAGTTCGTTTATATTTTGTATGGCTTTTCATCAAAGACTTTGAGCTTAGCCACACTACAGTGTTCTCTAGAAAATCGTGGTGTCTAGGTTTTTTAGCACCTTTAGTCGTTATCGTTAGACGCTTACATTTTTTCTCGTACTTATTATCCTGTAGAGACTTAAAGTCTATGTTCCTCTCTCGTAAGTCTGCGCTCAATTCTTTAAACGTAGGTTTAGCTGGGTGAAAGTTTTTTAATAGTACACAGAACGCTGATACGAAAACTGGACCATGCTGTTCTGCAGGAGTCAGTAAATGTGCGTACTCATGAAGTACAACAGACCAGCATCTTGCCCAAGACCTAGGAATAGTGATAATGTTGCCATAAGTCTGAGCTGTCGCGTTAACATTTCTGTTTGTAAAAACTACAGTGGTTTTTTGTCTTCGTTTTAATTTTTTATCTAATTGATTAACTATATGTAGAACTTGGGTATCGTCTAGCTCGTTTGTGTTCTTACCACTCCAACTTGCTTGTCTTTCCCATTTGTATACTTTGGATCTTTGTGAATCTCTCTTCATAATACTCTCCTTTCTTGTTTCTTAGTACACTCATCATACTATATTGTGCAAGAAAGTAAAGGACTTTTTTTATTTGTTTCTTTTTTATTTATTATTCGAGAGTTTTTAAGTATGATAACAGTATCAGTTCACAACTGCAGCTTTTCAGGCACAGCAATAAGCCTGCGTAAATAAAAATAACATACAGTGGAGAACGATATGCCTGGAATGAGAAGTAGAAGAGAAACGATTAGAGCAGGAAAAGACTGGTCTAAAGGTCAATACGCAGAAGAGAAAAAGAACAAGAATTCTAAGAAAAAATAATGCAGAACACTGCCCCAAGACAAGGGATTGCAGGTGCTGCTGAATATCTCGCTGCTCAAGGTCGTAATGGCGACACGATGCTCTCGCACACTACAGCTGGCGAAACCATTATCCCTCAAGAGCTTTTAGACAAAAACCCTAATTTACGAAAAGATTTACAAAACGCTTTCGATTACGAAGACATACCTATGGACCAATACGTTGTTGGTTCTGGTGTTATGTCCATCAACCCAGAAACAGGTTTGCCTGAGTTTGGTTGGCTAAGCAAAACATGGAAAAGCGTAAGAAAAACAGTTAAAAAAGCTGGTCCAGTTATAGGTGCTATAGTCGGTGGCATGATTGGTGGTCCAGTAGGTGCTTCTATCGGCGCAGGAATAGGAACACATACTTCTGCAATGCCTAAGGAAGACATACTAAGAAACATGGCAATCGCTTATGGCGGTGCTAATATAATTCAAGGAGCAGGTGTTGGTGGAGCAACAGGCGCAGCAAGAACTGCTGCTAGTTCTGCTGGTGGCTGGAGTAATCCGTTTGCTGCAGCATGGGATGGTGTAGGTGCATTTTTTAGTGGTGCCAACTGGACACCTATGGGTGTTGGCGAAACATCTGGTATCGGTGGGTTTTTTCAAGACATCGGTGGAGGTGCTGCTAGAAGCATGGGGTGGGGCGGAACACAAACATTGGTTGACGCAGGACTAACTGGAGCAGAAGCACAACAAGTAGCAGCAGCAATGCAGAATGGTACATCTGCGGTTAATGCAGCACAAGCTATAGGAATTACAGACACAACTATACTAAGAAGTTTAGCTTCTTCTGCTGGACCAGGAATAATGAATGCTGGTGGAACCGCGTGGGCTGCGATGAATCCTTTAGAAAAATGGGCGGTACAAACTGGGTTTGATGTAGCCACGGGCATAGCTCAAGAACAAGGAGAATCAGAAGGTATGCAGGGAGCTCAAGCGTACATGGGCAGAGGTTTAACTTCTGGCGGAGCAATACCACAACAAGATATTCAAGGAAGTAATGTGGGTGTGGCTGGTGGTCAACAAATCGGTGGTAATATAAATGCTAGTTCTTTCCAACAAGGAGTAAACGCTCCTAGAACTACAACAATAACAGATACAAGAGGCGGAAACACAGCAATGCTACCTATGGGTTCTGGGCAAAACGCACCTATGCAACAGGCTCCTGCGTATGAGTCAGCAATTGCTAGAACATCCCAAGGCAACGAATTACTAGATCTATTAGCAGGAAATCTTTCTAAACGTCAACTTGAAGGTGCTCCTGGGTTAGCCAGTTTAACCACACCATTCCCAGTTTTTGCCCCTCCCACGTATGCTGCAGCAAATGGCGGTTTTGTAGGGTATCGTGAAGGCGGTCTTAGAGCAGCAGATGGTACAACACCTAGTTATGCACAGTTGCAACTTCCAGAAAGTTTAGCAGATAGGACATATTATCAAAAATTAGAGATACAAGAACTGTTGTCGGATATGGC
>Ga0209337_1004085_pt1 | contig 10167 bp, 18 predicted proteins | sample LinPmetageLP53_FD_184044 | JGI IMG/M metagenome (GOLD analysis project Ga0209337, IMG submission 184044) | Marine viral communities from the Pacific Ocean - LP-53 (SPAdes) (version 2) | ecosystem: Environmental > Aquatic > Marine > Oceanic | place: Pacific Ocean | collected 2010-02-08 | reverse complement strand
TTAATGTTTTTACCAACACCCTTTCAAAAAGTTTTCAACCTCAAGAGAATCATACAGATGGCAGTTAACGCAGCAAAAAACTACACAAACCCTACCATGAGAAAAAACCTTTTTAATAAAATTAAATCAGGTGGTAAGGGTGGTAATCCCGGTCAGTGGTCTGCACGTAAAGCACAGATGTTAGCCAAGCAGTACAAGTCTAAAGGTGGAGGTTACAAGTCTTAAAATGGGTCACTACACAAAAAGATTGACTAAGGTTGTTGGAGGCTTAAAGAAAGCTTCTAAACTACATGCAGGACAAGCTAAAACACTTAAAACAATATTAAAAGATCAGAAGAGTTATCATGGCGGCAAAAAAACCAGACCCCAAGGTGGGAACAGGAAAAAAACCTAAAGATAGTGATAGAAGACTTTATACTGATGAGAACCCTAAAGATACAGTCAGTATAAAATTTGCTACTGTTGCAGACGCAAAGGCAACGATTGCAAAAGTAAAAAGAATAAAAAAACCTTACGCTAGAAAGATTCAGATCTTGACAGTGATGGAACAACGTGCTAAAGTAATGGGCAAGACTGAGGTGGTTCGTTTATCTAAACAAGCTAAACTCCAGTTGAAAAAAACAAAAGGATAAATTATGCCCTACCTTATTAGCAACATACCTCACTTCAAAGTGTGGGTGAGGAGAGAGTATACATGTAACCATGAGCAATATCATGGAGAGTTTTTACATGGAATGGTTATTGCAGTCAACACAATACCTGACAGGTGTTTAAGTTTTCAAGTAATTTTTACTGGCTGTGAGAGTGACTTTGATGAGAATGAAGAGAACGTACATGGTGGTGCAATGTGGGCAAGGTTGCCTATCACAGCACTGGTAGCTGATGAGACTTATGAGGAATGGCCTCAGACGATGGAGACACATCTAGCACAGCCTTGGGATTGCTCCTCTCACCACCATTCTATTGTAAAGATAGACAGAGTAAGTTCTAGTCCTTGGCTGTGTAAGATAGATGGAGAGTTTTACAAAGGCAAGTATTTGTTTACTGTAGACTACACAGAGAATGATATTGCAGATGATCCTGCCCAACACAAGCAGAGCCATGTGATACAACTAACAGACGCAGCTCAGTGGACAGGAAACATTGTGGCACTACCGAACAACAGAGTCAGGGCAACGAGTCCTGCATTATGGGAGACAGGAGAGGGCGCACCTGACTTTAAACCTAGCCAGTACCTACACGCAGCAGAAATCCACAATAGTTACTTAGACCCTGCTGTTACTTTTAATAATTTATATTCTGGGGGATAAATAAATGATGAAGAAAAAAGGGTATGCTAAAGGTGGCATGAAGAAAAAAGGTTACTCAAAGGGTGGTGCAATGCCTATGGATAAAGATCCAAAGACAGGTAAAATGATGCCTAAGTTTGCTATGGATGGCAAAGGTAAAATGGCTAAAGGCGGCATGATGAAGAAGAAGGGTTATGCCAAGGGTGGTATGATGAAGAAGAAAGGTATGGCTAAAGGTGGAGCTATGAAAGCCAAAAAGAAGTAATGGCATTAGCTAAACCACAAAAATCCCTTAAAGATTGGGGTAAGCAAAAGTGGAGAACCTCTTCTGGTAAACCCTCAAAGGGTAAGAAAAGGTATCTCCCTGATGCTGCTTGGAAGTCTTTATCTGCATCTGAAAAGGCTGCAACAAATAAAGCTAAAGCTAAAGGTGATAAGGCAGGTAAACAGTTTGTTAAACAGCCTAAAAGTATTGCAAAGAAAACAGCGAGGTATAGATAATGGAAGAAAAAAAGAAAAAATATGTTCCTTATAGTGAAAGACCCATGTTTAATAAAATTAAGGGTTTGTATACTCGCAAAAAAATTATAAGAATTAATAAACTTTTAAAGAGATATGAAAATTTTAAAAGTAAAAATGATTCAAATATTAGGTTTAATACTTGGTTAAAAAATAATAATATTAAATGGACAGATAAAGATCAAAATACTTACAAATATGAGATAAATAAATAATGCAAAAAAAAGTAGAAATTTAAAATGATCACACCAGAAAGACTAGATGATTGGCGTATTGTACCAAGGTTGTTGATCTTGTCGTACATGATTGTGTTCTATCAAACATGTAACTGGTTTATGAATCTACCTGATCCCAACAATGCACAGGCAGGGTTTGTTTCTGTCGTTGTTGGAGCAGGTGCTGCATGGTTTGGACTTTATGTAAACAAAGGTAGAGCATCAGTACAGGTGACTGCCAAATCAGAAATAAGGGAGAATATATAATTATGTGGGAAAGAATAAAAACATTTTTTAAAGAACGTGGTGAAGGTACTGCTTGGGATTTAGATTATGGCAAACTTATAATTATAGCTCTGTGCATTTACATAGCGTTTATTAAATGAGCAGCATGAAGCACATAACGGTAATGATACTAGCGTTAGGCTTGATGGGCTTATTAGGTATTATAGTCGTAGATGAGTTTATGATGGCATCAGAACATGGTGGTGAGTTTGATAAGGGCATCTTAGCCTTGTTAAACAATGCTCTTGTTGGTGTTGTTGGTATTGTAGCAGGTTATGTTACAGGTAATAGCAACGGCAAAGGATGTACTTGTAAATAATGTCAGTGTAAGGAAAAGTAGATGTCACAAGATCCAAGACTAAAACGTGCAGGTGTCAGTGGTTTTAACAAACCAAAAAGAACACCTAATCATGCTACAAAGTCACATGTTGTTGTGGCAAAGCTAGGTGATGAAATACAAACAATTCGTTTTGGTCAACAGGGTGTTAGTGGTGCAGGAAAGAATCCTAAGAGTGCAAAAGATAAAGCACGAAAGAAGTCTTACTATGCAAGACATAATGCACAGGATGCAAGTCCTTCAAAACTTTCAGCACGATATTGGTCACATAAAGTAAAATGGTAACATTTTTTGCTATATCAATATTCGTTGCATTAGTCTACTTAATTGTAACATTACTATGGGTGTCAGATGTTTAGTGCATTAACAACAATACTGGGTTCAGTGGGTAGCTTGGCTACAAGTTACATTGATGGTAAGACTGCCGTACAAAAAGCTGAAGCACAGATTCGTATGAAGGAAGCAACAGGCGAAATTGATTGGGAGCTTGCTGCTATACGTGCTACACAGAGTTCATGGAAAGACGAATGGCTCACTATAATTTTTACACTACCATTAATTTTGTGTTTCTGCGGCAACTGGGGAAGACAAATTGTCACAGATGGGTTTATTGCCTTGCAAAATATGCCTGATTGGTATAGTATAAGTTTAGGAGCTATAGTAGCTGCATCATTTGGGATACGATCTGTAAGTAAATTTTTTGGAATGAAAAATAAAAATAAATAAAGTACACATAAAATATAGAAATAGGTATTTAGGGCAACGTAGGTTTCCTATAACTAGATTTAAACATAAATGTAGATGGATTAAAAAGAAAGAAGATAGAGATGAGTTATACATTAAGTTCAAAAAGTTTAAGCAGATTAGAAGGTGTAGACAACTCCTTGCAGAACTGCGTTAAAAAAGCTATAGAATTAACTAAGGTTGACTTTGGCTGCATCTGTGGTATGAGAACTCCTGCAGAACAACAAGCTCTTGTTGATAAAGGTGCTTCACAAACTTTAAAATCTAAACACCTTGAAGGTCTAGCAGTAGATCTCATGGCATACGTTGGGGGGAGGGCCTCATGGGAGTTAAGTCTATATGACGATATAGCTGATTCCATGAAGGAAGCTGCAAGGCTTGAGAACGTGGGCATTCGTTGGGGAGCAGCTTGGCATATAGATGACATTCGTAATTGGGATGGCACAATGGAAGAGGCTATGAATGCCTATATAGATCTTAGAAGGAATCAAGGTAGAAGACCATTTATTGATGGACCTCACTTTGAACTTGGGATAAACTGATGGGATTATGGTTGGGTATGATATTATTATGTGCATCTCCTCAAGCAGATAGTTGTTTAATAATAACATCAAATGAATTAATGTTAACAAAAGACGAATGTTTTATTCATTCAACAAAAAAAACACAAGAAGCATTAAAGAGTTCTTCTGTTTATAAAGCTAAACCTATGTGTCAAATTATACCGTCAGTTGTATTACCTGAAATAAAAAAGGGAAAGAATATATAATGGCTAGAAACTTAACAGAAAAACAGCAGAAGTTTCTTGATGTTCTTTTTGAGGAAGCAGAGGGTAATCCTGTTACTGCAAAAAAACTAGCAGGGTACAAAGAAAATAACTCTACCGCTGCAATAACCTCATCACTTCAAGAAGAAATAGTTGACTTAACTAAAAAGTTTATTTCAAGCAGTGCAACAAAGGCTGCCTATTCTTTACATCAAATTATGCATAGTCCTACAGACTTAGGTAATAAAGAAAAGATGATGGCTGCAAAAGATATACTTGACAGAGGTGGGTTTGTAAAAACCGATAAGGTAGAAGTAACCTCTTCAAGTCCACTTTTTATTCTACCACCTAAACAAAATGAAGACGAATAAAAACTGGAAGTTACCTAAACCAGAAGAGACAGAGGATGGCTACAACTGGAAACCTGTAGTCAGAGTTGGCAGGACTATACCTTTTGGTTATGAACAGAGTGAGGATGATAAAGATCTCCTCCTTCCCATTGTAGAAGAACTAGAACTACTAGAGAAAGCCAAAAAGTTTATTAGGCAGTATAGCTATCGGCAAGTTGCAAACTGGTTAAGTACACAGTCAGGTAGAAGTATCTCGCATGTAGGTTTAATGAAGAGAATTAAAATTGAACAAAAACGTAAGACAGAAGCTTCAACTCAACGCTACCTTGCCCAAAGGTATAAAGAAGCGTTACAAAAAGCAGAAGATCTTGAAGCCAAAGTTACAGGAAGAAGAGAAGAAAGTATTCCCACAGGTTAAGCCTGAACCGATAGAAGTAGAAGTAGCTCAACAAAAAGTTATCTTTGAACCTAATCGTGGACCTCAAACAGAGTTTCTTTCTTCTAATGAACGAGAAGTCCTTTACGGAGGCAGTGCAGGTGGTGGTAAGAGTTACGCTATGCTTGCAGATCCAGTACGCTACCTAAACAATCCACACTTTAGAGGGCTGTTAGTTAGACGTACAACAGAAGAATTAAGGGAACTAATATCAGTTTCAAAGACCTTGTACCCACAGGCTATTCCAAATATTAAGTTTATGGAACGAGACAAGACTTGGGTAGCACCATCAGGAGCAACACTGTGGCTTTCTTACCTAGATAGGGATGATGACGTAACAAGATATCAAGGTCAGGCGTTTAGTTGGATAGGGTTTGACGAGCTTACACAATGGCCTACATCTTATCCTTTTGATTATATGAGATCTAGATTACGTACTACTAAAGATAGTGGTTTAGATCTTTACCAGAGAGCAACAACAAACCCCGGTGGTCCGGGACATCAATGGGTTAAGAAGATGTTTGTAGACCCTGCTCCACATGGTACAGCGTTTTGGGCAACAGATATAGAAACAGGACAGCAGTTAAAGTGGCCTAAAGGTCATAGCCGAGAAGGACAGCCACTGTTTAAAAGAAGGTTTATACCTGCTACATTATTTGATAATCCATACCTAGCAGAAGATGGAATGTATGAAGCAAACTTGCTTTCATTACCAGAGAATCAGAGAAAACAACTACTAGAAGGTAATTGGGATGTTAATGAAGGAGCAGCTTTTCCTGAGTTTAATAGGAGTATCCATGTTGTACAACCTTACGAGATACCTAATGGATGGACAAAATTTAGAGCTTGCGACTATGGCTACGGAAGTCACACAGGAGTTGTCTGGTTTGCCGTTGCTCCTGATGAACAACTAATTGTTTATAGAGAACTGTATGTTTCAAAAGTATTAGCTACAGATTTAGCTGATATGGTACTGGAAGCAGAACAGGGAGATGGGACTATTCGTTACGGTGTACTTGATAGTTCTCTTTGGCATAAACGTGGAGATACTGGTCCTTCACTTGCAGAACAAATGGTAATGAAAGGATGCAGATGGAGGCCATCAGATAGAAGTAGAGGGAGTAGAATTGCAGGAAAGAACGAGATACACAGAAGATTGCAAATTGATGAATTTACCGAATCACCTCGTATGGTGTTTTTTAATAACTGCACAAGTATTATTTCTCAACTTCCGAGCATACCATTAGATAAAAATAATTCAGAAGATGTAGATACAAAATCAGAAGACCACCTCTACGATGCTTTACGTTATGGGGTAATGACTAGACCAAAAAGTAGTTTGTTTGATTATAATCCTGATACACAACGTACAGGATTTCAGGCATCAGATGCAACATTTGGATATTAAGGATAAATTATGGCAGAAGATATAAAACAAATGGCAATGGATGCTGAAGAATCAGCTGCAATAGATGATGTAGATATTAATGCTTTAACAGATGAGCCTATAGGTCAAATAGAAAAATTTGTAAAAGAAAAGTTTAATGCAGCAGAAACCTCTAGAAGATATGATGAAGAACGGTGGATCAAAGCTTATAGAAACTATAGAGGACTTTACAGCCCAGAAGTTCAATTTACTTCTACAGAAAAATCTAGAGTATTTGTTAAGGTTACAAAGACTAAAGTTCTTGCTGCCTATGGTCAACTTGTAGAAGTTTTATTTGGTGCTAGTAGATTTCCACTCGGTATTAGTCCTACAACTTTACCAGAAGGAGTAGAAGATACTGTAAGCTTTGAAACTAACCCTCAACTCAAAGAGGCTCTAGGAGACTCAGAAACAGCCTCTACAGAGGAAAGATCACTTTTACCGGGGGAAACCCTTCCAGAATTTAATGACCGTGTAGGGCCTCTTAAAGACGATCTGAGTGCAGTTGAGGATGATGTAGAGTTTAAACCCGGTAAAAGTCCTTCGGCTGTACAGTTTCATCCTGCAATGGTTGCAGCTAAAAAAATGGAAAAGAAAATCCATGATCAGTTAGAAGAGTCTAATGCTAAAAAACAATTAAGATCTACTGCTTTTGAAGCTGCATTATTTGGCACTGGTATTATGAAAGGACCTTTTGCAGTAGATAAAGAATATCCTAATTGGAATGAAGAAGGTGAATATAATCCTTTATTTAAAACAATGCCACAAACATCTAATGTTTCTATCTGGAATTTTTATCCTGATCCAGATGCAAACAATATGGATGAAGCAGAGTATGTTATAGAGAGACACAAAATGTCTCGTTCTCAACTACGTGCCTTAAAGCGTAGACCTTTCTTTAGAGAAAATGCTATTGATAGAGCAATAGATATGGGAGAAAACTATAATAAAGAGTGGTGGGAACATGCAATGGATGAGGATAATGAAGATGATTATTCTCAAAGATTTGAAGTATTAGAGTTCTGGGGTTTTGTAGATCGTAATGTTATAGAGCAATATGATGTTGATGTGCCATCAGAATTAAAAGATGTTGATCAAGTTAATGTAAATATCTGGATTTGTAATGGATGTGTTCTACGCCTTGTTATGAATCCTTTTACCCCTGCTTATATACCCTACTATGTTACTCCATACGAAATGAACCCCTATACTATTTTTGGTATAGGTATTGCAGAGAACATGGATGACACACAGACATTAATGAATGGATTTATGAGAATGTCTGTAGATAATGGTGCTTTATCTGGTAACTTGTTGATTGAGATTGACGAGACTAACTTAGTCCCCGGTCAAGATTTAAGTGTGTATCCCGGTAAAGTTTTTAGAAGACAGGGTGGCGCACCCGGACAAGCTATCTTTGGCACAAAATTTCCTAACGTATCGCAAGAAAACATGCAGATGTTTGATAAAGCTAGAGTACTTGCAGATGAAAGTACAGGCTTTCCTTCGTTTGCTCATGGTCAAACTGGTGTGTCAGGTGTAGGTAGAACTGCATCTGGTATTTCTATGTTGATGAATGCTGCAAATGGTTCTATTCGTAATGTTATTAAAAACTTTGATGACTATCTTCTAGGACCTTTAGGTAAAGCATTCTTTAGTTTTAATATGCAGTTTGACTTTGATCCAGAAATTAAAGGCGATCTTGAAGTTAAAGCTCAAGGTACAGAAAGTTTAATGGCTAATGAAGTACGTAGTCAGAGACTAATGCAATTTATGCAAACAGTATCTAATCCTACTCTTGCTCCTTTTGCTAGAATGGATTATATCGTCAGGGAAATTGCTAAGAGTATGGATCTTGATCCAGATAAAATAGCCAACTCTATGAGCCAAGCTGCAGTACAGGCAGAAATACTCAAAAAGTTTCAAGAACAAAATCCACCTCCACCACCTCCACAGCAAGGACAACCACCTCAACAAGGTCAGCCTCCTGCTCCTGCAGGTGGACAGGTAGAAGACACACAGGGATCTGGTGGTGGTACAATAGGTACTGGTTCAGTGCCAACTCCCGGAGAAGAAGGCTTTACAGGTAATCAAGGAACAATGCAATGAACTTAAAGAAGCTTGTTAATGATAAAGCTCTGTGGGATAACTTTGTAGAATACTTAGATCACACGATAGGGCAACAACATAAAGCTATGGAACAAGCAGATGATAACATCATGCTACACAGAGCGCAGGGTGCTATTGCTACTTTGAGAAGACTTAAATATCTTAGGGATGAGATGAATGGCAAAAGCTAACTATTTTATACCTCCTGAACTACGTAAGCACGTTCAACTTATAAAAGAACTTCCTGAAATAGTGGCTGACACTGTAACTGATCCTGATACTTATGCAGCACTTAATGAGTTATTAAACCCTGTTAAGTGGATTGAATCTGCAGGACAAAAATCAGGTAAGTTTTTTGAAAGTGGTGGTAAGGATATAGAATCTGGAGCAGAAGCTCTTATAGAAACTTTAGGATTAGCAGCTGGTCCTATGGCTCAAAAATATGCTTCTACATTAGCTCCTATAGTAAGTAGAGGTGTTGGTTCAGGAGTGAAATCTCTTCAAGAATTAGTAATGCCTTTAGGTGCTACAGATGATGTGGCTAAAAAAGTTCCTCAAAAGAAAAGAATAAGTAGAAGAGATTTTATTGCAGGAGGCACAGCATTAGGAACATTAGCAGGGTTAAAACAAGCAGGTGATTTTTTACCACCTACAAAAGGAATTAAAACTGCTGCAAAAACACCATTAGCTTCTACTATAAAAGCTTTAAATAGTGTAAAAAGTAATTATAAAAAAGTCCTTAGTAAACAAAAATTAATTGATGAGTCTATACTTAGATTAAAAACAAAAAATGAGTATGCTGTAAATACATTAAAAGAAAAAATAGAAATAAAAAAACTAGAAAAAATTTATGATACCGCAGAAATGAAAGTCATAAAAAGTGCAGACAGCATGGAAGAAAAAATTAGTTCTCTTGTAAGTAGTTTATTAAAACAAAGTAAAAAAGATTTAATAAGATTAAATGATGATCAGTTAAAATCTTTACGTGGTCATCTCATTGATGATTATTATTATTCTGGTTTTATCAATACAAAATATGTTAAATTTGCACCTTCAGATGAAGCTAGTCTTTTTTTAAAACCTGTTGACCCTAAAAATTTTTTTAAATCTGATCTGGCTGATAAAACTCGTATGGGTAAATTATCTAGCTCTAAAGAATCTTCTGAAAAAACAGACTATGAAAAAATTGTATTAAGAGTTGATGAAGTTTTAGAAGAAAGAGGACTAACAACTATTAAAGATGTTAATAAAATAAAAACACTTGTAGGAAAAATTCCAAGTGTTAATCGTTATGTAGAAAAATTAGATGCAGAAAAGTTACCTTTTTCTTCTGCTGCAGATTACAACCAAGGTGGACTAACTACAGACGAACAAACACAACAAGCATTTAACCAAGGTGGTTATGGTGTAGCAGGTAAGTTTAGTTCTAACACTGGTGTATCTGCAGCAAAAGCAAAAGGTAACTTTAAAGGTGTTGGCTACAAGGGTGAGGCAAAAGAAGCTCCTGCAGAGACTAAAAACTATGGTCAGGTTACTGGAGATCTTTTAAAAGATAAATCTAAACCTACAGTTTCAGTAGACAAGACAGTTAAACCACTAACTCCTGCTCCTTTTGAAAAAGAACAGCGTGATCAATATAAAAAAGTAAGTCCAGAAACTTATTCTAATTTAAAATTTCAACAGACAAATAA